>JFJP01037453.1_pt1 | contig 29677 bp, 28 predicted proteins | sample 431651 | NCBI WGS metagenome assembly JFJP01 (sample SAMN02602958, study PRJNA72255) | Microbial mat metagenome, whole genome shotgun sequencing project. | biome: fresh water; feature: sink hole; material: water; isolation source: purple microbial (photo- and chemosynthetic) mats found in... | reverse complement strand
TGGGGGAGTTCGAAAGGAGCTGGTCGTACAGGACTTACCCGGGCACAAAAGTACTGCTTTTTTGGGAATCTACAAATGCTTGACTGCATTATTTAGGGTTTTAAGCACTACACAATTCATTTTCAGATTACTATATTAAAAAAATAATTCAATAAATAAAAAAACCGGACTTCTAAAGCCCGGTTCACAGCATGAAATGCAAATATTATGGCAGATAAAAGCAAATATTCATACTCTTTTTTTCATTATTTTGTGGGAATTGTTTGAGAAAACTCCATATTATCAATACAAGCATATGCTGGAGTATTCATACCCCATTGTCCTTTATCACTCGAGTCTAAACTGAAAATTATTTTATCTACTTTACCCAAAGAACTAACATCTACTTTTTTCCAGGTGTTGGAAATAAAAGTCTTACCATCTCGAAAATCCGCTAAATAATAATTTACTTCACTAGTTTTTTTAGTGTTCAAATATCCGGTAATAGAAATTTTAAACCAATCGCCTGCAACAAATTTTTTACTGTAAGCACTTCCATTTTTCATATCTAAAAAAGCGTAAGTAGAATTTGTAAGCATTAAACTTTGAATACTAAAATTACCATATACATTGCTATCGCAAAGTAATGTAGATGTTCCATAAGCCAAAGCAAACTGTTTTGAATTTAAAGCTCCTGAACCGGCATAAACACTATATTGATTCTCATAACCTACTGTAAAAGTATTTTTTTTTGCTGAACAGGCAAATCCTGACCATGAAAAATAAGTGCTATTATAATTATTATTGAAAGTAGCAACTTTGGTAGAAAATGCTCCTGAGCCGTCTGAACCATTCCAGATACTATCGGAATTGAGTTTTACATTTTCAAAATCCACAATTGTTGTTACCTTTACTGTATCCGGAATTACAGTTTCGGGTTCACAAGATGAAAATAAAAGAGATACAATAGCAACTGAAAATAAAAATTTAATTGATTTCATTTTTTTATAAATTATTGATTATTAAGTAAATATATTCTGAAAATTAATAAACAATATATTTATGCACAGGATTGAAGCATCGAGTGATGTTACAAAAACAATAAAAGAATAAGTACACAGCTGAAGTGTTCTGACTCTGTTTGCTATTAATCCCGAAAGCAAAAACATAATGTAAATAATGGCAGGTCTTCTGACTTACTCCTGTATCCGAACGCCTTCCCGAAAAAATCAGTGGCAAAAGTGTTGTTCGATACATTTTAAATAATTCTCAATTGTCATATAAAAACAATCCTCAATTATTAAGGAGATTACAGCAGCGGGTACTGTTCCGGATTTACACCGGATTCCCTTTTTTATCGGTAATTTGAAAAAAATACCGATACCAAAATCGATTGCAAAAGTACATACTTTTTTCAATTTAAAATAATGTCCTTTGAATAATTTATTAACAAAATACTACTACTTCTTTTAACTTAAATGAAATCAGCCGCTTACAAATGACATTTTTTTTGATATTTTATTGATTAAATGATGTAATTTTGTTTTTTAATTTTAAACTCGGGATATGACTCTTGAAACTCATCAATTTATTTCAGCACATGCGAATGACGATGTGCAAAAACTCGCACTTCAGGCACATCTTTATCCAAATATTAATATGAGTTTCGTATTACCTTTGGAGCAATCATCTTCAGAGTCAACAGCTTTATACAAAGCCTCATTATTTAAAGGAAATTCTTTTGTTGATCTGACAGGAGGATTCGGCATTGATTGTTTTTTTATATCACATAATTTTAAAGAAGCAATTTATGTTGAACAAAATAATGAATTAAGTGAACTGGCAAAGCAAAATTTTAAAACTTTATTTGCGAATAATATCAAGGTTGTAAATGCTGATTGTAAAGACTATATATCAAGTATAACTTCAGGTACTGATGTTATTTATATTGACCCGGCTCGAAGAAATTATTCGGGAAATAAAGTTTTCAGGTTATCAGAATGCGAGCCTAATGTAGTGGAATTAACAGAAGAATTATTACAAAAAGCAAATAATGTACTAATTAAGACATCACCCATGTTAGATATCTCGAGTGCAATAAAAGAATTGCCAGCTACCCGCGAAGTTCATGTAATTTCGGTAGATAATGAGTGTAAAGAAATATTACTTGTTTTGAACAAAAAAAATGAAAACAGTATTCTAATAAAAACAATAAATATTAAAAATATAAATACTCAACTATTTGAATACAATCAATTTGAAGAAAATAATGCATCGATTAAATATAGTTCTGAACTAAAAAGTTACTTGTATGAACCAAATAGCTCAATTATGAAATCCGGAGCTTTTAAATTAATTGCCCAGAAATTTAATTTATTGAAATTGGAAAAAAATACTCATTTATATACTTCTGATGAAATGATAAATGATTTTCCGGGAAGAATTTTTCAAATAATTTCAATGTCAGGAAGTACTAAACAAGATTTTAGACAATTAAAACTAAAAATATCCAAAGCAAATATAACCCTAAGAAATTACCCTCTAACTGTTGATGATTTTCGAAAAAAAAGTGGAATAACCGATGGTGGTGACATTTATATTTTTGCATGTAAAATTGTGGATGATTTTAATGCAATCATTATTTGTAGTAAAAAACAATAATTAAACTATTAAGGATCAATTTATATATACTTATTCAATATAATTAATGCGAAAAACTTAATATCTTATTTTGAACGCTAAGAATTCGCTATGGCGCTAAGTCGCTAAAAAATAACTTTCTTTGTTTCTTAGTGACGTTGCGCCTGTCTGCCACAGGCAGGTTCAAAAAATGCATTTTGAAAATAATTTTCTTTTTGTCAGATCAATTTCAATTGTACTCTTTTCCTTTGAACATCGACTTCAAGAATTCTCACTTTAACATGCTGATGTAAACTAACCACTTCAGCCGGATTGGAAATAAATTTATCGGACAAATTAGAAATATGTACTAATCCGTTTTCTTTTATTCCTATATCCACAAAAGCACCAAAATTAGTGATATTGGTTACTATGCCAGGTAGTTCCATGCCTGTTCGCAAATCATTGATTGTTTTTACTGTATCATCAAACTCAAAAACTTTTATCGAACTTCGTGGATCTCTGCCGGGCTTTTCCAATTCTTGAATTATGTCTTTCAAAGTAGGTAATCCTATTTTATCGTTTACATACTTCTGTATTTCAATAGATTGAACCAATAAATTATTACGGATAATAGCTTCCATGCTGACCTTTAAATCCTTAGCCATGGCTTCAACTATTGGATAACTTTCAGGGTGTACAGCAGAATTATCAAGCGGATTATCTGAATCAGGTATTCGAAGAAATCCAGCACATTGTTCGAAGGTTTTTGCACCCATTTTGGGCACTTTCAACAATTGTTTCCGATTTCTAAACGCCCCATTTTCAGCACGATAGCTTACAATATTTTGTGCAATTTGTGGTCCGAGACCCGAAATGTAAGTAAGTAAATGTTTGCTTGCTGTGTTAAGGTTCACTCCTACCCGATTCACTGCATTTTCTACGGTTTGATCGAGCGATTTTTTTAATTGAGTTTGATCTACATCGTGTTGATATTGTCCTACACCTATTGATTTTGGATCAATTTTTACCAACTCGGCCAACGGATCCATCAAGCGTCGTCCTATGGAAACTGCACCACGTACAGTTACATCATAATCAGGAAATTCTTCACGGGCAGTTTTGGATGCAGAATATATGGAAGCTCCATTCTCACTTACCACAAAAACCTTTACTTCGCGATCGTAGCGAACATTTTGAATAAAATGTTCAGTTTCCCTACTTGCTGTACCATTGCCAATGGCTATTGCCTGAATATCATAGGCTTCCACCAACTTCTGAATCTTACGTGTGGCTTGAGCATATTCATTCTGCGGTGGATTTGGATAAATAGTTTCGTTGTGTAATAAATTTCCTTGCGCATCCAGGCAAACCACTTTGCAACCGGTGCGGTAACCTGGATCAACTCCTAAAGTTCGTTTCTGTCCTAAAGGTGGAGCAAGCAACAACTGGCGAAGATTTTCGGCGAAAACCCGTATGGCTTCAGTATCAGCTTTTGCTTTACTTTCTGACGCAAATTCGTTCTCAATTGCAGGCTTTAAAAGGCGTTTATAGGCATCTTTTATTGCCTCTGAAACTAGTTCGGAAGACCCATTTTTCCCTTTTACAAAAATACGTTCAAGTTTTTCGTAACAGTAATCATCATTCACGTTGATATTCACACGCAAAAAACCCTCTACCTCACCTCGCCGCATAGCCAACAAACGATGTGATGAACAACGATTTAACTTTTCACTCATATCGAAATAATCTCGATATTTTTGACCTTCTTCTTCTTTGCCTTTGATTAGTTTTGAAGCAATAACTGCTTCGTAATTAAAAATCTTACGAACTGCATTACGTGCTGCTTCGCTTTCATTTACCCATTCCGCTATAATGTCTTTTGCACCGTTAAGTGCTTCTTCTACACTTTCTACTTTATCCTTTACAAACTGAAAGGCAAGTTGCTCAACATCATTTGTGTTTTGAACCATAATCAATTTTGCCAGTGGTTCAAGACCTTTTTCACGGGCAATTTCGGCCTTTGTTCGCCTTTTGGGTTTGTAAGGTAGGTAAATATCCTCCAATTCGGTAGCATTCCAACAATTTTCAATACGCTTTTTCAGCTCATCACTTAGTTTTTCCTGTTCTTCAATTGTTTTAAGTATAGTCTCTTTGCGTTTTTCTATTTCACACAATTTATCATACTGCTCTTTTGTATCTGCCAATTGTACTTCGTCCATTCCATCAGTCATTTCCTTTCGGTATCTACTAATAAAAGGTATTGTGGCACCATCATTTAGCAATTGAATTGAATTACGTACTTGTTTTTCAGAAAGTTGAAGCGATGTTGATATAAATTTTATAAAAAGGGGAAGATTTGATGACATTTTTTATTTGCGATTTTTACATTTACAATTGACTATCAAAAAAAACTCAAAGTTAGGGTTGTGAAAAAAATTTTTCCTTTAATGTGATTATTTATTCAATGCAATATCTTAAATATTAGCTCTTTCATTAACTCTCCATCTTCCACTCCGTTACTTTCAATTCCCTTTCCGCGTGCATCTGTTTCTCGAATATCTGAAATTATATTCATTGTTTTCCATGCTCCGAACAATTGAGCAGCCTTTTGGTAATCTTTTACAAAATAGGGATTTATCTTTAACTCACTTGCAACTGTTCCCTGACTTTTATCAGGCATATAATGATACATCATCAGGTTGCTGAAAAAGTTGAAAAGTTGAGCAAGTACCATTAGCATCGGATTGACTTTTTTATTGTCAGCAAAGTAACGCACTATACGATTGGCTTTTAATATATCTTTATTTATCAATGCTGCCTGAAGTTCGAATACATTGAAATCTTTACTTATACCAATATTTTTTTCAACATGTTCTGGTGTAATACGTTGCGAGGTAGCAGGTTTTGTTAGTAAAAGCTTATCCAGTTCGTTGGCCATTTTACTTAAGTCTGTACCCAAAAACTCGGTTAACATTACAATTGCCTTTTCCTCAACAGTAATATTTTTAATTTTTGCATATTGAGTAATCCATGTTGCCATCTCGTAATCACGTAATTTTTCAGATTCGAAAATAATACCGTTTTTATTGATATCCAAAACCCATTTTTTGCGTTTATCAGGTGTTCCATATTTATAGCAAAAAACCAAAATTGTAGATTTAAGAGGCTTGCCAATATAGTATTGCAATGGATCCCAGTCTTTTATTAATTGAGCCTCTTTTACAATAACCACCTGATAAGGTGACATCATAGGATAACGTTTGGCTGCATTTATAATGGTTGACATTTCGGTATCTTTACCATAAACAACGAGCAAATCAAATTCTCGCTGACTCTCATCCAATACATTATTCTGAATTTCATCCGAAATCCGATCAATATAATAAGGTTCATCTCCCATTAATAAATAAATGGGTTTATATTCTTTACGACCTAAGTCGCTCATTAACTGATCATATGATGAACCTTTTTTAGCCATAAAAATTGGTTAATAATTAAATGTTTACTTGATAATATGGAATTTCAAGAAAATTTATTCAAATCTTAAATGTTTGATTGTTTTGCTATTATGTATTAATGACGAAAGGGCTTTTACTCCAATTTTAAGATGTTCTTCTACAAAATTTGCAGTCACTTTCTTATCACTTTCGGCAGTTTTTACACCATCGGCTCTCAGTGGCATATCCGAAACAAGTAATAAAGCTCCGATAGAAATTCCATTATGAAAAGCTACTGTAAACAAAGTGGCTGTTTCCATATCAATAGCCATTGCACGCGTTGTACGAAGATAATCTTTGAATTTATCGTCATGTTCCCATACCCTGCGGTTGGTAGTATAAACTGTACCTGTCCAATAATCTTTGCCAAAGTCACGAATATTTGAAGAAACAGAGCGTTGAAGATTAAAAGCCGGAAGTGCTGGAATTTCTGGTGGAAAATAATCGTTTGAAGTACCTTCACCTCTTATTGCTGCACTTGGTAGAATATAATCTCCAATTGAATTTTTATCTCGAAGACCACCACATTTACCAAGAAATAACACAGCTTTGGGATGAATTGCTGGTAAAATATCCATTATCAATGCTGCATTTGGACTACCCATTCCAAAATTTATAATCGTTATACCATTTGCTGAAGCATTTATCATAGTTCCATCCCTTCCCAAAACAGGTACATTGAACCATTCTGCAAATAATTCGACATAATTATTGAAATTTGTAAGAATAATATATTCTGTAAACTCTTCTAAGGGACGTTTGGTGTATCTGGGTAACCAGTTTTCGATAATTTCCTTTTTTGTTTTCATTATATATGCATATTTTGTAAATTCGCAGGCATTAAAGATTCGAAATAATTGACTAAAAATTTAAGAAAAACAAAAATACGAAAAAAATGTTGCAACTAAATCTACCTGTTAATAATTTCAGTATAAAAAAAATTAATGAGAAAAATTATATTTTTGATGTAAATCGAAAAAAATTTGTAGTTTTAACCCCCGAAGAATGGGTTAGACAGCATTTTATCAGGTATTTAACCGACGAAAAAGCATATCCATCTTCGCTAATTGCTATAGAAAAACAACTTGTAATGAATGGTATGAAAAAACGGTGCGATGCAGTTGTTTATAATTATAACGCTGAACCTGTGATGATTATCGAGTTTAAAGCACCCAATATTAAAATAACACAAAAAACATTTGACCAGGCAGCAGTTTATAATTCAAAACTTAAAGTTGGTTTATTTATGATTAGTAATGGGCTGGAACATTATTGTTGTAAAATAGATATTGAAAAATCCAAATACAATTTTTTCTCTGAAATACCCTCTTTTTATCAAATTGTTCAAACAAAATAACCATATTTTTTTTCATTTTCCTTCGAAAACTCATTTCCGAAGCTAAAAATATTGAAAAACTGAATTTGTAGAACTGACTAATTGATTTATAAGTCAAACAATATAATTACTTTAATATCAAAGGTATAAATAAATTTATTCTTGAGAAAAATAATATTTTCAGTTAAAGTGATTTTTATACCAATTTAAATTAAGAAAAAGTGTAATCAATTTTGGGTCACTCCTATTTTTTTTCCTTTTTTTGTTTATTCACCCGTTTTATCACCCTTTCATCGGTTAATTCCCGCAGTGCATCAGTAGCAATCCAGCGGGCAGATTTGGATCCCTGAACCAAAATTGCCCCAGCGGTCTCAATGGCTTTAATTCTTAAAAATTCGTTTCGCTTCCCTATTTGGCGCAAAGCCCAGTTTACAGCTTTTCTAACAAAATTTCTTTCATCCCCGGCTTCACGTTCAATTATTTTGAAGAATTCAATAAACTGTTGGTTTTGCATTTTTTTATTGTGAAATGAAAGCTCACACATCAAGGCAAAAGCAGTACGTTTTACAAATTCCCGGTTATCACTCGAATATTTTTCGATTAAATATAATACAAAAGGAGTTCGTCCTAAAACATCGCATGTTGTATCACATAAATCCCATGAATTAAAGTCATTAACCCAATTGTCGACTTGTTGAATTGTTAACAAATCAGGTTCTTCAATCATTGATGCCAAAATACGGGCTTCATGAATGTTCGTTTCCCATAATCCTAAGGCTAATTCATGACTTTTGCCAATTTTTTTTGCATATGCCCTTAACATTGGTACTCTAATGCCAAGCGCTGTTGATGTATTAATTCCAAATCGGCTTAATTGATCGAAATGCTTTGATGAAGACATTTCTTTGAGATCTTCAATGATTTGATTAACTGTATTTTCAATAATTTCATTCATGTTTATCGAAATTATAATTTGAAAAATATAAGTTTAAGAAATTGATTTAAATTTCAATTTGGAATTTGAGAATAAAACATTCCTAAAATCAATTTTTTGTTTTACTATATAGATTAAAATTGGATAATCTTGTTTTGGTGGTGTTGTGAAAATACATTAAAGCAGTGCTATCCTTTTTGTTTAACGTATAATGTTCAGGATTAAGTGTATAATCAGTAGTTGGAATTAAGTGATATTGAAATATTCCATTGATATTGCCTTTGTGAACATATACAGGCAAATAAGTAGTTTCTACAATTTGTTTCGATTTGTTTCCAATTATTGCTTTGACCATAATTCCTCCATCAGTTTCAGGATTGCGTTGGTTCGAAATTGAATTTCCCAATGAATAAAATACAGGAACAGCTATACTATCTTTTTTATATAAAATTTCGGCATCTTGTACAACATGAGGGTGACTACCAATCACTAAATCAACACCTTGGTGGGCAAAAAAACGCGATAATTTACGCTGTGTATCATTAGCTTTGGTAATATATTCAATTCCCCAATGTATAGTTAAAACAATGATATCAGAATTCAATGATTTAGCTTTTTGAATATCTCTTTTAATTTGAACCGTGTCAATCATATTCACTTTGTTTGGCTCTAAAACTGCTATTCCGTTTGTACCATAAGTACAGTTTAATATTGCAATTCTAACTCCTTTCAGGTCAATAATTAAAGGGTAAATACTATCACGTTGAGAATCATTAATATAACTTCCGGCATATTTAAGTTGACGGCTTTTGATAGTATTAATTGTACGTTCAAGTCCTTTTTTTCCTTTGTCAACTACATGATTATTAGCTGTTAATATAACATCATATCCTGCATTTTTCATACCATCAAGTAATTCATCAGGACTTGAAAAATTAGGGTAACCGCTATAAGGCCATCCTGCTAAAGGTACTTCGAGATTGGCAATTGCAATATCGGCAGATTCAATGTAATGTTTCACATTTTTGAAGCAAACATCATAATTGTAAGTATTTGTTTCAGAATTATATGCAGCCTGAAATTGAGGAGAATGACCCATTATATCACCTGCAAAAATGAGCGAAATTGTTTGATTGAGATTATCCGTAGAATCTTGCTTTTTGTCAGGAAGTTTAGAATTTGAATATTGAATAAATCCTGAAAAAAAGAAAAATATTGAAATAAATAAAAAGACTTTTATCATATTGAGTAATTTTAAAACTACCTATATTTAAAATTTTAAAATTATCATATTTCAAGAGCACCAATCAGTTCATTTATGGAACTGAAATTATTCAAATTCAGATAATCATCGATTCCATCCAATATTTTAATGCTGACAGTAGGATCGATAAAATTTGCAGTTCCAACCTGAATTGCTGTTGCTCCTGCCAGGAAAAATTCAATGGCGTCAGTAGCATTCATTATGCCCCCCATACCAACCACAGGTATTTTTACTGCATTTGCAACTTGCCAAACCATTCTCAATGCAATGGGCTTAACCGCAGGACCCGAAAGTCCACCGGTAATAGTTGATAGTAAAGGTTTACGGGTAGTTGCATTAATAGCCATACCCAATAGTGTATTGATTAAAGATACAGAATCAGCTCCTTCGTCCTCAACAGCCCTTGCAATCTCAGAAATATCAGTTACATTAGGCGAAAGTTTAACCATTAACTCATTTTTATACACTCTTCGCACTTCTCTAACTACTTGAGCAGCAGACAAACAGCTTGTTCCGAAAGCCATACCACCCTCTTTTACATTAGGACAAGATATATTTAATTCAATTCCGGGTATTTTATCAAGTGAATTAAGCTTTTCTGATGTAATTATATAGTCTTCTATCGTTGAACCTGACACATTCACAAATATATTTGTATCGTACTGTTTGATCTTTGGATATATGTGATCAATAAAGTAATCAACACCCTTATTTTGCAGTCCCACAGCGTTTAACATGCCAGATGGCGTTTCTGCCATACGGGGATAGGGGTTTCCTTGTCTATCGCGAAGAGTAGTTCCCTTCACAATTATACCGCCTATTCTCGATAAATCTATAAAGTCGGAATACTCACTACCATAACCAAAAGTGCCCGATGCAGTCATCACCGGATTTTTCAATTGTAATCTGCCTAAATTTACTCTTAAATCTGCCATTTCAAGTTTGTAATATTAAATATAGGTCCTTCAGTACAAACGCATACATTACCATTAATAGTATCTGTTACACAACACAAACAAGTTCCAAATCCGCATGCCATGGTATTCTCCAACGAAACTTCACAGAAAGTGTCAGATTTGGACGCATATACAGCCACAGCCTTCATCATGGGTGTTGGTCCACAGGTATAAATTGAATCAAATTTATTTGTTTTTAATATGGAATGTTGAGTAACAAATCCTTTTTCGCCAAAAGTACCATCTTCTGTTGTGGTAAATACATTTCCGAATTGCTCAAATTCACAAAGTTGTAATAAATTATCTTTTGATCGGCCTCCGAGTAAAAAATTGCACTTGAATCCCAATTTAAAAAGATTAGATCCCCAGAAAAGTAAAGGAGCAATTCCAACACCACCACCTATTAAAAGTATATTATCTTCTTTAGATTTTGGCATGGTAAAAGTATTTCCAAGAGGCAATAATAAATTTAAGTTGTCACCGGCTCTTAAAGTACTTAATTTTCGGGTTCCGGCTCCCACTATTTGAATTAACATCCACAATTCATTCAAAGCCTCGTCAACATAATTAATTGATATTGCACGCCTTAAAAAGGTATCAGGAGAGTTATCTACACGTACTTCTGCAAACTGCCCCGGTAACATTGGCGGCAGTTTCTCATCAGAAGTTAATTTTAGTATATAATATTGACTGTTAAGCGCTTCGTTGCTCTTTACTATCAAATCAAGCATAAATTTTTTCATCATGTACAAACATATTTATCAATACTTCCACGTATCTGATATTTGATTACTATAAATGAATTTTGAAAATAAATTTATGCAAAATTACTATTTAAAACCGAAAATACAAAAAATTCCAATTTACCACTTCACTAAAATTTATTTCTAAAAATTATTCAGAGGTAGTAATTTGATTATTTAGTAATAAATTCCTGGAAAGTATTGTCAGTATAATAAACAATAATTTTTTCGACCGATTTTATTTTTATTTCCGATTTTGGACTCTCAATATTTGTAAAATCAATTGAAGATACAGAGTTCATCTCAATAGTTGGATTCTCTATTTTCTTTTGAGAAATATTTGGTTTCAAAATATTGTCTGATTTTATCGGCGAAAATACTGAATCAGAAGTACTTTCGTCATCATACGGAAACAATAAGGGCGACTGAGAATGTTTTTCCTGACGATACATTGTTCCTGTGTCAAGAATAAGCCAGTCTGAATTAATGGTTCGGAAGCGATTAAGTATTTTTTTTAATACTTCTAAGCTTGGTTTATTCCGTCCATTTAGAATGTGCGAAAGAGTTGAGCCCTGAATACCAATTTCAGCAGCAAATTGAACAGAATTTAATTTTTCAATTTGCATTATTTTTTCAATTTTTTCCTTGTCGTCCATAGTACAACATATTTTTGTGAATTTTTACAAATGAATTTTCGATACAAATATATGTGAATTAATTCACATAAACAAATTATATACATTTGTGATAATTATACATTTGTGACTTTCACATGTCATAAATGATTTTGAGAAGGAATATATAGTATATACATTTATAATCAGTACTATATAGCAATATATCATTGATTATGACTATATAAGTATTACTAAACCATAAGTTTATATTATATATATTAATTAATTGATTATCAATTATATAATATCAATATTTTAATAATTATATATGTATTCTTGTTATAATCATCACTTACTTTACAAAAGTAAATATATTAATAAACTATTAGTTTAATTATTATGAATATAATACTGATAATAAATAGTATATATTAGTTTTATAATCGTTATTAATATATGATACGATAAGACTTTTCACATTTATATTATGTGTTCTTAAATGAAATAATTCGAGTATTATTGTGAATTTACTATTGTTTTATTGTATATTATATTTGTGAATTATACATTGTTATTTGTGAATTCACAAATATATTACAAATGTACAATCTAAAAATAGAATGATTTACATTTTATTGAAGATGAATATTGAAGAGATTATTGTAAAGTATTCTTGGTGGGACTTTGAAATACTTCTGGTTGGACCAAAATAGTTGTTGCTTTAAAAAAAAGAAAATTAGAAAGAAAAATTCTTCACTACCCTGCTCTGAAAATTATTACTCGTAAGTTTTCTAAATTTTTTTCAAATTTGCGCGTTCCTATATTGTTTTTTCTAAATGAAGTGAATAATAAACACACAAAAATATAATTAACTAACTGACTACATATAATTTAGGACTAATTTAAGGCGCTGAGAATTACATATTCAAAATTATCTGTACCAATCATCTAAATATTTAAATATAGAAACAAAAAAAAGTCTGAAATGATTATTTCAGACTTTTTTTATTTTCAATGATTATTTTATTCTTCAGTACTTAACAGATTAATGCCTGCTAATTCAGGATCGACAAGAATTCGTCCACAATACTCACATACAATAATTTTTTTACGTAAGCGAATATCTAACTGACGTTGTGCTGGAATTTTATTAAAACAACCACCGCAAGCATCGCGTTGTACATAAACAACAGCCAATCCATTACGTGCATTTTTTCTGATTCTTTTAAAAGCTGTCAGAAGGCGTTGTTCGATAAGTTGTTCAATTTGCTTGGCGTGTTCACGAAGTTTTTCTTCTTCTTGTTTTGTTTCCATAACAATTTCGTTCAACTCCCCTTTCTTCTGATCCAGATCAAGTTTACGTTCAGAGAGTTGATCAATTGTATTTTTTTGATCATTTAATTTCGATTCTTTTATTGCATTGAATTCACGTATTCTTTTTTCATACAATTCAATTTCAAGAGTTTGAAATTCAATTTCCTTTGAAAGAAAATCATATTCACGGTTGTTTCTAACATTGTCCTGTTGCTCTTTGTAACGGGCAATTTTAGATGTGGCTTCTTCAATTTCGATTTTCTTATGTGTTATACTGGTCTGAATTTCATCAATTTCAGTTTCAAAATGTTCAAGACGTGTATTTAAACCTATTATCTCGTCTTCAAGATCCTGAACTTCAAGTGGAAGTTCACCACGTAAAATTTTAATTTCATCTATTTTTGAAACCACTCTTTGAAGATCGTACAATGCATGCAGTTTTTCTTCAATGGTAATTTCTTTTTCTGATTTTCCTTCTGTAGCCATTTTGATTACAAATAATTTATGGGATTTGTTTTTATCTCTGAAATTTGGACTGCAAATGTAGGCATTTTTTTTGTAATTATCTCATAAAAAATGTCTTTTGTGAATTGTTCACTCTCATAATGACCTAAATCTGCAATAATTAACTTGTCTTCGGCATTGAAAAATTCATGGTATTTGAAGTCGGCCGAAATAAACACATCAGCATTCATTCTTAAAGCATCATTTAGAAACATACTACCTGAACCTCCACATACTGCCACTTGCTTAATTTTTTTTCCGATAAAATTTGTATGTCTAATTACTGAACATCCAAAAACTTCTTTTATGCGATGAAGAAAAACAAGTTCGTCTTCTTCAACGGGCAATTCTCCTATCAGCCCTGCTCCTGTTTTGTTCCAATTATTTTCTAAAGATATTAAATCGTAAGCTGGTTCTTCGTAAGGATGTACTTTATGAAGGGTTTCAATGAGCTTATTTTTCAGATATTCCGGAAATATCATTTCAACCCTGATTTCTGGTTCGGTATGAAATTTATCTATTTCACCAACAAATGGATTTGCATCTTTATTACCCCGAAAAGTACCGATTCCTTCGACATTAAAACTACACGAATCGTAATTACCGATATGTCCGGCTCCGACGTTGAATAATGCTTCACGTAAGCTGAAAACATGAATTTTTGGAACAAAAGTGACCAATTTCATCAACATTTCAGGTTTTGGCTGAAGCGTTCTTAAATTTTTTAATCCTATTTTTTCAGCAATTTTTCCGTTTACACCGTTTACTACATTATCAACATTGGTATGTGCAGCATATATTGCGATGTCATTTTTAATTGCAATTTTTACACAACGTTGAACTTCATTTTGATCAGTTAAACGCTTTAATCCGTTAAATATCAAAGGGTGATGTGAAATAATAAGATTGCAATTTTTTGTTATTGCCTCCTCAATAACCTCTTGCGTAACATCAATTGTTATTAGTACTCCATTAATTTCCATGTTGGCATCACCAACTATCAGCCCTGAATTATCATAACTTTCCTGCAATGATAAAGGAGCAAAATTTTCAATCAGATTTGTAAGAGTTTTAACAATCATGTTTTATTCAGATTCCGAAATCTGATATTTTAAAAATAGTTTTTGTGATTATTGTTCGTTTTCAGTTTTTTCCTCTACTTCGGCCTTTTCATCAGCTTTTTCTTCTTCCAAAAAATCAGCAATATTATTGTTGATTAGCAAATTATACCAACTGATCAATTTCCGGATATCACTAGGGTAAACTCTATCTCTATCGAAATCAGGAAGAACCTCTGACATAAATTTACGCAAAGTATCATTGTCTGATTTAGCATCAACAGAGCAAATCTGACCGTTTTCTTTAATTTTTAAATTTTCAAGCACCTGTCCCAGAGGAACTTCTTCTTTTACAGTAAACATTGCAATATCACTTAAAGACACAACTTTGTCTTTAGAATAAGTCGGAATCCGTTTTCCATCTATTAAGGATTCAACGACTAACATATTTTTTCCTTTTGATACTAGTTTAAACAATCCGGATTTTCCGGTAATCGATAAAATTTCTTTTAGCATATAATTTTTTTATGTTTTTTATACTTACAAAAATAATTGTTTTTTTTAATTCCGAGCAGAATAACAAATATTATAGTTGATTTTTTAAATAATTTTGAAGAAATACATTTTAAAATACAATAAAATCAGATTAAAAGAACCGACTCAATTCTTTCAGTTTTATTTTGCCTTCGTAAATAGCTTTCCCGGTTATCACTGCAGGAATACCGGCATCATTTAATAATTGTATGTCATGAATAGAACTTACACCTCCACTGGCAATCAAATAAATATCGGGTAGTTCATTCAGCATTTTTGTATAAATATCTATGGCAGTACCCTGTAACATTCCATCTTTGCTTATATCTGTACAAATGACTTTGCTGATACCCTGTTTCAAATAATTATTCACAAATGGAATCAACTCAATATCAGTAGTTTCTACCCAACCACCTACTGCTATTTTCTCATCATTTACATCTGCTCCTAGTATGATTTTTTCACCACCAAACTTATGAATCCACGAAAGAAATATTTCGGGATTACGAACTGCAATGCTTCCTCCTGTCACCATTTGAGCTCCACATTCGAAAGCAATTCGCAAATCTTCATCTGTTTTAAGCCCTCCTCCAAAATCAACAATTAAATTAGTTTTCGAGGTAATTCGCTCCAATACTTTATGATTTACAATGTGTTGTGCTTTTGCCCCATCAAGATCAACAAGGTGTAATCTTGTAATGCCTGCATCGGCAAACATTTGTGCAACTTCGAGCGGATTTTCATTGTATATTATTTTTTGAGAAAAATCACCTTGTGATAATCTAACGCATTTCCCATCTATTAGGTCGATGGCCGGAATAATTTCAATCATTCAGTTTTACTTTATTTTTGAATTGCAAAAGTACTAAAAACAATTTTAAAAACTCTCTCTAAAATATTTTTCAAAATAAATTTAAAACTAATTTTCTATCAATAAACATTTTAAATCAAATCAAATTATAAAATTAAAGTTTGATATTAAAAATAAATACCATCAGGATTATTAACAAATTATAAATTGAACATAGATAAGCGCAATCATAAAATTAAATTATGTAACTTCGTTTGATTTTAAGAAATAAGTAAAAATAAAGTATTTTATTGGTTAATTCATATAAAGAAAAATACATTCAATGTTCTACTATTTAAAATTAATCCGGTATCAAAACTTACTATTTATTGTTCTTATTCAATTTATAATGCGTCAGATAGTTCTGTTGCCTATATTACAAAAATATGGGTTTGAAACTACTTATGCTTCAGGTATGCTTGGATTATTAATTTTATCAACGGTTATGATTGCTGCCGGAGGATATGCATTGAATGATTATTTTGATGTAAAAATTGACTCGATAAACCATCCTGAAAATCAAGTTGTGGGAAAAATTATTCCCCGACAAACAGCCATTTTGTTACATTAGATATTGACCATATCAGGCATTGTTATAGGTTTAATGCTTGCCTATTTTGCACGTAGTTTCACATTAGGCTTAATATTCATTGTAGTTCCGGGTTTATTATGGTTTTATTCAGCAAGTTATAAACGTATGTTCATGACCGGAAATCTGATTATTGCATTTATTTCAGCAATAACAGTGTTGATTGTGGGAATAACCGAACTTGCATTTTTACAAAAAGAATTTGGTAAATTAATATTTGAAACACCCATCCCTAAAGAAATATATTCGTGGATTGGAGGATTTTCAGTTTTTTCGTTTCTTTGCACCTGGATTCGCGAAATAGTAAAAGATATGGAGGATGAAAAAGGCGATCGTGAATTTGAATGCAGAACAATGCCAATAAAATGGGGCATTAACAAAACAAAGATTTTTTTGTACATTTTGATTTTGGTAACTAATCTATCTTTATACTTTATTAATTATCATATTATTCACTTCGAAGGAACACTTACTTTACGTTATATAATTTTTGGTATTACATTACCTTTTATGGCACTTGCATTTTTAATTTACAGAGCCAAAACACCCAAAGATTATCACCAGGCATCTGATTTATCAAAAATAATAATGTTGATTGGCGTATTGTATTCATTCATATTTTATTACATCCAAGCCAAAACTTTTGGAATAAGTTTATTTAATCTATTTATTGTAAAATAACCAACAATTTACCGAACTTTATATGGAAATTCTTACGAATTTAAAAAATTTTCAGATTATACTTGGTTCACAGTCGGCCAGACGTCAAGAGCTATTAAATGGGTTACATATACCATTCGAAACTATAATAATAGATGTAGAAGAAACATACCCTGAAGCTTTGGTTGGTGTTGATATTCCAATGTACCTGGCCAAAAAAAAAGCAAATGCATTTATTAAAAGAATGAAAGAAAATACGCTGCTGATTACAGCCGATACGATAGTTTGGCATGAAGGATTGGTGCTTGGCAAACCGACAGATAAACAAGAAGCAAAAAAATTTCTTGAACTTCTATCCGGAAAAACTCATCAGGTAATTACTGGTGTTTGTATTTCGACACTTAAAAAAAGAAAAACTTTTCACGTAATTTCAGACGTTCGTTTTGCAAAACTTACTCCCACCGAAATAGAGTATTATCTCGAAAATTTTGATCCTTATGATAAAGCTGGTGCTTATGGAATTCAGGAATGGATTGGATACGTGGGAGTAGAACATATAAATGGTTCTTATTATAATGTTATGGGATTACCGGTTCAGCGACTCTACAATGAACTAAAACGCTGGAAAAATATAGATTAATAAAAAAACAATTCAAAATATATTATGTCTAAATTTGTAATTTATCAGGTATTACCCCGACTTTTCGGAAATTATAATACAAACCTGAAACCTAACAGAGCAATTGAAGAAAACGGTTGTGGAAAATTTAATAGCTTCACAACTAAAGCTTTGAAAGAAATAAAAACGCTTGGAGTTTCACATATTTGGTATACCGGCATTATTGAACATGCAACACAAACCGATTATTCTGCATTCGGAATTCGGAAAGACAATCCATCAGTTGTGAAAGGAAAAGCAGGTTCGCCCTATGCTATCAAGGATTATTATGATGTTGACCCCGATTTAGCAGAAGATGTTCCTAATAGAATGAAAGAATTTGAGAACTTAGTACAAAGAACACATAAAGCTAATTTACAGGTCATTATTGATTTCATTCCCAATCATGTTGCCCGCCAATATCATTCGGATAGTAAACCTAAGGGAATTTTGGATTTAGGAGAAAATGACCACCCTGAATGGTTTTTTTCTCCACTTAACAATTTTTATTACATTACCGGTCAGTCATTTAGTCCTCAGTTTGAGATCAATGATTACGAAGAAACACCGGCAAAAGCAACAGGAAATGATCACTTCAGTCCATCGCCAACAAAAAATGATTGGTACGAAACCGTTAAACTCAATTATGGAGTTAATTATGTAGAAGGAATGCAAAAGCAATTCGATCCCATACCCGATACCTGGTTAAAAATGAAAGATATTCTTCTTTTCTGGGCATCCAAAAAAGTTGATGGTTTTCGTTGTGATATGGCAGAAATGGTACCTGTAGAATTTTGGGGATGGGTAATACCGCAAATAAAAACAAAATTTCCGAAAATAATTTTCATAGCAGAAGTTTATAATCCTGCCGAATACCGCAATTATTTAAATAATGGAAAATTTGACTTTTTGTACGATAAAGTCGGCTTGTATGAAATTCTAAGAAATGCTACAAGTAAAAACTATGCAGTGCGTGATTTGACAACTACATGGCAAAGTGTATCCGATATACAGGATAAAATGTTGAATTTTCTTGAAAACCATGATGAACAGCGTATTGGTTCGGGTTTTTTCGCCGGAAACGGAATTTATGCCCAACCAGCCATGATTATAGCTTCAACTTTAACGCGTGGGCCGGTAATGATCTATTCAGGTCAGGAATTTGGAGAATTAGGTATGGATTTTGAGGGATTTAGTGGGGTGGACGGACGAACAACAATATTCGATTACTGGGGTATTAAAACCATACGTGAATGGGCGAATCAAGGAAAATTTGATGGGAAAAACCTTACCGACGAGCAGAAAGAACTTCGTGAATTCTATCAAAAATTGTTAAATATATCATTAAATGAAAAAGCGATTAGTGAAGGCTTAATGTATGATTTGGTATATGCAAATCTCGACAATCCAAAATTCAATTCGCATGAGCAGTTTGCTTATCTAAGAAAACATGAAGATGAAATACTCCTGATAGTTACTAACTTCCATGATAAACATTTAGAAACCGAAATTTTTATTCCTCAGGATGCTTTTAAATGTTTGAATATAATGGAAAATAATTTATACAGATGCGTAAATTTATTTGAGGTAAATGATATGATTGAAGATGTTGTGCTGTCATCACGAAACCTGTTTTCTTGTAAAATTCCTGCATGGAAAGGAAAAATATATAAATTGATAAAGAAATAAATTAATTAAAATTGAAAAAAATACATAATTATGAAAACACAAACAATTGTTGTGGCTTTGGTAGTTTTATTGTATTTAAGTGCTTGTAAATCAACAAAAAATACTGCTGAAACTATTCAGGAAACTACCCGGAAAATTGAAAATAAAAACTTTACAATCAAAGTCAATTATGCCGTTCCGTTGAGAATGAATCGCATCTTTTTAACTTCGCATTATGAAATAAGTGTAAAAAATGATTCAGCTTATGCTTTTTTACCCTACTATGGAGTAGCTCAGGTTGCGCCTATGAATTCGGCTGAAGGAGGTATTAAGTTTGAAGAAAAGATGAAAGACTACCTTATTAAACCTAACAAAAAGAACGATGGATGGGAAATCAGTTTTAAAGTTAACACCAAAGAGTATTATTATAACATATATATGAGTGTATTTAATGACGGAAATTCTTCGGTAAACATAAGTTCGAATGCACGTGATGCAATCATGTTTTATGGTGAAATAAAATAACAATTTATTGCATTTACTATATAATCACCTTTATATCAACCTGATGATACATAATTTCAGCAAAAGCCTGAAACATGAACGTGAACAAGCAGCTTTTGCTGACAAGTTTTATCGCGAAGTATTACATGTGACCGAAATAAAGCGTTTTAGTTCGGATTCGGAAACCGACATGATAATGCAAAGGCAGGATGTGGATGTATTATTAACCCTGAATGAAAAAACATTTCAGGTTTCAGAAAAGTTCCGTGACAAAGATTTTGGTGATTTATATATAGAGGTTTACAGTAAATTTCCGCATACCGAAGGATGGCTTCACACCGGTTCGCCTCATGCAATTCTTTATTTTACGCCCAAGAATGTTTACTGGATTACCCATAAATCGTTGAAAGAGTTTTGTCTTGAAAAATTATTCCCACAAGTTAAACCTGTATGGTTCGATGAATTATATGATTCAGGAAAAACAATTCAGAGTAAAAAAATCACATTAAATAACAACACTTTCGGGATAAACCTAATACAGGCACATAACCAAGACGGAAAAGAATGGAAAACGATGGGTGTAAGTGTTCCTTTTTATATATTGGAAAAAAGTGGAGTTAAATTCAAACAGTTTGATATTTGAGTCCACCCTTGAATAGCGCAAGTTTAGGCAAAGCTGTAACTTGTGCTAAAAATCAGAACAGTTTGTAAATTTGTTTTTAAATTCAGTTATAAACTGAATAAGTCTGGAGTCCAAGTTACACTTCGTTAAACTTGAACTATACATAACATTGGTATTGAATAGACTTGAAGAAAAAAAAGCAGAACGCAAAAATCGCTGAAAACCGCGATCCCAATAGCTATCGGGACACAAACTTATAAATAGTTATAATACAACACAATAACTGAATTCATTTTGTGTAAATTTGCGCCTGTCTGCCGATAGGCAGGTTCAAAAATGACTTTTCGTAGTAAACTCAACTATCAATTAGTTCTTCTTTCCTCTTAACAGATTAATATCACCTTTCAACGTATATTCCCCTACTCTTCTTTTGGTTAGTTGATCGGGTTTTGAGTTTTTATCAAAATCAGTACCATAAGCCCTTATTACATAAAAATACGCACCCTCATCAGCATCTCTTCCATTTATTTTACCATCCCATCCTTTTTGCGGATCATTCCAATAATACACTTTCCGTCCCCAGCGACTGTAAATCCAGCATTGGAAACTTTTCAATGATTTATATGCAACTCTGAATTCATCATTTACACCATCGCCGTTTGGAGTAAAAACATTGGGAACCTGAATAGCGGATGTCGAAACATTTATTGTAATTGAGTCAGAATTTGAACAATAATTATTATTTACGGTCAGCAAAACTTTATACGATCCGGCATCAGAAAAAGTGTACCTGAATTCCTGGTCATTTCTATTGATGAGCATATCGTTATTTTTATATAAGGACCAATTATAAAACAATGCCACAGGAACATTGGCATTGCTCTTAAATAAAATATCGAGAGGTGCCGATCCTGTAATCGAAGTTTTGTCGGGTCGTTCGGCTTCGTTTTTCTCATTCCGTTCGGTGGTAACTGATGTAATCTTGCAAGCTACAGCCACTGCCGAGTATAAAGAACTTGTGAAACTTATGGGATTAATATTCAAATCGGTTGCAAATTGATCACCTGTAATGGTAAAATAAGTATCATTCAACGGAACATCTTCAACTATGATTTCATTTTTTATCAAATTGAAATTGACCAAAACTTCTTTACTTTTCCACGTACTTTCCGACCATTCGAGGGTTTGATAGGTCAGGTTGAAATTACGTTCTATTGTATAACCAATATTTTCTTTAGTAAAATATTTCATTGGTGGTATTTCAGTCACCAAATTAATTTTCAATTCTTTACACTGAGTTGCAGAGGCATTTTCGGGATTTAAAATGATTGATTGCGGTATATAATTTTTATAATTAAATACCCAGCATGTTTTTTCAACACCATCAGCTTTGATAATATATCCTGTATTATCTTCGGGTGAAAGAGATGACAGATTACTGATTGAATTTGAAGGATTAGAAAATTTGTACCAGTTTATATTTGTTCCCGAAAACATGATTTCGGTTGCATTATCCATGTCTTCGAATACTACAATATAATCAATACCACGATAATTATTATATATTTTATAATTTCCGGTTGCTGTAAGTTGCGCCTGCGCATAGGAAATAAACACGAAAATGGAAATCAGGATTAAAACGATTCTTTTCATACCATTTGAAAAATAAAAACATATTAATAATACAAAAGTAAGTTATTCTATTCAAAAACAAAAAAAACTTCCATTTATTACTTATAACCATGCCTTAATTTATTTTTTTTGTACCTTTGCACGTATTAAGTAAGTAAGAATATTATAAGCTGTAAAGTGAGATTCAACAATTCCTGAAACTCAAGGTAGCCGGGTCGCAATGTTACAATGAATAAATTTAACATGGCGATTTTGCACCTGAACTTCTACGCTTACAAAACACGGGTATTTATTGATCACATAACTTGAAATAAATCTCTTCAATATTTTTCTGTAACAATTATTTATCATTACAATTTACATATGCAATCATTTGGCAAGATAATTGAAACAATTTTTTTAAAAAAACTAACCATTAATTACTTATGAACAAATTTAAAACAATCAATATTCTACTAATTTTCATTTTCATTCCGCTAATTCTTTGTGGGCAGAATTTAAATTATCCGGTTAAAAAAATTAATGGAAATGAGTATTATATCTATACTGTTGAAGCCCAGGAAGGTTTATATTCAGTTAGTAAAAAATTCGGAGTAAAACAATCAGATATTTCAGCAATGAATCCAGAGGTAAAAGATGGATTGAAAGCAGGTCAAGTATTAATTGTTCCTAAACATAATACAATTACAAAAATTGATGAAAGTAAAAAAACAGCTTCCAAAGTTGAATTTATTGAACATGTTGTTTTAAAAAAACAAACCTTATTTTCGATCAGTAATACCTATAATATACCTATTGATTCGATAAAAAAATACAATCCCCAGCTTGAAAACAATGGATTAAGAGAAGGTGATAAATTGAGAATACCTACGGTTAATGGTATTACGGAGAATAAAACAGTCGAAAAGAAAAAATCGGGAAGTATTTTTGATATTTTCAAAAAAAAATCGGACAATAAAAAACCTGCTACTATTGTTGAGGGTAAAACCACGACGGACTACATACTGCACAAAGTAAAAAAGAATGAAACACTTTTCTCAATAAGTAAATTATATAACGTTGATATTGAAGATATTGTCAAACTAAATCCCGAAACAGAAATCAGTGTTAAAATTGATTCTGAAATAAAGATTCCCAAAAAAGGAGTGAATGTAAATGGTAGTGAAGCAAGTAATGGTGTAAGTAAAATAGAAAATCAAAATAACGAAGAAAAAATATCGGTTTCGAATGATAAGTTCAACAACAAATTCGGAACAATAAAAATTGCATTTTTAGTACCACTTATGCTCGAACAAACAAAAGTGGATGCAACTAATGAAAAGTTTGTTGATTTTTATGCCGGTTCACTTTTAGCAATTAACGAAGCCAAAAAAAGAGGAATTTCATTCGAAATTTACACTTTTGATACTGAAAAATCGGAAATAAAGATGGGTGAGATTCTTAATAATCCTGATTTAAAGAAGGTAGACTTGATAATAGGACCAGCTTACACCAATCAGGTAGCTATGATTGGTGATTTTGCACGTGTTAATAAGATAAACACACTTATACCCTTTACATCAAAAATATATGATATCGATACCAATCCTTATCTTCTTCAGTTTAATCCGGCAATGAGTTATGAATTGAAGTTCATGACTGATTTGATGAAATCAAAATTTAAGAAATCAAAAATAATTTTTGCTGAACTACCTGATGTCAATACATCAGACAATGGATTTGAGTATGTTTCATTATTGAAAAAAGAGTTGACAAAACAAAACAGAAATTATTCAGTAGTTGAAATAACAAACACTGAATCTGTTGATTTTAGCAATTACCTGAGCGCTGATGAAAATAATCTGATCATCTTTAATACAGAAAGATATGCGAATATAAATCAAATATTTACGGGTTTAAAGTCTCAAAGTGAAACCTTCAAAATCAATTATTTTAGTCAACTGGGTTGGCCTGAAGTGAATGAAAACTCGAAAATTAAAAGATTTTACATTTCGCCATTCAACAATATTAACAGCAGTGATTATATAAAATACCGGAATAGTTTCGCAAGTAATTTCAACTGGACCACTTCTGAATCAGTACCAAGTTATGACTTATTGGGTTATGATTTAACTCAATATTTTATTTCGTTGTATATTCAGAATGGAACACAAAATTTCACTGGCTTAAGTAAACTTCCTGACGGACAGGGAATACAGTCAGAATTTAAATTTGAACGTTATTCAAAAAATTCAGGTTTTATCAATACACAACTTTACATAACCGAGAAATAGTAATGACAGCATTCCTAAAATATTTATTTGTCGTAGTATTTTTTTTAATTTCAACAACGCTGCTATCACAGAAAAAAACGGTTGAACCTGAAATTTATGTAGGTGTAAATTTTGGTCAAACCGGTTCAATGGTCAATTTCAGTCCTTCAGTAAAGCAAGATTACTTGTTAAGCTATCATGGAGGATTGGTTTATCGTTATATTGCAAATAGAAACATAGGCGTTCAGGCCGAATTGAACTATGCGCAAAGAGGCTGGAGCGAAACCGACAATTTATTTTCGCGCAGGTTGGATTATATCGAATTACCATTTATGACTCACTTCTTTTTTGGTCGTAAATTCAGGTTTTTTATCAATGCAGGACCCAAAATAAGCTATCTTATTTCAGATAATATATTGACAAACAATACCATAAGTTCTACTCAAGAGCAACATGTTACTAATGTTGAAAATGCGTTTGATTATGGATTTTGTGGTGGCCTGGGTTTTTTGTTTAAGATTAAGAAACAGGTTTTTCAGATTGATGCCCGAGGAAATTTCAGTATGAGCGATATTTATTCAAATGACAAAAGGGACTATTTCGATACTTCAAATAATATAAACGCTTCGGTCAGTTTTGCTTGGTTAATGCAAATTAAAAAACCTTAGTTTTCAAAACAACAAAAAATTTCCGTTATTTTTCGAACGCAATATTCCCAACCTTCATTCCTTTTAAACGTTCATTATAATTTTAATTAAGTCTTGGTGAAAAACTCCTTTTTGCCCATTGAATAGCGCAAGTTTAGGCAAAGCCGTAACTTGTGCTTAAAATCAGAACAGCTTGTCACTTTGTTATCAATTCAGTTATAAACTGATTTGATTTGGATAATAGAATTTAATTAATGTAAATTTGCGCAATTCGCTTACAAAAATGTTTTTTCGGAATTGCCCTTTGAATAGCGCAAGTTTAGGCGAAGCCGAAACTTGTGCTGAAAATCAGAACAAAACAGAACAGTGATTTATTTTTTCGTTCAGCTAAAAAATGTACTTTTGCACTAAGAATTTTGAAAAGATTACCAAATATCAGCATATACCAATCGTAAATAGTAAATATCTAAATTGTAAATGTATATTCTTCATATCGAAACTTCGACAAATGTTTGCTCAGTAGCACTGAGTGAAGGGAAAAACTGTATTTTTTCTAAATCGGACTACACAGGCATGAACCATGCAACTTTGCTAAGTCCTTTTATAGCCGATGCATTTGATTATATAAAAAGTCTGAATAAAAAATTAGATGCTGTGGCTGTAAGCTCAGGACCGGGTTCGTACACCGGATTGAGGATAGGAGTATCTACTGCCAAAGGATTATGCTACGGACTTGATATTCCTTTGATTGCAGTTAGTACCCTGGAAATTATGACAATTCAGGCAATTTCAATGATTGAAAAAGACCAAAGCGTTTTGTTTTGTCCAATGATTGATGCCCGCCGAATGGAAGTTTACACCGCCATTTATAATTCAAAGGGAATAATTCAAAAAGAGATTTCGGCTGAAATAATCAATGAAGATGCTTACGGTGAATATCTTCAAAATCAGACGGTCTATTTTTTTGGCAATGGATCAGATAAATGCAAGGAAACACTAACCCACCCTAACGCCTGCTTTATTTCGGACATTGTACCATTGGCCGAAAATATGATTGAACCGGCTTACAAATCTTTCAATAATAAAAGTTTTGAAGATGTGGCCTATTTTGAACCGTTTTATCTGAAAGAGTTTCAGGCTACAACGCCGAAAAAAATCTGATTAAACCTGAACCGACCCCGCGGCTTGGTGAAGCACCGCTCCTGCCCGATTGTCTCTCGTGAGAGCAAACAATCAAAATTTAAATATTACCACAAAATAAAAACCAGGCAGCCCGGATAATTCGGATTGAAAAAGCTTAATTACTAAAATATCAATAAAAAAAGAGGTTTTATTATCATTTCTTTGGAAATTGTCCGATCCGGTAGGTTCGGACAATTTTTTTAAATTATTTTGATTAAAATATGTAAAGTATAGATTAAATCGTTAAATTTGACGCGAAATTGATTATCTGAAATTAAGATTGAAATAATAATTAACAGATTGGATATGTGTATATACTGTATTCTACAAGATATTATATATGTATTTAATTTTCAATGAATTATTAGAAATTTATAAACAAATAAAGACTAAATAAGTGCACATGCACAGATGTTGGCGGTAAGTGTAAATGACGACAGAAACAGTGAAAAATAAATATTAACAAAAAACAATTTGTAATATGAATATTATAGGAAAATAACGATTAATCCATTATTGTTTTATACTGGAAAAATTTCTGGTTATCTCACATGGATATTTTTAATACTAAGTTTTATCAATATAGAAACAATTGTAGTAAATGACTTTTATTATAATAGAGCATTTTCTGTAGTGTTAATAATTGCTGGATTAACGTTTACAGTAATTAGTTTGATAAATCTTGGAAATTCAACTCGCTTAGGATTACCAAGTGAAACAACCCATTTCAAAACAAAAGGATTGTACAAATTTAGTCGAAATCCCATGTATGTTGGTTTCAATTTAATTACTCTTTCATCGATTATTCATTTCTTAAGCCCATGGACTATTATATTAGGAATCTACAGCATATTTGTTTATCATTTAATTATACTTGGCGAAGAAAAGTTTTTAGAAAAGAGATTTGGAACAAATTACATTAATTATAAAGAAAAAGTAAGAAGATATTTATAGAATAATTGGTATGGTAAAAAGAAATATGGAAACAGATAATAAAAATCTGAAATTGAAAGTTCAACGAATTATTGCAATTTCATCAGTTCTAATTTTTTTAGGAAAATTAATTGCCTACTTTTTGACCAATTCAGTAGGTATATTAACAGATGCTCTTGAAAGTACGGTAAACGTGACAACTGGTTTTATTACTTTGTACGCCGTTTATATTTCATTAAAACCTAAAGACGAAGACCATCCGTTCGGTCATGGGAAAGCGGAGTTTTTATCTGCATCTGTCGAGGGTTTTTTAATTATAATCGCAGGTTTAATTATCATTATTGAAGCAATTAAACGATTTTTTGTTCCAGCAGAAATTTCGCAATTAGATATCGGAATTATTATTATAGCTGTTGCAGGATTGTTGAATTATTTAATTGGTTGGTATAGCATAAAAGTTGGTAAAAAGAATAATTCAATTGCCTTAATATCAGGCGGAAAACACTTACACTCCGATACCTATTCATCAATTGGCTTAGTAATAGGTTTAGTTTTGCTGTACTATACAAAATTAGCTTGGTTAGACAGTGTAATTGCCCTGATTTTCGGAACTATAATTGTAATAACTGGCTTAAAAATACTCAAAGAAACCACATCAAATTTGATGGATGAAGCCGATTTTAAATTGATTGAACAATTCGGGAAAATAATTGAAAACAACAAAACTGACGAATGGATTGATATACACAATTTTAAAATTATTAAATACGGCAATATATATCATATAAATTGTGATTTGGTATTACCTTGGAATTTGTATTTATCAGATGCTCACGAAGAAGGAGAAAAATTAAGAAATTTATTAGTTTCAAATTTCCAAGAAGATATTGTTTTTAATTTGCACACAGATGAATGTTTTAAGAAATACTGTAAATATTGTAAAAGATTAAATTGTAAGGAAAGAACCTCTGACTTTGTAACTCAATTAAGTTTTGATTTAAAAAGATTTACAAAAGAAAAAATAGAAAACAATTAAAATGGAAAAACACCAGGCGGTAATACGCGGTAAGCATAAAAAATATGACAACACTAATAATTATATCAGTAATTTATACAGTGCTGACAGGTCTTTATCTGTTAGTTTTTAGACCATGGCAATTAAAGTGGGGAGCCACATCTATTGAAATTAAACGACCAATGCATGGGGATGAAATTGTTACCAAACCCACCTTCAATGCATCAAGAGGAGTAACAATAAATGCAATTGCTGAAAATATTTATCCGTGGATAATTCAAATGGGGGTTACACGAGCTGGATGGTATAGCTATGACTTGCTGGATAATTTAGCCAAGCGAAGTGCAGTAGTTATACTTCACGAATATCAAAATATAAAAATTGGTGATATTGTTCCCATGAGTCCGGACGGAAAGCAAGGGATGGTAGTTAAGGACTTTAATAAAAATGAGTGGATATTGTGGTGGGATAATAAAGGTGATTCTACTTGGGTATGGGGTATTTACCCTGAAGGGGAATCTGCCTTTCGGCTTATAACACGTGTGCGAGTTAAATACAGATTCTTTTCGACAGCAATCCTATTCAATCTAATCATTGAATTCTTTGATATTTGGATGATGCGGAAATGTATGTTGGGTATTAAAAAAAGAGCAGAAAAAGAGTTTAAAACACAGACAGCGACTAACAAATAGAACCGTAAGTATGCCAACTGCTAACAGCACATTTGCAAAAGGCGGGCCTTCGTGCTCTGCATACAGTTTTGTGATTAATGAAAGTTCAGTTCTCCGAATGAATAGTTTTGCTGAAACCCCTCCCATCGCAAATCTGCAAAACGTAGTCAGACTGCATAAAAACCACAAATAAATCACTGAGAATCGTTTATTTAAAAAAGTTTTTAGAAATGAATCGAATAAATCAAGAAGCAGTTTAGTTTTTTTGCACAAACTCTTATTATGGATTATTTCAATATGGTCTAATGTAAAATTTGAAAGTTATGAGTAAAAAAATAGTATTTTTTTTAATGTGTTTTTGGATGATATGTTTATCGTGTACAAAAGATAACGATATCAGTAAAAGAAAAACATCAATCGATGAAGCCAAAGAATT
>JFJP01037997.1_pt1 | contig 29688 bp, 28 predicted proteins | sample 431651 | NCBI WGS metagenome assembly JFJP01 (sample SAMN02602958, study PRJNA72255) | Microbial mat metagenome, whole genome shotgun sequencing project. | biome: fresh water; feature: sink hole; material: water; isolation source: purple microbial (photo- and chemosynthetic) mats found in... | reverse complement strand
GGGCGCGAGAGTTACTAGAAGAGATAAGACTATCTCTCAGCATATTATCTGCTTTAACAGATTCTGGAGTAAGGGAGTTATTATTGAAGTAATATCTTAAAATAGCGGTACTAATCTTTTGTCGATAATCGTCTTCTGTCCCGGCCGCTTCAAGAGCACTAGCGTTTCTTTTTGCGTTGTAGACCTCAACTCCTCTATTTTCTAAAACATGGGATGAGTATTGAGACGCAATTTTCATCCAGGCGATACTTGTGTCTTTAGTTGGTAAGCCTTGTAATTTGACCAGAGGATGAAGGACAAAAGCGGGATCCTGCATCGTGGAATCAATTTGCTCCCATCTCTTGTAGAGTTGAGAAGCATAGGCATCCATTTTGGCTTGAGATATCCAGCCAGTTGCTCTCACAGTTAAACTCATTTTAGAAACAGTCAGGTCAACTTCACCAACATCAAACTTTGGGGCAACTCCTACGTATAAGAATCTTCCCACGTTCGCATTGGCCTTATTAGGTGTGTCCGTTCTTTCATGGGTAATGGGTCCAAGTAGTGCTTGTTTTATTGGTTTGGCCACCGCTGCAGTTGAGAGCGCAATTGAAGACGCCAATAGGATCGTTGATAAGCTTTTCATAGATGTTCCCCTGTTAATAGGGACTATCTATGCAAAGGCTTTGCCACTGCAACATTTGAACTATTGAATGGTTAGGCTATTTAAAATGTCTAAAAGTTAGACACTGAACAACTTGAAGAAATCGGGATAGGATTTTTGAACCGCCGAAGCGGGAGTAAGAGATCCTCCTTGGTGGTATCTCAGAAATAGGGCCCCCGCCATGACGACCCGGTGATCATCTGGCAGCTCCAGATCAACCGGAGCACTTGTATGACTACTTGATCCCTCGATCCTCAGGCTGGGTCCTTCTGACGTAGCCTTGAATCCAAAGTGCCCAAGTAATTTGATGACCTCATGAAGGCGATCGCTCTCCTTATGAACCAAATTGTTTACGTGGCGTAAAACATGAGATCCATCCACGTGGGCCAGGAAGAATGCAAGCGTTGGAACGAGGTCGAGGCAATCAGCGACATCAAGTTCAAAATCTTTCTTTATACCAGTCGGTTTAACATGAATGCCCTCAGGCGTTTCCTGAATACAGCCCAGCTGATCAAGCACCGAGAGAAATTTAGAATCGGCCTGAAAGAAATCAGCCATCAATTGCGGAAAGAAGATGGCCTGCTTTAAAGCACCAAAAGCAATTGGGTAACTGGCACTACTCCAATCCATGGGCACGGTGAACTCAGTATTGCTCTTAAATTGGTCAATCTGGGCATTCGTCATTGCCCAGTAACTCTCCGAAGATAACAAATTGCGAGGGATAATTTCAGTCTCACAAAATGCCAAAGCAAGCTTAAATCCTGAAGCGAACTGAGTGGTTTGTGAGCAATCAACTTCAAGTGTTTTTGGGATCTGGATCGGACCTTGAAGGGATAACTTGTCTCCACTTAAATCTGCCTTGCCCCCAAGTTTTTGAACGAGCTTGATGAATTCATCCCACGGTCGATCCTTAAGGCGGCTTCCAAGCACTAAGACGTAAGGCTCACTTCCTCTCACTAGGAGCGAAGCCAGAAATCTGGCGGTTGTTCCGCCTTCCCCGATTTCAATGGTGGCACCATTTGATATTTCACAAGCGGGAAAACTGTTCAGAACAGTGACGATTCCATTTTCCAAGCTCAGATTGAGTCCTATCTTTTTGAACGCTTTGACGAGAAAAGTTACGTCACTTGCCTCAGGTAAATTATGAATTACAAATTTTTCAGGCTTAAGGGCCGCCAAAATGAGGGCACGATTGGCATATGACTTTGAGGGCGGAATATGAATGACTGAGGGAAGAAGCCCTGCCTTAACGTTTAAACTCTTCATACGCCTCAATTTTTTTGAAAAAATCCTGAATGTTCATTTCTTGTACAAAACAAGATCCAACTTTTTTAATGAGAACTAAACGCAGGTTCAGATGACTTCTTTTTTTATCTTGGAATAAATATTTTTTAAACTTATCCACGTTAAAGTCTGGATAAGCCGAGAGCTCAAGTTTGTTCAGGTCCATCCCCAGCGCCAATGCCATCTTCTCCCAATTTTCCAGCATATCTTGTTGAGAGAAAATTTTAAGCAGATATTTTATTCCCATCGCCACTGCCAGTCCGTGAGGGATTTGAAGCATAGATTCAAATCCATGACCCAAAGTATGTCCTAGATTCAAAAGGATTCGATCCGCTTGTTCTTTAAAATCATCTTCGACAATCTGATTTTTAAAATCAGCACATTGATGAGCAATGACTTCGATACTTTCTTTGGCGATAATTTTTTCAAAAATATTTAAAGACAAAAAACCATATTTTAAAATTTCGCCTTTACCCGAATTCCACTCCTCTTCAGGAAGTGTGGATAAAAAATCAGGACAGATGAAAACCTCTTGAGGGGCATGAAAAGCACCCACTAGATTTTTTCCTTGAGGCATATTAACTGCAACCTTGCCCCCAATGGCCCCATCAACCATGGCAAGCAATGTCGTTGGAACTGAGATCCAAGAAATGCCACGAAGGAGCGAAGCGGCTACAAAACCAGCAAGGTCTGTTGTCGCACCACCACCAATCGCATAAAGAACTGATGTCCTGGATATTCCCTGATCAAGAAAAAAGCCCACCGCTTCACCAAAGGTATGAAGGTTTTTATTTTGTTCAGGCCGTTTGAGCCAAAAAACCTTTTTTGAACTTCTCACCCAATCCGGCAAGTGATCCTTGACCTCGTCATCAATCAGGGCAAAAAAATTGTCCTGCTGGTGGGACAGATCATTATATAATTCAGATTTTTTGAGGTAAGTTAATTGTGATTTCATTCTGATCATTATTGCGAGAAACGTAAGGAATTTAAAGTGAGTGCTGAGTGGTTTTTCAAATTAAAAGAGTTTGATTCTCTTGGAAAGATGAGAATCGGCCATTTAAAGGCCATAAAAGAGCAAGAAGAGCGACTCTCTAAGCTAAACATTAAGCGTCAGGAACAGCTGGATGAGGTCAATACCCTCAAGTCCGAGCTTCTCTCAGTGCAACAAAGCTATTTTGAGATTGAGAAAAAAATGAACACCGCAGAGGAACAGGCCTCCCGCCTGTCCGAGATAGGTGGGGATCAGACAAAAATCACCCATTTTAAACGAGAAGCTGGTGAATTTGAAAATAGCCTTTTTACCCTGCTAGACAGGACTGAAGCCATTCAAGTCGCACTAGAAGACAAAAAGACTTTTTTGGCAGGATTAGAGAAGACCTTTAGAGACATTGAAACTGAGGTGAACCAAGAGGTTCAAGAGAAGCAAAAAGAAGTTTCTCAAACTGATCTTCGCATGAAACTTATTCAAGAAGAATTACCGCCTCAATTCAAAGAGACTCTTGAGCGAACCCTCAAGAAAAATCTCGCGGTAGGATCATTTACACGTATTGATAATGGTAGCTGCTATTTTTGTAGATATAAAATATCTCGAACTGATGAGTCCGAGATTGATATGCAAAAAATGTTAAAATTATGCCCGCAGTGCTCGAGGATTTTTCTCCCCTATGGAAGTTAGCGGATAACTACGGCTTGAGTGACGTTCAAGATGTTTCCACCTTGTTGTGGGTACTGTTGATTCTGAGTCACTAGAGACCCAGTAATGTTGGCCTTAAGTTTTTGGACACCATTAACCATCACAGGCTGAATACCCTGCTGATGGGCAAGATTCATGGCCTGATTTACAACTGCATAGGAATTTTGTGAGAGTTGATAAGTCACGTTGCCTACAACTACAATCGGCTGACTCACGTCGAGGTAACCAACCCTCGTTTCAATAGCAGCAGGAACTCCATAAGGGCTAGAAGTAAAAGGTTGTCCAGAAGCACTTGAGCCCGAACTCTTATCTTTATTTCCGCAACCCACTACCCCAAAGGCCAATGCCGTAACGAGAAATAAAAAGCCTAGATTTTTCATCAAAATACTCCTGTTGACCTCATTTATCGGCTGCTCGGCTCCCAGCTTGAATTTCTTTTCAAGGATTGCCTCATTTTAAGCCCTTAGCTTCCTTGCCCTCCCATGGCCTCTTTTGTATGATGGCCCCTAAACCGAGATCAGGGGACTATCGCCGGCAGCAATGCGGGAGGAAAGTCCGGACACCATAGAGCATCGTAGCGGGTAATGCCCGTCCGTCGTGAGGCGAGGACAAGTGCAACAGAAAGTATGTATGGCCCAGGGAAACTTGGGTGCGTAGTGAAACCAGGTAAACTCTACGAGGTGCAAGTCCATGTAGGTGAGCGTTGAGTCTGCTCGAGGAGCTCACGGGTAGGATGCTTGAGCCATGGGGTAACTCATGGCCTAGAGGAATGATAGTTTAATACAGAATCCGGCTTAATCCTGATCTCGGTTTTTTTTAGTCCGCCTGAAAAATCTTTAAGGCTTTGTAACTAGCAGTGGAAAGATTGGCATGATCATCATCCAAGTCTCTCCACTCTACTTCACTTGTAAAACCCATTGTTTTTAGTAATTTTTGGTCAGCCACTAATATGGAATTCACAATTTTGTATTTGGTAATCGAAGTTTTATATTTCTTTAATTTTCCATCTAAAACTTTTGACTTGAGAAATGGGTATTGTTTTAATTTTTTATCAGTGGTTGAAATAACTAATGTTGGTATTTCATATTGACCGGCCAACCATTCTTTGTCGGTTTTTTTGTAGGCCAGGACTTTATTTTTCTTGATCACGATAAAACGTAACAAATGAAGCTCATGCTCTTCTTTCTCTTTAAGAGTCGCTATTTTTTCTACTGGATAACTGAGTGGCTTTTTTGATTTAAAGGCTAAGCAATCATTTTTTAAAGGACATAGGTCGCAGGTGGCTTTTCTCGCCTGACAATAAGTTCTCCCTAAATCCATCAAAGCTTCATTGAGTCCACGGTAAGAGAGATTAAAGTCAGAGAAAATCTTTTCGGAGTTAAAAAGCTCAAGAATTTTCTTCTGAAGCTTTGGCCCTTTTTCAAATTTCAAACCATAGAGTCTTGCTATGACCCTCTCCAAATTAGCATCAACCGCAAGACCTCGGGCATCTTTTCCAATCGCTATGATGGCATGGGAAGTATAAGGACCAATACCCGGGATCTCCTGGAGCTTTTCGGCCGTCGAGGGAAATTCACCACCACACTGATTGAAGATGTATTCTGAGATTTTTTTGAGATTGCGCGCCCGGCGGTAGTAGCCCAACCCTTTCCAGGCAACGGTCACTTCTTCTTCGCTGGCCTTGGCCAAACTTGCGAGATCCGGAAAACGCTTTAAAAATCTTTCATAATGATTTTTGACTGTTCCCACAGTTGTTTGCTGAAGCATGATTTCTGAAACTAACGTTCCATAAAGGGAGCGAGAATTTCTCCAGGGTAGATCAGTGAATTCTGTTTGAGACCATTGAATAAGTTTTTTGAGACTCATGGGAGTTGATTCTAGCGACAACTACGGGCCAAGTCATCAACCATATCCATCAACTGGGAAGCCACGATAGGGTCTTTGTCCCCTCTGAATTTACCGTGCTTGGACTCTATATAGTCGGCAAAGTCCTTATGAAATTCATAAATATCAGTAATGATGACCAATTTTTTTGCATCTGATCGCTCGATCCAATCAATCATCCGCTTGGCATCATTGAGTCCCTGATTATTACAAAGAGAATCCATAGATCCTGCCTGTTTAATCGATGTATCAAACATCATCACATTCACTTTTTTATTAAAAGGGCAGCTTTCATCCAGCCGCTTCATCATGCTTTTGCGAAAACATCCGCCTTCTTTGTCTGAAAAATCCATCTCTCTCATGGAGGAACTAGTATCAATCCACAGATCAAGCTTGTAGCTCACCTGCGCCTCTTTGCGGGCCTTCCCACAAAAGATGTCGAAGTAATTTCGGGAATCACAGTTGATTAAATCTCTATCTATCGAATTGGCCGGCGGGATTTCGGGAGTTTTATCTTTGATGACTTGTGCAGCCGTGATTTCGACTTCAGCGTCATCTTTTTTATATAACCCATATTGAGGATCAAAACAAAAGTCTCCCATTTCCTGGCATTTTAATTCTGCTGTCATCGATTTAAGGACATAGGGCTTCTCGTTAATCAATCGCTCAACTTCAGCTTTCTTATGAGCAGAAATAAACCACACCTCTATTGTTTGAGGGGCGGCCAGAGCAGATTGACAAAAAAATAAAATCAAAAATAATTTGATCATTAAAACTCAACGTTCCTTTGTCGGAAGTAGCGAAAAATTGCATCTCCCAAATCCACCACGAGGTCGCGGTCATTGCCATCAAGATTCAAAAAGTCGTTCATATAAGCTTTCTGACGAGGCGACAGAGTCTCAAGTTTCTCTCTGATCGTGACTTCAGTTTTAACACCACTTAAGTTCTGTTCACCAAAAGGCATCTGATGTCTTTTACCGGCAATATTAATCGTTGCCGTCGTTCTCGTTTTTGCTTCATTCGATGCAGGTGCCGGTTCACCATCATCTTGCTTCTGATCGGCGGATTTCTGCTCTTTATAAAACTGCACAAGACGTTTAAACGTTTCGGTTGAATCTTCTTCCACTCCATCAATGATTTCATGCAAAGGAATGTTGAGGGTTGCAATTATGTTGGCGACCAGCTGTTCGTCAACGGTACTGGTTTTCAAATTGAGAAAACGACTCATAGTCGAAATCCCTACATTCATCATTTCAGAGAGATCTTTTTGCGTTAATCCACCTCGTAATTGCATGTACTTACGAACAACTGCGAGAAAGTTTTCTAAAAAGTCTGAGTTGAAACGAATCATACTAACCCCTTTGAATTACCTATCGGATTGCAAATATATTTCTTTATGCAATTTTATTTCTTGACGCAAATGGTCAAATAACGTATTATTGCAGTCAGGAAACGAAAGAGGTCGGAGGGGACCATGATCACACAAACACTTGAAATGAATCAGGAAGATCAAGCAGCAAGCTACCAGATGATTAAGGATGAACACTTAGCTTCGCTCGTCATAACCTCTCAAACACTTGCAGGCTCCAGAGTTCTTTTGAGCACCTACCAGCAAGTGGTCTTCTCTGACTGCGTTTTCTATGCCGTTGAATTTCAGGGTGTTACCTTTGAAAACTGTGTTTTCGAGAATTGCAGCTTTGAATTTTCACACATTCGCAGATGCAAGTTCAAGAATTGCAATTTTTCAAATTGCACATGGAAAGCGACCTCAACAATAGATACTGTTTATGTGGATTGCGACCTCGACCATAACCTCTCCCAATTGACCGAGGTGAATGGCAACGAGACGACGTTCACATTTGATATACAACTACCAATTGCATGTTAAAGGCGGGTGAGATGAACTTAGAATTTTATGGATTAACACTTATGATAAACATCTTTGGATTAGCGGTCCTGATAAAGGCCTACGGGATTTAGCTAGTTTATTGAGTTCTACCCAAAAAAGCCTCTTACTAATACGCGATTAGTGAGAGGTTTTTTGTTTTTAAGTCTATAAGTATTACAAAATGAAACCTTCCGGACCAAGCTCCCTCTAAAATGCCTCATCTACCATCACAAAGGATGAAAATGAAGGCACTACTTATCTCTTCACTATTTCTTATGTCTGCTGCGGCCATGGCCCAGGACATGTTCATCATTCAGAAAAGTATGAATCCTAAAAATGTCCTTCATTTTAAAGCGAACGTTGAAGCGTGTAAATTACAGTCCCCATCCGTAACAGCTTACTGGGTTATGGGTGAAGAAGATGGCCATACTGAAGCTTTGACCAGTCAGGAAAAACCCTATTTCCAACCCAAGATAAGTTATGCCAAAGAGACTGAATCCGATTTTTCTTTGGGTGCGATGGAAAAGATGGGATCAAAGATTCCAGATAAGAGCATCCGAGTTCGTCTTGAAAATTGTAAACCTAAAGCCTTCATTGAACTAAATGGCGGGGAAGTTCAGCTTACTAACATTAATGTCTCTGTGAATATGTTCATGTCCGTGAAAAGCATGACGATTTCAGGGATTGCTCAGGATGGCAGTAAGGTCAGCCACAAAATCGACAATTAACCTTTAATAATTTTAGTTTTTGCCGGTGGAGTAAATTCAAAATGCTTCGCCGGAAAAACCGTCTCTTCCTTTAGTTCTAAAAACTTAAGATTGACCTTTCTTCCATCTGCATAAATTAAAGTCATCTTCTCAAACTCGCTCATTTTTTGAACCGACTTAGCTTCTTTCGTGGCGTGAAAAGTCACTTCTTTCAAAGTTAAATCTTTTTGAACAGTCTTTACAAACGTTAAAACCAGATCCTTACCAGCGTACTTATGAGTAAAGAGTTTTGAATCTTCCAGACCATTTCTGATAGAGTCCAGGAATTTTGTCAGGGGAAGTTTGCTTGATTTCTGAATAGTGACCTGACCTTGCTCACCTTCAATGAAAGGTGGAACATAGTACCAGCTCTTGTTAGGGTTACTGACAAAAATAGAAGGGGTGGGAGAAATAATCTCAAAACGAATGTGCCCAGGAAATTTGTAATCAATCTTTCCAAAGCTTTTCTTTTCTTTGCCGGTTGCCATGGAAACGATACTTTCTTCAAAATTAGCTGAGAAAGAGCCGGGCACAAAGCCTTTGGCCTGCACAAGTGTCGAAAGGATTAGGGAGAGGAAGAAAATTTTCATGAGAATCCTGGATAAAAAGGGGAAAGCTTCCTCTTACTGAAGTCACTTTCCCCTGCCACAAACCACTAATGGAGCTGTACTGATACTGCCTTGGATACGCCAGGCTCTTGCATGGTCACGCCATACAAGGTGTCGTTAAGTTCCATGGTTTTCTTATTATGAGTAATTAAAATAAATTGCGATTCAGAACTCATCTCTCTAAGAAGCTCATTAAATCTGCCTACGTTGGCATCATCAAGAGGAGCGTCAACCTCATCCAATAAACAGAACGGAGATGGCTTCACAAGAAAGATTGAGAAGATGAGAGATACGGCCGTCATGGCTTTCTCACCACCAGACATAAGCGTAATAGAAGTCATTTTCTTACCAGGAGGCTTAGCTACAATGTCTACACCACACTCAATAGAATCAAGGTCGCCAATAACTTCAAGTCTTGCTTCACCGCCACCGAAGATGATTGGGAAAACTTTTGAAAATCTTTCGTTCACTTCAGAGAAAGCATCTTTAAAGCGCTCTTTTGATTTTTCATCGATGTGAGTGATAGCAGTCTGAAGATCAGTTAATGATCTCTTAAGCTCTTCTTCCTGAGTTTTCAGGAAGTCATAACGAAGTTTCTGACGATCATAGTCTTCAATCGCGGCCCAGTTAATTTCACCTAGGCGGTTAAAGTCAGTTCTGTAGTCTTTATACTTTTCTTTAGCTTCTTTGATCTGACCAGGGAAGCGTTTTTCAAACTCATAGTCCTGCACTTCGATTTTCTTAGGACCATCTTCTGTTTCCATCATGTACATTGAAGACAGATCTTTAAGATCTGTGACTTTATCTGAGATGATTTCAAGATGCTTCATGATGACGGCTCTTAAATCAATCTTGTACCGTTCAAAGACGTCTTTGGCCAAAAGCTCTTCTTCAATAATAATTTGTGAAGTTTTAAGCTCAAGCTCAACGTTTTCTTTTTCAATCTTATTAATACGGGAATTGATATCTTTGAGTTCAGATTCTTTTTCCTGCATCGAAAGAAGGACTTGGGTAATCTGGTCTTTCAACAAGTTTAGGAAAGTCTCTTTATCGGCCAAAACTTCAGACATATCATTGTTAGCAGCTTCAACCGTCTCAGCTTCAGTTTGAGCGTTCTCAATTTCTGTCTGGTAGGTTTCAAGTAGCTCAATGTTTGCCAGTTGTTTTTCTTTATAACGCTCAATCTGAGAATTGACGTCTTCAGTCTGAGATTTCAATGAAGTTAGTTGCTGCTGGTAGCTTTGAGCTTTAACTTTAAGCTCCATCATGTCGTCACGTTCATTTTCATAAGTAATTTTCAGCTCATGAAAGCGTGATTCAATATCAGCCACCACAGACGAGAGTTCTTTAACTTCACTCTCCAAAGTTTCTTTTGCCTCAATTAATGTCTCATCCGACTCAAGCAGATCCAAGCGTAGCTTAGAAGTCTCTTGCTTACGATTGATAAGAATTTGCAGGCGTGAAGAATTAGAAGACTGGTTAGCTTCTTTAGATTCAAGTGCTGCTTTCGTTGCTACGAAGACAGTATTGATCTCATTGAATTCTTTCGTCGTATTTTCTAAACTAGTTCGTTTATCAGAAAGCTTCGTCTCAACTTCTTTCATCGCCAGTTCAAGAGCGCTTAATTCAGTTTGCTTAGCTTCAAGTTCAACACTCATTTCCTGAATCAGGTTATTACGTTGAACGATCCCCTGGGCTTCTGAAGCAGAATCATGACGAACGCCGTAAAGAACAGAGTTCCCCACTTTCTTAATCAGAACTTTACCATCTTTTGAGACCAGCCCCTTAAATTGAATATCAGGGTTGATTTTAGAGGCAAGCTCAACAGTAAGGTTCTCAACAACGAAGAAGCCGTTAAGTATTTTAGTAAGTTTGTCTGAATAATCCGTATTATTAATTCGCACGATTTCAGACAAGGCTTTCATACCTTGGCAACCCTGAGTTTCAAGGCGCCCGATAGACTCGTTTGAGATCATTGAGTCTTGTGGCCATAACATGTCCACAGTGGCATCAAAGTCAGTCATGTAGTTTGTGAATGCATCTTTTGACGCTGTCGCCAGAACTGCATCCAGTGATTCACCGATCAATTGCTCAACAGCAACAGCGTATTCTGGTTCACACTCAATGAGCTTACCAAGTACTTCAATCGTACCGTCCGCAATTTTCTGTACAAGCTTCACTGCACCGGCACGGTGACCTTCAGCTGAGTTATTAATTTCGATAAGTGAATTGCGTTTTGATTCAAGCTGAATCACATGGCGAGAAAGCTCACGGAACTTAACTTCATTTGATCTGAGTTCAGCATTAAGTGACTCTACTTCGTCCTTGAGAGCAGGCAGAAGGGCATTAAGCTCTTCTACCTTCGTCTGAGAAGACTTCACTTTCGCTCGGTCTCTCATTAAGTCATCCGTGAAATTCGACGTACTCTTTTCTAATGTTTCAATTTCGGAAGTAAAATCCTGGAGTAAACGGGCATATTCTTCAATTTTTGAAGTGTTTTTGAATGCTTCGTTATCCAGAGTAAGGAATTTTTCTTTTGAAGTAGAGAGAGTGCGACGTTTCTCAAGCAACTCTTCTTCTAAATCAAATAGTTGGCCTTTAAGGAGCTCAACTTTTTCTTCGAGTGATGAAAAATCCATCTGCTCGTAGTTATTTGATTCCAACTCTTCAAGTTGAGCATTAAGAGCTTCAAGACGCTCAGAACGCTTCTCAATATCAAGATTTAGCTCTTCGTTTTCACGATTGGCACGATCGATATGTTTTTCTTTATCAATTAATGATTTTTTAAGGTGCTTAACTTTTTCTTCTGAAGCCGCTAACTCTCGAGAGTGCTCATTATAATCGTCCTGAGCAGCATCAATTTTCTCTACTAAATCAGTCTTCTGGATTTTTTCATCTTCCAAAAGAATATCAATCTGGCTTTTACGAATACTTAAGTTCTCATGATCAGTCTTGCGAGATTCAAGCATGTCATTGGCATTCACGTAATCCTGAATGTAATCATGCATGCGGTGAGATTCAACAATAAGTTCATACTTACGTATTCTCTCACGAAGAGTTTTAGCTTTTTCAGCTTTCTCTGCCTGAAGCTCAAGTTTCTTTAAGTTCTTATAAATCTCGTTCTGAAGATCTTCCAGACGAGTCAGGTTAGACTGAGTATTTTCAATTTTCTTAAGTGATTCACGCTTACGTAGCTTGAATTTTGTAATCCCTGCCACTTCTTCAATCATCACTCTGCGCTCATCAGGCTTAGCATTAACAAGTTTGTTAATCTCACCTTGAGCGATAATTGAGTAAGACTTAGCACCCGCGCCTGTATCCATGAATACTTCATGAATATCTTTTAGACGAGCAGGCTCATTGTTAATCCGATATTCAGTCTCACCGTTACGGTAGAGTTTACGAGTAAGGTGGATCTCAGCAGGTTTTGCCACAGTTCCGCTAATGTGAATATGCTTACCATTCACGTTGTCCAGAACCAGTGTGACTTCCGCAAAAGAAGCAGGAGTGTATTTCGATGATCCAGCAAAGATCAAATCTTTCATGCTGGTACCACGAAGGTGCTTGGCCGATTGCTCGCCCATGACCCAAAACAAGGCATCTACGATGTTAGATTTACCGCAACCGTTAGGTCCGACAATTCCCGTAATACCCTCGTCAAAAATGATAGTGGTTTTGTCTTTGAAGGATTTAAATCCCTGAATGATGAGCCTATTAAGTCTCATAGTGCCTCTCGTCTAGTGTTTGTGTGTGACCACCAACTCGTAAAAAAACTTCAGCATCTTGCGTCCATTTTAGTCAGATAAATTTGATGATGAGTTATAATCCCCAAACATTCTGGGCCTGTCTATAATTTTCGCTCTTACTGAGTCTTGCAGAGGAGTCAATGACTCAACGCTTGATTTAGGCTAAGGGGTGAGATTCCCCTTTTCACCAGCGTCTCCTCCCATTTTTCATCACTTTGCGGTCGGCACAGAAGCTGCTCTCTCCATAGTAGAGATTTGGTGTTTAGTAATTGGGGGGTTGTTTATGAATATTAAGAGTATGTTTCTTCAACTTAAAGACCGATTTTATCTTAAATTTAAAAAATCTCATGAAATGAATGAGTACGATAAAATGAAAATCGAAACATTACTAAAGAATGAGCTTAAACCAGAAATCAAACCCGGCACTGGTTTCACTCCCCCGGCCTCTGCTCCAAATAATGATCGGGATGTGTCAGCTATTTAACCTCTGGACCCTCTTTCACTAATTGTCCTATGATAGGGTACTAACAAGTTCAAACTGGGCCATTAAGTGAAACAAGACGCATTTTCCAAGTGGGGATCTGATAGGGGCTTTAGTGAGTCGTGGACTCTTTCCGCCCTCGATAACTTATCTTACGCTAAATTCCTGGTGGATTTTCTTCCTTACACTTGGTTGAAGACGGAAAAACAGCTGGATGAATTTCTTTCGTTCGGTGGTCCAACGATTAAAACAGACCAATCATTTTTATATGAATATTTATTCCCTGAAAATTTGCCTTATAAGTCTTGGGATACCAAGCTTCTGAAAGCCGTGATGGCGCCCGAAGAGTTTTCTGCTCTCCAGCTCTACGTGGACAAGGTTAAAATTAAAAAGCCAGTGCTCACTTGGTGTAACGTCTTTATGAGGCATTCCCTTTACGAAGCACCTTTTTTAAAAGAACTTCATCAGCAACTCACTCCGCTGGTGGAAAAAGCCCTACAAAAAAATCTCACCCCGACTTACTGCTATCTTTCAATGTATGGGGAAAATGGGATCTGTCCCCCTCACCGGGATCAGTCGAAGTGCCAATGGACCCTTGACCTCTGTGTGAGTCAGGATAGGCCATGGCCTCTGTCAGTGGAGGATGCTTCATTTTTAATGAAGGAGAATGAGGGGTTAGTCTATTCAGGGACGGACCAAGTGCACTGGCGTGAAAAAATTCACTCCGGCGGGTTCTGTGACCTGGTCTTCTTTCATTTCAAGGAAAATTAAGTTTTATTTTTTCTAGTCTTGGATAGTACACGACTGAGCGCTACCGGCGTAATCCCTAGGTAGGAAGCGATCTGGTGCTGAGGAATTTTACCAATAAGAGGCCCGTAGTCTTCACAGAACTTATTATATCTCTCAAGCACATCAAGTTGAAGAAATTCAAACTCTCTTTGCTCTTTTGCCAGAAAATGTTTCTCTGCCACTATTCTCCCTAAATTGAGCCAACAAGAATGTTTGCTGTAAAACGGAAGAAAATCGTCTTTGTTGATCAAGACTACTTTAGAGGGCTCCATAGCCTGAATGTATGTTCGAGATGGAATGTTTAAAAGAATTTCTGCGTAGGCACCCAGTAGTTCACCATCTCGTCGAAACGTCTTAATCTGCTCTTTTCCATTTTTATCTGTGTAATAAAGACGAAAAATCCCCTTTAAAATAATTCCAAACTCGAGTGTTTTGTCGCCGGCCTGCAAAACGTATTCGCCCTTATTGAAGGATTTTTCAACAAGCTTGGACTCAAAGGCAAGCCATTGATCCAATGGTATATTGGCCCATTTATTAAACTGGTCATAAAGCTGAGGATATTTCATGGATCGATTATAACTTATCTTTGAGAGAGGGGTAGCCCTTTTCTACTTAGTAACGGCGATATATTTGCCAATTATCCCACTTACCATAACACCCATTGCCATCTGCCATATTCCCCAGAGCGCGCAGACAAGGCTCACTTCTGGGATGTGAGCAAAATAAACTAGTCCCAAAACCATACCTAAGCCTGAGTTCTGGATGCTGACTTCCCATGCAATAGTGACGCTAGTTGAGTATTCACGTGTAACGATGAATGTGAAAAGGTAGGCGGCCACAAAACAGCCCAGACTGATTCCAAAAACCATCAACAACATCGTGGTATCAATTCCAGAAAGGGACTGTCTAAAACTCCAGCACGCTCCAGCTAACAACGAGATGAGAAGCCACGGCACACTCTTTTGAATCAGTTCCCTGACTTTAGTCCAGCCAGCTCCTGCCTGCGCCGACATCCAAATCCCAATCACAAGCGGAATGAATAAAGAGGTGAGCAAAGTGTTGAAGATATTTCCCCAAGGTAATTCTAAATCCTTATAGGCCTGGGTCCAGGCAGAGTTAGCATGAGTCGCAAGAAAAAATATTCCGGCAACAGTTAAGGGAGAAAATAATGTTGATAGGAAGGATAATCCCATAGAGATCCCAATATTACCTTTGGAACGAATCACAAATAACTGAGAAAGATTTCCGCCAGGACATGACGAGAGAAGAAGAAAGGCCAGAACCAGATTTATTTTCGGATTGATAATCATCAAAACCAGAAGCATGAACGCTGGAAGAAAAGTGATTTGCATGACGTAACCCAAAAGCAGCTTCCTCCACATTTTTGGTAGGGCCTTAATATCTGCGAGAGTGATTTCAAAGGCCACCGCGAGCATGATGATAGCAAGGATGACCTGCACTATTAAGGCCGGGAGATTTTGATCGGTTTGGTTCATGCCATTATTTTATCTACAAAAGCTATATTTGCACGACAAAACAGCATAACTACCTGAAATTGTGAAAGTGCCTAAAAAAAGAACACTACCTGTATATCCTCCACTAAGGCTGTTAATGCCACCGGCTCTTTGCTAATTTAAGCTCATGATAAAAATAATCTTTTTAATGCTGATCACATTCAACCTTCATGCGGCAACCGTTCTCTTTGTGGGAGACTCCCACTCTGTTGGACCGTTTGGATGGGCGATGGATCAACACCTTCGGGACGCAGGCCATGAGGTCGCTACTTACGCGAGCTGTGGCTCTATTCCTAAGTGGTGGAGTACGGGTCAGAAGACTCCTTGTGGTTTTTTTTCTCGCGATTTAAAAGGTACAAAGGTTCAACTCAACCAAAGTCCAACCCCTCTCATGGATAAACTACTCGCTGACATTAAACCTGATGTAGTGGTGATGGAGTTTGGTGGAAATTATCTGGCTACACCTAGTGATGAATTTGTAAAAAAAGATATCAGATCATTCATCGCCAAAATAAAATCTTCAGGTGCAGCTTGTTTTTGGATCACAAATCCAGATACAAGAAACAACCGTGCCGCAATCCCAAGAATTTCTGGTCTGATTAAAGAAGCAGTTGGAAATGACTGCCCGATCTTTGAAAGTCACCTCGTGACTAGATACCCAGAGACTGGCGGCGATGGTGTTCATTACTGGAACACACTCGGCACTCCTATTGCTAAATCATGGGCCAAAAAAGCCTTCGAAGCTTTCAGTGTACACTGGAAATAAGATGCACTTTATTCTTTCTCTTTTATTACTAAGTACAATGGCCCAATCCGGAACCTCCCTGCTGTTAATTGGTGGAGGGAAACGACCTGCCGAGGCGATGAAGGAATTCTCACTTCTGGCCGGTTCTGAAAAATCAGACATTTTAATTATTCCCTGGGCATCTGAATCGACAGAAGGTGCCGAAATAATCAAGACCGAATTATCCACTCACACCAGCGGAAAAATTGAGATTGTTCCTCACCGGCTTAATCCCAGAGATCTTCATCTGCTAATTACCCACATTGAAAAATGCAGCGGAATCTTTTTTACAGGTGGTAATCAGAACATATTGATGAATCTAATTAAAGAGTATCAGCTAGGTGCGCTTTTAAAAAAGAGATACCTGCAAGGTGTAGTCTTTGGCGGCACCAGTGCAGGCACCGCAATTATGTCTAATCCCATGCTAACTGGTGCTGGAGATTTAGGTGTTCTGGACGGTTCTCAAACGGAACTGGCCGAGGGCCTGGGACTACTTCCCCATTCAGTCATAGTTGATCAACATTTTATCGTTCGCAGCCGCTTTAACAGACTGGCCGGTCTCATTTTAGAAAGTAAGGGTGACTTGGGAATTGGTATTGATGAAAATACTGCTCTTCTCATTAAAGGGAAAGCAGCTCGAGTCATTGGACCCACGCAGGTTTTAATTTTTAAAAAAGAGAGTGATTCAAAACTTGGAGTCTCTGTGATGTCGCCCGGAACTTCATTTAATTTATTCAGCAATTAATTCAGAAGCAGTACTTCTTTCTAATTTTTGAAATTCCACGGGCCGTGCTTCTAGTAGATTCACTTCTTCTTTTACCATTACAGGTTCAGCAATGATTTCACTTTCAACAGCTTTCACAAGTACTACTTCTTGCAGAGGCTTGACTATTTTTTTAGCCTGCACTAACTCCGCAGTCTGGACCTTAACCTGAATGATATTTTCCTGTCTGATGATCCCAATATCCTTAGTGTTCATTCCATATTTAATTAGTGGCTCAGAAATTGGAGAGGCTTTAACTCCACCCGTTTTGCCGTTATGCACGTGGGACTGCCCTGAAAAGTGTGGTCTTCCCTGCGCCAATACCGCTTGAGTAATAAAAAGAGAAGCCAATATGAACAGATAAATGTTTTTCATATATCCTCTTTCGGTCTTTAGTAGGAGTTATTTTAGCCCAATCCCCGACTCCGGCTTAAATCTTTATTTAATCCAAATGTTTTCAACCAGTTGGCAACTGCATCACAATTCATCTTTTGAAAGGTTTGACCAAAATTTCTGCTAAGTATATTGGGGGTATTTGCCGAAAATATTTATATGAAAGCTCTCACGACATTAGTCGGCCTTTTACTCATGGTTTCAGGCTGCAAAATCTCCTACAAAAAATCTCACCTTACTGAAGGCAGCACTGTTGCTCAGTCTGGCGTTTACATAAACACCAAAGTTTGTTTGGAGTCAGCCTTTGACAACGATCTCGCCGGTGTTGAGATGGCTACGACCTTAAACATTCAGGACATCATTCCTCGCGTAACCCCGTTTGAATCTACAGCTCCTTGGTACCACTACAGTGCTAACGATATGTCCCTCACTCCTAATATTTTGGACCCAGACCTTGATCCTCTCACCACCGCCGATCGTATTTTTGTGGACTGGGTACTGGTGGAAGTTTACCAAGATATTGATGGAGTAATGACTTACCGAGACGGACAATCGGCATTGATTCATTTTAACGGAACGATCTATGATACGAGTGGCTTTCAAGGAATCCTTTTTCCTGAACTCACTGCGGGCAATTATTACGTCAATATCATTCATCGCAACCATCTCTCAATTGGATCGGCAGCAGCAGTAGCTCTCACCTCAGATTTTGAAGCAAGTAGTTACAATATTGACTTCACTGATTCGGCGACGGCCTATTTAGACGAAGGCACCTTGGCCCCATTTGTTAGCAAGGGACTAAACTCCACCAAATGCCTCAAAGCAGGAGACCTGAATGGAGACCTTGCCATCGACGTCTCTGATGAAACAGCCATCAGTACAAGCATTGCCGAAGTCGTAGCCTCTCCTCCCAACAATATTTCCATTATTGGTTACCTCAATTCTGACGTGGATTTTGATGGTGAAGCTCAGATGTATACGGACGCGGGTGGAACTCTTGCTTCAGGCGACCTGGCCCTCATCCAAACCCATAGCGGCACCTATGGCTCGATTCACGTCGCAGATTAAATACTTAATTAATTTTATCAGTCTTATTTAGCGAGGGTTTAAAAATATCCTACCTATTTATTTTTAGCGATTAAGCTAAAATGGACAAATGGGTAAAGCGTTGTTTTTTATTATTATAGGTCTCTTCCTAAGTCTGGCAGCCTTTGCTGTGTCAGTGCCGTCACCGACTCCTATTCCTAAGCTCTATTACCGCATTCCCAAGGCCAAGAAATTAGAGAATAAAGACTTTCTCACGATCAAAGGTGCTGACTTTATTATCCTGGCCAAAAGGCAGGAAGAAAAAGGTGACCACATCTACTGGAAGACAGTTAAGATCAGGGTGAAAAACAAAGATGCAATTGAGACTTGGCCTTATAGCATCAAGCAACTCATGCATCCCCTCGAGCAAGAAAGTACTCCCAAGGAACCGTTTCTTGGGGTGAGCATATTCGCGTCCCCCATTTCTTTTGCCGTTCTCAATAGCGCAAGAAATATTTATGCCGGTTACAATTTAAGAACACTGACATCAACTAAACACGAGTTAAGTCATGACTTGACTATCAATGATAGCTATCAAAAAGATGCTAATTTTGATGTCGAAACTTCAAGTATGGTTTTGAATTCTAGTCTCATCTACGATTATAACAATTTTTATGGCAACTGGACGTACTTCGCTATAGCGAACTATCGCCGCCAGAAATTTAATGGTGATTATCCGATTAAACATCAATACGGATTGGGTGTTTTGGGTCTAAAGTATAAGTTTATTAAAAATGGTAAATATATTAAGAATCTTGATTTAAGTTACGTGCCTATATATGAAGAACTGATTAGTGATTTCGAAGTGAGTTATCCGGGAGAAGAACCTTCAAAAACACAAAAAAATATCCGTAACTCTTTTCGACTTCGGTTTGTTGCTGGTTATGAAGACTGGGTTTTTAACTATGTCTTGTTCTATCGTCCCGCTTATTACTTTAAAATTGATACCCTTGACATGCAGGATATTGACCTTAATTCTACCCTCAGTATTGGAAAAAACCTCAGTGAGAGAGTGCAGCTGAATTTTACCAACACCTATACTAAGGACATCCGTTTATTTAGGGCCAATGGGATGAGGCCTGATAATACTATTAATAGTTTTTCCATCAATGTTGCGATCAATATTTAAACTGCGTACAACTTTATTTCTTTAAGAAATGGGCTACTGACTGATCGACGCGATCATTGTACCAACCATCAATAATAATTACCTGAGCCTTAAATTGCTCTGAATCAAAACTGATTTTTGCTGTTTCATAATCCTTTTTTAACTGACTAAAAGTTCCTTCATACATCTTAGAAAGATCGGCTAACGACTCTTCAACTTTGCCATAGTTCTTAACATCAAATTTCTCAAAAAGCGCAAATGTGGCCTCCGGAGCTTTAGGTGAAACTGCAACTTTACACTGGGAGACAATCCCGTTTTTATCGTCCTTTAAAAGATAATAGAATATTGCAATGAATCCTTTCGCATTAACAATTTTCTGAAAATCGGCATTAACTTTCCCGATGACATCTATTCCCTCAGCTGCTGAATAGATGTAACCCAATTCTTTTTTCGATCCAAAGGCGTCGACAGTTTGCTTGTCAGTCGCTGTAAAAACCAAAGTGCCTGAAAACTCTGCTGACTGAACAACAGAAACTGCAGATCCGCATTCAAGTCTTCCACCTTTAATTAAAGCCGTTTTAGCTTCTGATTTCAAAGCTTCAAGACTCGTTATAAATTCTTTCTCATCTATTTCTTTATTTTTAACTTGAAGGATTAGTTCGACAGCTTTTTCTTGCATATAATAGCTTTTAAAATCATCCGTCGTACCTTTACCATTAGCCAGAATTTCTTTCTCTAAAGTTGAATCAAAATTTCGCACCAGATCTTTAATGATTTCAGGACTACTGGTCGCAAGAGTTCTTATCTCTTCTTTAATCAGGGCCGCATCAAATGTCCCATTGGCATCTAGGACCACATTCATTGTCCCCAGATCTACATATTGATCTGCATCTTCAAATTTTTCCCTCACATCATCTGCATTTGTTTTGGCATATCTAACTTGGATCACCTGACCCTCAATATCTTTTTTAGGCAGATTAAAGCTGAAAGTCTTAGAATCTTTATAGAGTTTCTGTGAGGCAATAATGAAGACGTTTTCTGGATCAGTATGCCGTTGGAAGAATAAAGTCATTCACTTTCTCAAAACTTTTTACAATGAGCCCTGTAATATTAAAAGTGGATACGCCCGTCAGCGCCAACTGTGATCCATTACATCCCCAAAATAATTGGAAGGAAATAATGAAACAGAGAAAACGTGTGGTTGACCGGAGCATAAAATTCCCCTTAAGGCATTGTCTGACTCTTATTATCGGTTATCTCCAAAGAATGATGAGGAAATTCTTAACTGGAATCAGAATTCAATATGTTATGAGGCAAATCCTTGCCAAATCCACACGTCGTTAGAGGCCGGGTGCCCATTTTTTGGAGTTAGAACCGGGTAAGATTTTTTTGAATGGTGTAGCGAAGTTCATTATTATCGGTCAGGGTAATTACCTTGGTATAGGGCAATTCGGCTAGTTTGGCCTCAAGCCTCAGTCCGTAGTTTTGATCAAATCCCGAATAGGGTTCATCTAGCACCACGATTCCCTGACATTGAAACAAGGCAACAGCAATAGAGACTTTCTTGCGCTCCCCCTGGGAAAGCGCCAAATAGGGAAGTTCTAGCGCTCTTGGATGGAGCTCGACACAATCTAAAATTAATTCTTTTCGGGAATTGTAGGATTCAAACCATGAAAAGATGGACTCCACTTTAATATTTGGAAAAGTAGAATCATGGGCGGAGTGACCAGCAATCTTAAAAAATCCCGCAGGCGTATCTTGGGGACTCAGTCCAACGTGCTCTACAATACCCTCAGAGGGCTTGAGTTCACCGCAAACAAGTTTAAGAAATGTGCTCTTGCCAGAACCTGAAGGACCAGAAATAACAAGCGTATCTCCTCGCTTAATATTAAAATTCAAAGCAGATACAATCCATGAAGTCTTAGATGAATACCTGAAGGAAACTTGGTTAAAATTAAATTCACCTGTGAAGGTGGATTTTGCTTCTTCAGAAGTTGATTGTTTAATGGGAAGCCACTTAATCGAGCGAGCAATTTCTTTTGTCTTTAAAATCTCTAGCCACACAGGGACAGAATCTTGAAGCATTTTGGCGGCAAATAAACCGAGCGTAGAGAGGACGATTCGATCCGGGTGTTTAGTGGCCGAGAAGATGAGGGCAGCGTTGATCGCCGAAAATATGAGAAGACTTTTTGTTACGAAGTCGACTTTAAAAGATATAATTTTTAATCTAAAATATTCTTTTATATCCTTTAAATTAGATCTTTCATCTAAAACCGGTTCACCAGACTCAGACTCAGATTCCTCCAGAGCATTAAGTCCCCGCTCTAACAATCTCTCCTGTATATCCCAGACGCCTGCATTCTCCTTACGGTGAAAGTATGTCCAAATAAGAAAGAAAATAAATACAACCGGCAAAGGTAAGAAGACCAGGAAAGCGCCCTTTAGATAAGCGAAACACAAAAACGCGAAAGTACAAATTCCCATGGTTATTAATTCCGGCGCGTATTCAGTTCGTGCAACTCTTAATTCTTTTACAAAAGAAACAAATCGAGGAGTGAGAGAAACTTGTGAAATAAGTGACAATTGCGAAATATTTTCCACGAAACCCTGGTCCATTTTAGAGCCCAATTTAAGTGACTCATCCCCCTTAATAACCCCTATATAAAACTGAGAGCAGACTATGCATACACAAGCAGCAAGATTCAGCAGAAGAATTTGTGAAAATCCTGTAAATGTTGCAAGTTCAACAGTGGAGGAAACAAAATAAGATAAGAGTACGGAGTAGATAATCCCTACAACTTTTAGGCCAGAGATGAATCTAATCGAAGAGGCAAAAACTTTTTTTTTCTTAATCAAAAAGACAGAAAAAGCTTCATCGATTGAGTGACCTAACTGCGAGGGATCCAATAAATGATTGTTGCTCATTTTTTGGTTAAGGCAGTCCACAGAGAACGCCCCTCCCTAACTAAGAGCACCTTCATCTGGATTTTATCCATCAAAGGGATGGTGGTAGCTGGTGCAAAACAATTTTCGTGAGTAGGTTGAAGTTTGATACGGTTATTTTCAACTAGGAGGAACTGGGCCATGATTTTTTCACTCCTGACAGGATTACTCAGGATGCAGACGTTTTGCCCATCTACCACTGCAGGCAAATACTCTTTAATCGTAGGCCGAAATAGAAAAATTGCCGCGACGGCACTTAGGTATAAGGTAAGTACTGCCTTCATTAGATTCAGCTTGTCCATAGAACCATGATAACCGAAAATTTAAATCATGGGTATCACGGAGAAAAAAGATCACATTAATTCTTTCCTAGAACAGGGTATTACAGACGCAGATAATGGCTGGATTAAACTTTTCATGGAGTCAGAAGAATTAGATCAACTTCTCTACTATTTTGACCTCTCACTTTTGAGTCATCGTGCTAAATTAAAAATCCTACGCAATCTCTTAATTGAAACAATTACGGAAATATCTCCAGAATCACTTCTGATTGTTTTAGAAGATACATGGGTTCAGTCAAAACCATTTGATCAATTTTTAAAAAAAGGAAGTTTCCTTTGGACTGACGAGCTCCTTCTTTTTAAAAAAGCAGTTAAAGCATATAGAATCAATCCCGCGGGATTAGAAGCCATTCTTCCCTGGGTCGTATACAAAATTGAAAAAGAACACCACGATACAAAAATTCCTCCCTCAACTTTTTTTGCCATCTCCAAGGGGCTCCCGTTTCATAAATTCATTAGTCCAACAATCATCGTATTGGCCCTTTTTATAGCAGCTAATTTTTTCGTTCAATCGAACTCAATTAAGTTGGCCAACTCAGGCGCCTCTCTGGCTTTATCACAGATGCAGGGCCTCTATATTTTACTTATTTCCGGCGCGATCATTATTGCCTTTTTCCCGTTGCATAGTTTTTCTTGGGACCATGTTTCAAATTTAATTACAGGCTTCATGAAGAACTTTAAATTAGAGCGTTTCTCGCGAGGCAAGAGGACCAAAGTTCGATTCAACTCTCTGATAGCTCTGCTCGATTTAATCTCGCCAGATAAGGCCATCATACCACTTACAGCGGTGATGAGTTTATTGGTCTCAGTTTCATTCCTTTACGACAATTTTATCGGAATACTAGCGATTGTTTTTTTTACAAGTATCTACTATATCCAGCACCGATCACTTGAGTCTCGTGCAAAAACTCAACTGGCCAATACACTTTCGGCACAGTCATTTTTCCTGGATTCGTATCGAAGCCTGCCCTTGCTCGCCTCGACTGCAAGAAAAAACAGTTTCATTGACCCGCTCAAAAAATATTGGCAATCATTATCAGAATCCTATGCGAGTGCCCTATATGAAAAAGACAAATCTGCGCTTTGGTATCAGGCAAGACTCGCCCTTATTAGAACAGTACTAGTTCAATTTGTGTTTTTAATCATGGTGCTAGTTCTAGGACTGGACTACCTTAACTTTGTGAGTTTTTCGGCAATTCAAATTGCCCTCACCGTTATTACTGGCCCGACTCATGATCTATTTAAACGGCTTAAAGATTACACTCATTTCTCTGTCCTCTCGAATATGTTTACCTCAAATGAGACTGTAACAAATTTTGAAAAAATTTCAGTTATTAGCTGTGAAAAACTGAAGCTTTTTGGTCCACATTCGAGTGAAATTAATTTCTCCTTTGAAAGTTCGAAGATTTACAGTGTTATAGGAAAGACCGGCTCTGGAAAATCCGAGCTGATGAGAATTATGACCTCTATGACAACATTCTCCGAAGGAAAATTGAAAGTTAATGAGACGAGCGTAAATCCTGGAGAGCGATGGAGAATAAAAAGTATTTTCATCAATGAAGGACTTCACTGGCGAGGTGGTAAATTAAAAGACTACTTAACTGCGAAAGATCCCAATGTGGATTTTGAAAAATTAAAAAGCATCACTAATGATCTAGGTCTTGATAAAAAAATTATGTTACTCAAAGATGGATACGATACTGAGGTTGGAGGTATCGATCTTCCCTTTTCACATGCTGAACAAATGTTCTTAACCCTAACTAGGGCCATTTACTGTAATTATAACAGTATCGTTTTGGACAATGTTCTCAATCGAGCTGATACTTCATTTCAGATGAAAGTTTTTGAATATCTTAGAAAACATTCCGAGGGTCGAATCTTTTTTATCATCGACAATAACTATGAGATTATAAAAGAATCTGACTACGCTATTGTTATTGACCAGGGAGCGATAGCAGACCATGGACCACCACACGAGCTTGTCGTCATTTCAGACAAACTCAAAAAAGTAAGTCGCCCTACAAGATACTTTTTGTAGACTATTACATCTCTAAAAAATAGCTAAAATTCACGTAGGCACTGGCTCCATTCACATCAAATTTAAAATCAGATTGTTCCACCCGTGAAAGCTCATAGAGTAAAGTTCCTGAAACAAAAAACTGATCACCAAACGGCACAGAGTAAGTAAGTTCTGGACGAATATAATAACTCAACCCAAGACCTAGACCAAACTTCGAGCCCAAATACCAGCGGTCCCAGAAAGGATACATGTAATCAAGTTCAAGAAAGGACTGGGTGAAATTGATTAAACCAGTTGATGAATCAGTGGTATTTCTTCCGTCAAAATTGACCATCCAAAAGTTAATTCCGGCAGATGCATAGACGTTGATCTGTTTTAAAATCGAAGTATCAAAACGAGTCATATTCTCGCTCTTATCGTACGCAGCTGTTAATTTGAAGGGATGTCTTTGAATAAATATTTTTGAGCGTAGTACTGATTCTGTTGATTCAAATTCATACGCGCCAGAAGTCAGTTTGGTATTCAAACTTCCGAATCCTAATGAGCCACCGAATGGAAACTTATCGTCAAAAATATCCCGAGTATTTGTTTTGATCTTCTTCACAATTTTTAGTGAAGCCTTGTCAGTCCAATCTGACCATTTATCCCTGACGTTGAGATATCTTGCCGTCATAATATAATCCCCGGCTGCAATTTTATCCGTTTCCAGAACCGGCTGACGCAATCTATATGTCTTAGCTGTTTTTGAATTTTCTCCAACTATTTTAACTTCATACAACTTCGCACCAGGAATTGGTGCGAAGAGGCTTAACCTCTCAGCAAATGTCGGAAGTGAAAAAGTCAAAATAATCAGGACAAAAAAGCATCTCATATTCATTTGATTCCCTATTTTACAAATAGTGTTAAGAGTGAAAGGTCATCTGCCTGCGCTGCCGGGCCTGCAAACTTTTTAAAGCCAGCATTGATTCCCTCATTCATTCCTTCAGGTTTCTTGGATGAGTAATTTTTGGCCAATTCTCTTAAGAACCGCCCTTCTCCCCAGTATTTACCTTCTTCATTCAAACCTTCAACGTAGCCATCTGAATAAAGAACAATGAATGTGTTATCCGATAATAGTTCCATATACTGTGTATAGTTTGGCGCATCTACCTCACCCAGACGAGGCCCAGAAATACCTTCAAGGAATTTGATTTCGTCCTTTGATCCAGATTCAACCAAAAATGGTTGCTCATGGCTGGCATTCGCATAAGTCACAGATTTCTTCTTTTTATCCAGGCAACCCACGAACATGGTCATATTCAAATTCCCACCGGCGCCTCGTATAACATCATTAAAACTTTCAAGAATCTCCGTTGGCTCGTAAAGGACCCCTTTACGTTCTCTAAACATTCGCGCCCACAGACTTGAGTAGGAGTGAACTGAAGCTGTGACAAGTGATGAAGCAACTCCGTGGCCTGTAACATCTCCTAGTGCGAAATAGACTTTGTCTCCATAGTCTTGAAACGTCCACCAGTCACCGCCACACTCGCCGGCAGGTTGATAAAAACCATGAATTTCAACCTTCTCGTCGACGTATTCCGTTTTGGGAAAAAATGATGTCTGGACTAATTGAGCGACTTTAACTTCGGACTCTAGTCTCGTTTTCTCCTTCATCTCATCTAGAAAGAAAATGATCTTGTCTGCCATACTATTGAATGTTTCACCCAACAGGCGAAACTCACCATACACCTTGCCCGAAAATCTTTGGAGAAAATCTCCCTCTTTAATGGCTTCCGCCAGATGAGTAAGTTTATTGATCGGAGCAGAAAGATGATTAGACAAAAGTAACGAAACAATAAGGACGATACCAGTCATGAGTAGGGCCAAAGAAATTATTTGGACTCGTACTTGATGAAGTGCCTGAAAGACCACTTCCGATCTATAAAAAAGAAATGAGCGCCAAGAAAGCCCAAAAGATTTTACGCTGACAACTAGATAATCCTCATTTCCTAGTTTCATTTCCTTTGAAAAGTTAATGTTACCGGTGCCTGTACCTTTCACCTCACCGTGGAGGGCTTTATCCGTATTGGTATAGATCAGCTTTTGATTTGACTCATCGATGATGGAAAATGAGGCGACACCTGTTTCAAGACCGGCACGGTTTTGCTGGGACAATTTAAAGAGATAACTTACTCCCTTGGAGTTCCTATAAAATGAAATAATGAAATACCCATCAGCTGTCCTTAGAGCTGACTCCCCAGGACAAATAGGAATTGAATAATTCCTAAAAGGCTTTTCAATTGTCTCACTGCCTTTACATGAAATGACTTCTTCAAGGCCATCTAACCCACCAATCAGGGGCTGGCCTTCTTTGTGAGTTTCATAAAGGAGAGCGGCTAATTTAAATTTGGATTCATATTCTGAGAGGATCAACTTGGAACGCAATAATCCTGCTTCGAATATATCTGTTTTCTTTTCGCGCATGAAAAGATTAGATATAAAGAAAAAACTTGTGCCCAGACAAGCAAGGCATAGAATTAACTTAGCAGATAGAATTTTGAATTTTAAGGTGTTTAAAAGGTTCATATGATTCGGAAATACATTGATATTGGCCTCATAACATTAGGTTGTATTCTAATGTTAGCCTCATTTTATGTTTTTTCCATAGGAAAAAGGGAGGGGCAGAACTTTAGAAATATCGTGGCCCAGATCAAATTCCTTAAAGACTCAGTTCAGACTAAAATGGCTGGTAGCGTTGCGTGGTTTAAAGGCGAAGAGGAAGAAAAAATCAATGCTTTTGGGCTGGGTTTAACTTCTTCGGGATCTGCAGCCCGATATCTTTACCTTAACAAGATTCAAATTATTTCTCTCGATGATTCACTCATTGAATTTCTTCCCGAGGACGAGCTTAAGTTATCGAAAGGCAGTGTCATGGTGCTTAATCCTGACGGGAAAGTGAAACTAGCGGACAAAGCTGGGGCTTCTCAGGTCGTCAAAGAGGGTACACTTTACACTTCCACCGACAAAGGAATTGTTGGCACTCCCGCAAAGTGGCAAAAATCCTGGATTCCAGAAGGTGACTCCTACTCTGTCTCTTTTCAAAATAATATTTTAAGCGAACTCTTTCTCTTGGCCCCACCTTCTCTTTCGATTGACCGTTTTGGTACGGCCTGTATTGGTAAGATTGAGCCTGTTGCGGGTGATGCTGGAGATGTCATGTATGAGGTTAAGGCCAATGGGAATTATCTTAAGTTAACAGATTTAAATGTTGTGATGCCTACGGCTAAAACAATTCTTGAAGTAAGGTCCGTTGCTGGTAATGTGAGCTCAGTCTGGCGTGAAATTCAACTACCGTCTCACTGTGTAACTGAAAGTGCCCCCGTGTACCCAGAAGATTTAAGTTTTTTTGCCATCACAAAGCAGGAAGTCGAGCTGGATAGAGCCGATGATATGCACACTGTCGTTTTCTATTTTTCTGTTGAGGAAAAAGCCGATATAGAAATTTCCGGGCCCAACATGGATAGACAGGCCAGTCTTCAGGGTGAATTCAAAAGAGAATATAAGCTGTCACCAGGTAGCTATGTTTTTAAACTATCCCAAGAGGGCCGAGTCCTCACAAAAGTCATTACCGTCAAAGTTAAACCAAAATTAAAGATTAAAGACTCGATCTTTATTGAGGAGCAAATTTAAGATGTTCTAAGATTTTTGTCTTTAATTCTTTTGCCTTCAAAGAGCCCGAAGGAATAGAACTGAGATAAAAAGCACGATCAACTTTAGTTTTCTCTTTGGCCATGTGACCATAAAGTTTTTCTGACCACTCGTGATTAAAAGCAAAAATAAATGTCGCAAGTCCCAAGCAAGAGGAATGTATACCCAGAGGGTATCCATAACCACTGTCATTTTCATGGTGAGAAAGAACCATCTCCGCTACCCAGCGAGGGCAAATCTGGTGCTTTACTAATAATGACAGCGAAGCCTCACCGTGCCGAGAATAATTACTGATCAGGCTCTCCTCTAGCATATTCTCCATAGCAAAATCATTGAATTCATATTCTTCAAAACCAAAATTCAATGTTCCTAAATCATGTACAAGAGCAGCTAAAGTGATGTTAAAATAGACAACGGAGGATCCGATTCCTAAGGCAGACATCGTTGCAATATTCATACAGATTAAAAATGCAGTGTGTTTTAATTGGTAGGTGTTTTTGCACAGGATTTTCTCAATCGCATCTGACAGGTCGCTCTTTTTTTGAAGCAAAAAGGCGATCCTCTCCAGAGCAGAATAAACTAGGTACTGATCCGCTTCAGGAATTCCATGGTAGGAAGTGGACTCCAGAAATGGGATGAGAATTCCCATCGGTCCATTCTTGGTAATTGCCACTGACGTATCACTATTAAAATACGCCAGCGTGGACTCTCCCCAATCCTCTTCATAATCCTGACGGTCCTCTTTTTTCATAAAAAAGAAACCGCGCCCTTCACTAAAATGAGTTTTAACAGATGTCTCTGAAATGAAACTTTTTTGTGGAATTGCCAACTTAAACTCAGTTCCGTTTTTAAGAAACAAATCTACCGGGGTATAACCAATGAAGCCCGCTAAGTCTGAATTCAGGGACAAAAATGGCACTTTAGCAAACCACTTATTCAGAGCAGCAAAATAGGCATCAATTTTCGCGATCAAATCTTTTGGTGAAAAAGAAATGAGAAGCACGTTTAAATCATTTGCAGCAAGGTACTTTTCTACAGGCCCGTAATCTTGGTGCCCTGTTTGGATAATGACTCCATCAGGTGGAATAGAGTGAGTAAAGTGTTCCTCGACGTCAGAGAAGCATTCCAGATGAACACAAACGCCTGAGTATCTAGTGCTTATGACCAAAATCAGCTCTTCAACAAAAAATTTATCCTGACCTAATATGATTAATTTGTAGTTTTTACTTTGGTCCAAGAATTCTCCATCTTTTTTAAAAGAGATTGATCATCCCATGGCTTGAGAAG
>JFJP01001176.1_pt1 | contig 29707 bp, 19 predicted proteins | sample 431651 | NCBI WGS metagenome assembly JFJP01 (sample SAMN02602958, study PRJNA72255) | Microbial mat metagenome, whole genome shotgun sequencing project. | biome: fresh water; feature: sink hole; material: water; isolation source: purple microbial (photo- and chemosynthetic) mats found in... | reverse complement strand
GAAAAGCACCCGATTTCGCGCAAGCCGCGCCCCCTCGCCCGCAAAAGCCCTGAAAGGGCGCAACAACATAGCCATGGGTGAAGCCCATGGAACCTGAAAGGGCGCAACAACATAGCCATGGGTGAAGCCCATGGAACCTGAAAGGGCGCAACAACATAGCCATGGGTGAAGCCCATCGCCCCGCGCCCCACCGAACCATCGACAAAACGCGAAGCCCCCGAGGCCTGGCGGGCGCCTGGCTCGGGGGCTTTGGGGCCGGGGCTTATTGCGGCGGGGTCATTTCGAGCACCTTCTCGGCCTGCTTGAAAATGTTCAGCGTGCCCAGGTTGAGCGTGAAGCCGAGGTATTGGCCGTAACCGTCGTACAATTCCTGGTTCATGCCGTTGTAGAGCGGCAGGTAGAGGCTGGCCACGCCCCTGAGCAGGCGCAGCTCCAGGCCGAACTCCTGCGTGGTTTCCCAGACGTCGTCGTTCTGGAAGCTGGCCATCTGGCCATAGACCCGCAGCAGGGGGATTTTCGGCAGGGCCATGTTGAAGCCGACGCTCACCAGCGTTTCCACCTGTTCGCGCAGGGCCAGCATCCCGCCGTCGTAGAAGGCCACCTGCCGGTTCCAGAAGCCATCGGCCAGGTAGTCGCGGCTGACGAAGAGGTCGCGGCGCAGCGGGTCGGCCCACGCCTCGTAGGCGCCCACGAGCAGGGGCACGCCCAGCGGGCTGGCGTCGGCCTGCCCGGCGAGCAGCCGCAGCTCGATGTCCTTCTTCTTGGCGTAGGGAATCGTCGCCTCGAAGAGGGCCACGGTCTTGTCGTAGCCGAAGTCCAGTTCGCGCTCGTGCCGGAGGCTCAGGCGGAAGGGCATCTTGGCGTTGGTGTTGGCCCAGGCCAGCTCGGCGGAGCCGAAGTCGCGCGAAAGGTGTCCGTCGGCGGTCGAGACCAGGTGGGCGTCGGCGAAGAACTGGTTGGGGTTGAGCGCGTCGCGGCGTTTGCTGCGCAGGCTGAAGCCGTAGTTCAGGACGGTGTAGTGCCGCGCCAGCTCGAGGTTGGCCAGCGGGTTGTGCAGGTAGCCGAAGCGCCTGCCTTGGGCGTAGAGGGTCAGGTCGCCGAGCCATGAGTCGGCGGGGCGGATGTGGTAGGCCACGCGTGCGCTGCCCACGAGGCGGTCCGAGCTTTCGAGGTGCCGGCCGCCGAGGGCGAACATGGGCGCGGCTTGGAGCTCGAGCCGGGGCTGCGGGAACAGGCCGTTGTGCAGCAGCAGGCCGACCATCGCCCCGTTGAGGGTGTTGTATCCGGCGATGGGCATCACGAAGGTCTGGCTCTGCCCCGGCTTCTCGAGTCCGGCGCCCAGTTTGAGCGTGGGCCTTTCGAGCCACTTGGCCAGGCCTTGTGCGCGCAGGCTGTTGCCCTGGCTGCGGAAGTCGGGCAGGACCCAGTCGTTGCCCAGGTCCAGGCGGTCGAAGTCGGCGTCCGGCAGGGCGACCCACTGCTTGCCGTCGAAGCCCTCGTGCCAGCGCGTGGCCACGATCTGGCCTTGGCTCAAGGCGTTGAGGCAGAAGGGCGCCGCGACGCCGCCGCGGTTGCGCACCAGAGCCTCGCCGTCGCGCAGGCGGCAGAGCTGGTAGTCGAGCTTGGCCTCGCTTTGCAGCATGGCGTCGAAGAACCAGTCCAGATCCTTGTCGGTGGCCTGCTCGAAGTGCGCGCGCAGGTCGTCGAAGGTCGGGTGCTTGAGCTTCCACTGGTCGAAGAAGTCGAGCATGATGGGGTCGAAGACCTCGGGCCCGAGGTAGTTCATGAGCAGGTTGAAGGCCACGGCGGTCTTGGCATAGACGATGGTGCCGTAGTTGAGCGGCAGGAAGGCCTCGGCGTGGAGGTCGTTGGCCTGGTCGGTGTTGTAGGAGGCCGAGAGGTAGTAGGTCAGCAGGTGCGTGCCATCGACGGGAACCTGCTCGATGCCCAGCAGGCGGGCGACGCCCGGGTTGGCCGTCTCGGAGATGAGCTCCTGCGGAAAGACTTCCTTGAAGTAGCGCTGCTCGTAGAATGAGTTGATGCCCTCGTCGAGCATCGGGTGCAGGCGTTCGTTGAAGGCCAACATGCCGTAGAACCAGTTGTGGCCGACCTCGTGGACGATGACCTGCTCCAGGCTTCGGGCGTTGGAAGCGTCGCCGATGATGGTGATCATGGGATATTCCATGCCCGCTCCGGCGCTCAAGGCTCCATAAATGGCCGTGCAGTGGTCGTAGAGGTAGTCGCCGTTCCAGCGCGAGTAGTGGTAAACGGCGCTGTCGATGTACTGGGTGGCGCTGTTCCAGAGCCGCTCCTCGGGCGGGAAGAAGGCCCATGTGCTGACCACGCGCCCCGAGTGCGGCAGGCTGACGCTGCTATGGGCGACGGTGAAGTTCTTGTCGAGGAAGAAGGCGAAGTCGTGGACGCGGTCCTGGGTGTAGCGCAGGGTCTTGGTGGGCCCGTCGAAGGGCGAGGGCAGGTGCGCCGTGGAGTCTCCGGCGGCGTTGCGCTGGGCGATGCCTTCGAGCCAGGCCAGCTCCTCGGCGGTCTGGAGCTGCCCGGTGGCGGCCACGACGTAGTCCGTCGGCACGGTGATGCTCACGTCGAAGCTGCCGAACTCGGAGTAGAACTCGCCCTGGTTGAGGTAGGGCATGACGTGCCAGCCGTCGCGGTCATAGACGGCGGGCTTGGGGAACCACTGCGTGATCTGGAAAGTCTGCTGGGCCTGCCCGAGCCGCGAGATGGAGGCCGCGGGGATCTTGACGCGGAAGGGCGTCTCAATTCGAACCACGGCGCCGGGGGCGATGGGGCTCGGGGGCACGAGGTAAGCGATGTCGGGATGGTCGGGGTGCTGGCTCCAGCGTGCGGCCTGCCCGTCGATCTGGAAGTCGAGGCTGTCGATGTAGCCGAGGTCCTCGGGCTGGGCGTCCTCGATGGCGCGGTTGCCCTGGCGGAGCAGTTGCCGGGCCAGGGCCGTGCGGCGTCCGCTGTAGGCGTTGGGCCAGAGGTGCATCCAGAGCGTGTCGAGCGTCTGGGGCGAGTGGTTGTGGTATTCCATTTCCACCTGCCCGCGGAGCATGTTGCGCTGGTCGTCCAGCTCCACCTCGATCGCGTAGTTGACTTCCTGCTGGAAGTAGGCTTGCGCGCTGGCGGAGCCAAGTCCGGGAAGAGCTCCTAGGAAGAGCAAAATTTTTTTCATGGGGTGCAACTTTTGATGATGAATGCTTGTCTTAACAAATTTTAAACCGAAAAAATTGAACGAAAGTTTCAAGCCCGAAGGTTCTTTCTTCGGGAGCATGCCTGGCCACTGGGACGCTGGGAATGGGCGGATGTTACAGGCGGACTTCGACGGCGTCCGGCAAAGCTTAGTCGAGAGGCAGGCTGGTTGCACAGGTTGGGCGGATTTTACGCGAATCCATCCTTATTGCGCTACCCCCACATTCTTATGAAGAAGCTAAAAGGCATTATCAAGAACGATTTCAAATTTGGCTTTTTGTGGAAAGAAAACGCGTGGGAGGCTTGCGCGGCAACGGGCTTGTCCGTATATTTGCCACCAACAGGTAGCAATAAATCCGATGCGACTATCCAAAACCTCCGAGTACGCCATCCGTGTCTTGTCGTTCATGGCCACGAGCCCCGAGCGGCAGGTGTTCTCGGTGATGTTCATCCACCAGGAGCTCGAGATTCCGTACAAGTACCTGACCAAGATCATGCGGATGCTCTCGCAGGCCGGCATGGTGGCCGCCACCCAAGGGCGCGAGGGAGGTTTTTCCTTCGCCAAACCACTGGCATCCATCAAGTTGACCGAAATTGTGGCGGCGGTCGAAAAGAACGCGGACGAAAGCCCCTGCATCCTGGGCTTCCGCTATTGCAACGACCAGAAGCCCTGCGCCTTGCATCCCTTCTGGCTGAAACCCAAGTCGGCCATCGACGAGATGATGCTGGGAGTCACCCTGGCGGACCTGGACGCGAAGAGCATCCGAAAGGTTTGATTTTTTTTCGATTAAAATACCACCGATAGGTAGCATTTAAAAACATCAACCCATGAAAACGCTTTCCCGACTCATCGCCTTCTTCTTCCTGATCCAAGTGTCCTCGCCAGCGTGGGCGCAGTTCGTCCTTTCGGGCGAGATTCGCCCCCGGGCGGAGCTCCGCCACGGCTTCGGCAAGCCCGCAACGCCCGATTTCGAGTCGGCCTTCTTCACGAGCCAGCGCTCGCGGCTGACGGCCAACTACCGCTCCGAGCAAGTGGTCACGCGGCTGGTCTTGCAGGATGTGCGGGTCTGGGGCAACCAGACGCAAATGGTGGGCAACGAGGACCTGGCCACCTCCATCCACGAGGCCTGGGGCATGGTCGTCCTGGGCAAAGGCTTCAGCGCCAAGCTGGGCCGCCAGGAGATCGCCTACGACGACCACCGCGTGTTCGGCAACGTGGAGTGGGCCGACCAGGCGCGCAGCCACGACGCCCTGCTGCTGCAATACGAAGGGGCGATAACGGCGCACCTCGGCGTGGCCTTCAACCAGCAGGGCGTGGCCCTCGAAGGGCGCGACTACGCCGTGCCGGGCAACTACAAGGACATGGAGTACCTCTGGCTGCACCACGACGGCGAGCAGCTCAAGGCCAGCCTGCTGCTGCTCAACCTGGGCAACCAGCGCCTGCCCGACCCCCTCACGGGCGAGGAGCCCAGCACGCAGCACAGCCAGACCGCCGGCGTCCACCTCGAGTGGAAGGCGGGCCATTTCCAACTGCTGGGCAGCGCCTACGCCCAGACGGGCAGCGACGTGGCCAAGCGCGACGTGGCCGCCAGCCAACTGATGGCCGAGGCCGTTTACAAGCCGGGCAAGTTCGGCGCCGCGCTCTTCGTCGAGCGGCTTTCGGGCAACGACCAGGACGGCCCCGCCGACGAGAACCACGCCTTCGCGCCCTACTTCGGCACCAACCACAAGTTCAACGGCCACATGGACTACTTCTACGTGGGCAACCACGCCAACTCGGTGGGCCTTAGGGATTTCGGTTTCCGCCTGCTCTATGCCCACGAGGGATTCAGCGCCTACCTGCACGGGCACCAGTTCATGGCCGACGCCAAGGTGCTCGACCCGCTGACGGGCCAGGAAGCCGACGCCGCGCTGGGCCAGGAGCTGGACCTAGCCCTGACCTGGACCGTCAACCCGGTGGCCAAGCTGACCCTGGGCTACTCGTTCTACCTGCCCACCACCACCCTGGAGCTGCTCAAGGCCACGCCCGACAGCCAGACTTCGTACTGGGCCTGGGCCATGCTGGCCATCAAGCCGACTTTCTTCAGCACCGCCGACTAAATCCCGGCGGGTTCCCAATTTCCCAACATCAAACTTCCCCCCACCATGCGCAAACTGCTCCGACTCCTGATTCCGCCGCCGCGCTGGCGCCTGCCTGTCGCCGTGGCCTTGGGGGCTTTCTTCGGCCTGGCCGCCTACGTGGTCAAGATCTCGAACGCCCACTCGTACCTCTCGGACGCGCCCGAGACCTGCATCAACTGCCACGTCATGTACCCGCAGTACGCCACCTGGAACCACTCTTCGCACCGCGAGGTGGCCACCTGCAACGACTGCCACGTGCCCCAGACCAGCTTCCTGGCCAAGTACAGCTTCAAGGCCATGGACGGCCTCCGGCACTCGACCATCTTCACGCTCCGCCTCGAGCCGCAGGTCATCCAAATCAAAGAGGCCGGCAAGGCCGTGGTGCAGGCCAACTGCCTGCGCTGCCACGACTTCCTCAACCAGAACGTGGACACCTACGGCGTTACGCTCGAAATGGCCGACCACGACCAGGGCAAGCTCTGCTGGGAATGCCACCGCGAGGTCCCGCACGGGCGCGTCGGGGGCCTCTCGTCCACGCCCCGGGCCCTGGTGCCCCAAGTCCAAACCCCCGTGCCCGAGTGGCTGGACCGGCTCATGGACAAAAGCCCTCAAAATCCTTAACTTCCCAAATCCTTCTTCAAGATGACTACCGAACAACAACCTAGAAAACGATGGCTCAACTGGCTGCTCTTCGCGGCCACGATGGTCGTGGTGTTCCTGCTGGGTCTGCTGGCCTCTTCCGTCACGGAACGCCGCGCCGAGGCCGAGGCCACCCGGGTGCCCGCCGTCGAGATTTCGCAATTCGAACCCCGCAACGCCGAGTGGAGCAAGAACTACCCCCGCGAGTACCAGTCCTGGCTCCAGACGGCCAGCTCCGAGTTCCGCAGCAAGTACAACGGCTCGGCCATGATCGACATGCTCGAAGTCTCGCCCCGCATGGTCGTCCTGTGGGCAGGCTACGCCTTCTCCAAGGAGTACAACCAGGCGCGGGGCCACATGCACGCCATCGAGGACCTGCAAAACATCCTGCGCACTGGGGCGCCCACCGGCCCCGAAGACGGCCCCATGCCCAGCACCTGCTGGACCTGCAAGAGCCCTGACGTGCCTCGCCTGATGAACGAGATGGGCGTGGCCGAGTTCTACAGCACCAAGTGGTCCGCCCTGGGCGAGCAGATCGTCAACCCCATCGGCTGCGCCGACTGCCACGACCCCGAGACCATGAACCTGCACATCAGCCGCCCCGCCCTCATCGAGGCCTTCGAACGCCAGGGACGCGACATCCGCCAGGCCACCCACCAGGAGATGCGCAGCCTGGTCTGCGCCCAGTGCCACGTCGAGTACTACTTCAACAAGGAGACCGTGCCCGGCGCCCAGTACCTGACCTTCCCCTGGGACAACGGGACCACCGCCGACGACATTGAGGAGTATTACGACAAGATGCAGTTCTCGGACTGGACCCACGCCCTCAGCCGCGCCCCCATGCTCAAGGCCCAGCACCCTGGCTACGAGACCTTCCTGACCGGCATCCACGCCGAGCGCGGCGTCTCTTGCGCCGACTGCCACATGCCCTACACCACCGAGGGCGGCCAGAAGTTCACCGACCACCACATCCAAAGCCCCCTGAACAACGTGGCCAACTCGTGCCAGGTCTGCCACCGCGAGGAGACCACCACCCTGATCCAGAACGTCTATGACCGCCAGGACCGCATCATCCAGAACCGCGACATGCTCGAGGAGCTGCTGGTGCGCATGCACGTCGAGGCCAAGCTCGCCTGGGACAAGGGAGCCACGCCCGAGCAAATGGCCGACATTCTCCAGGACATCCGCCACTCCCAGTGGCGCTGGGACTACTCCGCCGCCGCGCACGGCGCCTCCTTCCACTCGCCGCTCGAAATCAGCCGCGTCATCGGCAACGGCATCACCATCGCCCAGGAAGGCCGCATCAAGCTGGCCCGCCTGCTGGCCTCCCTCGGCCACAACGAGCCCGTGCCTTACCCCGACATCACCACCAAGGAGAAGGCCCAGCAGTACATCGGCCTCGACATGGCCGCCCTCAACGCCGAGAAGGAGGTCTTCCTGAACACCCTGGTCCCGCAGTGGCTCGAGGCCGCCGCCGCACGCGAGGCCACCTACGACAACAAGTGATCGACACGACGGCGGATTCCGGCACAAGCCGCCGGAACCCGCCCGGATTTCCAAAGCGCGCGCTGGGCCGCGCGCGCTTTTTTCTTTTTCTTCTTATCCAAACCAAAAATTTTTGACGAATCATGGAACACAAAGAAGCGCCGATGTGGGAGCGCCCGTGGTCTTTCGCCGAGTCCTTCGTTGTCGGGGCCGGGCTTGTCCTTGTCGGTTTTTCCCTAGAATGGGCCAATGGGCTGGCGCGCATGGCCGAGCTTTCGTGGCCTGCCAACCTCCAGGCCATCTTGATTTTCGCGATGCTGGTGGCCGTCAACTTCGCCGTCTTCCGCCACCGGCCTTGGACGCTCTGGCTGATGAGCGTGCCGGCGGCCATCGCCTCCATCGTGGCCTTCACCTTCATGGCCCTGCTCATGGGCCTGGTGCCCCAGGGCGCCGCGATGTCCGAGCCTTGGCGCCGCCTCGGCATGGACAGCCTGACCAGCAGTTGGCCCTTCGGGCTGACGATGCTCTATCTCCTGGCCACGCTCCTGACCGTGACGCTCAAGCGGAGCTTCCCCTTCCGCTGGCGCAACCTGGGCTTCATCCTCAACCACTTGGGCCTCTGGGTGGCCATCACCGCCGGCGCCGTCGGCAGTGCCGACCTCCAGCGCCTCTCGATGGTCGTCGAGGAGGGCAAGGGGCCCGTCTGGTATGCCGACGACGGCAAGCAGATCTTCGAAATGCCGCTGGCCATCGAGCTGCTGGACTTCGAGATCGAGGAGTACGTCCCCAAGATCGCCTTCATGGACGTGGCCACGGGCGAGCTGCTCGAACCGCAGAACCAGCACCTCTTCTCGGCTGACACCGCCCTGCGGGCCGAGATCCTCGGCTGGAGCCTCCGGGTGCTCGAGTTCCTGCCCACCTCCGGGCGCATGGGCGAAACCTTCTTCAACATCAACGACTTCGGCAGTGCCGCCGCCGCCCGCGTGCTGGCCCGCCACGCCGACGGGCGCCAGGTCGAAGGCTGGGTCGGCGCCGGAAACGCCCTGAACCCCTACCACCCCTTGCGCCTCGACGAGCGCCACGCCTTGCTCATGCTCCCGCCCGAGGCCAAGGAGTTCCGCTCGAAGGTCAGCATCTTCACGGCCTCGGGCGAGCGGCTCGACACCACCGTGCGGGTCAACCAACCCGTGGTGGCCGAGGGCTGGTCGGTTTATCAGCTCAGCTACGACGAGACCTACGGCCGCTGGTCGGCCATCAGCGTGCTCGAGCTGGTGCGCGACCCCTGGCTGCCCGTGGTTTACACCGGCATCTACATGATGTTCGCGGGCGCCCTCTACATGCTCTGGCTGGGCAAAGGCATGAAGATTTCCCCGGCCGAGGGCGACGCCAAGCCCGAGCAGGCCCGCCAAGGGCAGTCCGAGCAGGCTTGAGCCTCGATTGTCCAAACACAAAGAAAATTCCGCGGAAGCCCGCGACAAACTTAGCTACCGAACATCATGATCTGGATCAACTTTCCCGCATATGCCTTGGCCGCGCTGGTGGCCTGGTCGCTGGCCCTGGCCATGAACCGCCTCAGCAGGGTGCGAGGCAACACGCTCATCGCCAACGGCTTGGTTGGTGTGGGCCTGGCCGTCATGGCCACCTTCGTCGTAACGCTCTGGCTCAGCCTCGACCGCCCGCCCATCCGCACCCTGGGCGAGACGCGGCTCTGGTACTCGATCTTCCTGGCGGGCATCGGCTTCGTCATCTACCTGCGCTGGCGCCACAAGTGGTTCCTGGAGTACAGCCTGGGCATGGCGGGCCTGTTCCTGCTGGTGAACCTCGCGCACCCCGAAACCTACGACAAGACCCTCATGCCGGCCCTGCAAAGCCCCTGGTTCGTGCCGCACGTAGTGGTTTACATCTTCGCCTACGCTTTGTTGGCAGGCTCGTCGCTCGTGGCGATCAAAGGCATCTGGGAGAACCGCCTCGGCCGTTTCCAGCCCTCGACCCTGGCCCTGGCCGACAACCTCGTTTACGTGGGCTTCGCCTTCCTGACCTTCGGGCTGCTCTTCGGCGCCCTGTGGGCCAAGGAGGCCTGGGGCCACTACTGGACCTGGGACCCCAAGGAAACCTGGGCCTTCCTGACCTGGATCGCCTACCTGCTCTACATCCACCACCGCCACCACAAGCCCGCCGAGCACCGCCTGCACCTCTGGCTGCTGGGGCTCTCGTTCGTGGTCTTGCTGGTGGCCTGGTTCGGCGTCAACTACCTGCCCACGGCCCAGTACAGCGTCCACACCTACACCAACTAGGCCGCCGAAAACCTTCGGCCCAACTGCGCCTCGGCCCACTAGGGCCGGGGCGCTTGGCTTGGGGGGGGAGGCAAGGCAGTCGCCGCGGCCGCCGAACCACGGAGCGGCACGATGGAGCGCGCCGGGCCAGAAAAACCCCGCCAGTCCTTGCATTTTCAAAATTTAGGGAGTACTTTGGCAAAGCCAAATCCCCAGGCCCAGGGAGGAAATTTCCTCCAGAATCGGGAGCGCTGGGCGCGGAGTCCTGGTTCGGGTGCATTTGAGGAGATGGAAAAATGCCATAACAATGAATAGCAATGATAAAGGTTGACAAAGACTACAACGACATTCCAAGGGCATTGCTGTCGAAGGACATTGAGAAGGCGGTTCGTGCGGCAAAAGATGAGAATGGCCTGACGCCACATTATCGAAATCTGCATCAGGACAAGGAAGTTCGTGAAAAATTGACAGCGCTCTACCACAACAAGTGCGCTTACTGTGAAATATCGCTGCGAGCTATTGATGGGCAGATAGACCACTTTCGGCCGGTGCGGGCGTACCATTGGCTCGCTTTCGAATGGAGCAACCTGCTGCCGGTTTGTCCTGAGTGCAACAAGTCTAAATCTGACAGTTTTCCACTGCGGGATGAAACCAAGAGGATAACTTCGCCACAGGTCTTGAATGCGGAGTGGTTGGCAAATTCCCAATCGTTTCTTGGCGAAGGCGCCTTGCTCGTGAATCCTGAAATTGATGCTCCGGAAGAGCACTTTTCATTTTTCACGGATGGGCGAATGGAAGGATTGACCGAAAGGGCCAAGCTGACGATTGATGTCCTGCGGCTCAACCGGGCTTTTCTTATCGAAAGCAGGGCTGGCTTGATTTCAAGATTACAATCTGCTTTTGAGGAAAAAGTCCAGTACGCGGATGAATTGTTGTCCGAGGAAAAGTCTCTGGACACCAAAAAGGCTGCGACAATTTTAAAACTGGCATTCGAAAATACTCTTCAAGCGCTGGCCTCGCAAACCCGCTCCGACAAAGAATTTGCTTTGCTCGGCAGGGTCATGTTTCAAAACTTCCAAAAGTTTTTTGTGGATGGTTTGAAAAACAAAAGGGATGCGGAGATTTTGTTGAAGGGATTGATGATATTCAAATCGGAAATTTTCAACAGACAAAATGTAACTGACTTTGATTTGTTGTCCGAGCAGAAGGAGGTTCAGCGGCCTGAGCCAAAGACGGTTTCGTTGAAACATATGAAAATTGAAAACATCAAGTGTTTTGGTGAAATCACGATTGACTTCGAAAACAAAAACGCAGTCTTGCTCGGCATCAACGGACGCGGTAAGACAAGCGTCTTGCAACTGATCGCGTTGGGATTGACTCGGACGCCCAAGCCTCTCTTCGAAAGCGAATGGAAGAATGTGATAAGGGACAACGCGAAGCCCGCCTATTTTGAATTGGCCCTAACCTACGACAAGGAGGACTACTTGCTCCGTTTCACGGTGGACGAAGAAGACAGGGTGAGCTACCACAATCCCTTGCTAGAGAAGAAAATGCGCCTGAATCGATTAAGAGTGCTGATGGCCAGTGATTTGTATTATCAGGGTGATGTGATGCTGACATTGGAGCACGAGCGATTGCAAGCCGAAATCTTGATGTTGGAGAGCAACTACAAGGACATGGATTTCAGCAATTTTCTGGTCTTGGCCTATGGAACAGGCCGAAATGCCCAACATCATGGCTATCCGCTGAATGAAAGTTTCAAGAATATCGCGAGCTTGTTTGGGATAAACAACTTGGCATTCAAAAACGGTGAAATTTCCGACTTCCTTGATCAAAGGAACGCTTTCAATCAAATCAAAAGAATCATCACGCAAATTTTCAACCAGGCCGAAGAAATACAAAACAGGGTCGAGCTCAAGAGTTTTGACAAAAGCACGGGATTTTTCTTTTTTGTTACGCCGACCAACGTGGACAAGCCAATTCCACTGGATGCCATGTCGTCGGGTTTTCGGACTTCATTTCAATGGATATTGGACTTTGTCATACAGCTCTGGAGAAGGGGTTACGATTTGGAACGGCCAGAACTGGTCTCGTGCATCGTGTTGATCGATGAGATCGACACACATTTGCACATCAAATGGCAAAGAAAGATTCTGCACTCTTTGCACGAGGTGTTCAGGAAGGTTCAATTCATTGTAACCACCCATAGCCCGTTCGTCGTCCAATCGCTGGAGGAGAATAAGATAATTGGTTTGCAGTTGAATCAAAAAACGAACGATGTCTCTCTGGTCAAAGTTGACGACATAAGCGGTAGCAGTTACGAGAGCATCATCGGTGAGTTGTTCGATGAAAAAAGTTCTTTCAGCGTTCATGTGGAACGGTTGTTCGATGCCTTCTACAAAAAGCGCGAAAAGATTCTGAAAAGGGAAATCGAGGTTGATGACCAGGAATTTCAAAGCATTACTAAGGCACTGATAGACAAGGGAGAAGAGGTCGCCAATATCATCAACAGAGAATTGCGCCAGATAAACTATCTAAGGCAATCCAAGAAAGTGGTATGAGAAAATTCAATAGAATCCCGATTGATTCTCCTGACTGCTTGAAGAAGACAGATGAACACTCAGGTGAAACAAAACAAAAGATTTGCACGGAAAAATGGAAGAAGCGGGTTGCGAAATTCCGAGAGGGCCAAATCAAAAACTCACCGGACTTCAACTGGTATGGCCTCGACAGGGAATTGCGCCCATTGCTGGTGGGCATATCCCAATCGCATTGTGCGTTTTGCGATTGCGTCTTTTCCCATGATGATACAGAACACTGTCCGATAGAACATTTTTACCCCAAAAAGAAAGAGCCGGACAAAGCATTTGATTGGGACAATCTATTTCCGATTTGCACAATATGCAACACTTCCAAGGGAGCTAAATTTGATACGAAACTCTTGAAGCCAGACGCGCCAGATTACGAATTTGGCGATTATTTTGTTTTCAATTACAAAACAGGTGAAATGGAGCCCAATCCTTCCGCGACGCCTGACCAGCAAAAAAGGGCGGCAAAAACCATAGAGATTTACAACTTGAAGCGGAAAGGTCTCTGCAGGGATCGGATCGAGGAATTGAAATTCTACGAAGGAAACATCGGAACAGAAGCCAACATCGACAGTTATGGCCACCGGGATTACATCGAAAGGGGCATACCCAATTGCGCCCAAAGGTGAAATTCCTGAATCACCAAACATAACATCAATAAAACCTTGCCAGCCATAGGATTCCTGGGACAATCAATTGATAGGGCTGTGTCCATCGCTGGTTGGATTTTTTGCTGACCCCAAGTCGCGTTCAAGGGTGATGGATTGGCTTGAAGACTAGCCCAAACCCGAAGGGGTGAAATTGTCCTCGTCGGGATAACGAGCCAGAAGATTCCATCCCTTCGGGATTCGCCCGAACCGTGTCATAAGCCTGCTTTTTCATCCGAATTTCGCAGGATGATGACGATTGGTATGGGTTGCCAACGAACGCGAAGGGTTGTCAAGCCCAGTGCCTCCGGTGGCGCTGGACGATGGCCGCAGCATTGCGGCAGCCCCCAGGGCGCCAGGCTCAGGGCTGGAGCAGCTCGCGGAGGGCGACCAGGCGCTCGAAGCTCATGAGCAGGGCGATGCCCATGGCCGAGGAGGAGAGGATGAGGTTCCACTCGCGCTTGGGGACCTGGAAGGCCCGGACGAAGAGCCAGGCCAGGGCCAGGACGATGGCCACGATGAGCACCTGCCCGATCTCGACGCCGATGTTGAAGGCCAGCAGCGGGGTCAGCAGGTCGTCTTGGGCGCCCAGCAGGCTGCGGAGGTAGTTGGAAAAGCCCAGGCCGTGTATCAGGCCGAAGAAGGCCGCGGCGCCGTACTTGAGCCCGTGCAGCACCGGCGAGGAGGCTTCGCGGTAGAGCATGTTGCCGATGGCCGTCAGCACGATGGTAACGGGGATCAGGAACTCGACCAGCTCGGTGCGGACCGAGACCACGCCCGTGACGGCCAGGGCCAGGGTCAGCGAGTGCCCGACGGTGAAGGCCGTTACCAGCAGCAGCAGCGGGCGCCAGTCGCGGGGCAGATAGACGCCGCAGAGCGTCATCACGAAGAGGATGTGGTCGTAGCCGTTCAGGTCGAGGATGTGCTCCCAGCCCAGTTGGGCGAAACTCTCGAATAGGGTCATGGTTTGGGCAGGTTCTAGTAGGCCCGCGACAGCTCGGCGTAGGCGTTCTCGATCATCTGGTTGATGGCCGCGACGGCCTCTTCATCGACCACCACGCGGCTGGTCTCCATCTGCGGGGCGTTGGGCACCAGGTGGTTGTCTTCATCGAAGGGGATGGGCTCATAGACGATGCGCACCTGCTCGAAGAGGCTGTCCATGGCCACGATGCGCTGGTGCAGGGGCGCCACGCCTTCCTCGCGGACGTAGAAGCGCAGCACGTCGGCCAGTTGCCGCTGCACCAGCTTCTGCTCGCCGATGCGCTCGCGCAGGGCCGCGCTGGGCTGCCGGCCGTAGGCCTGGGCCAGGACGCGGCTGGTGGCCAGCCAGGCCGAGGCGTTGAAGATGATGGACTGCCCGCCGCGGCCGTTCTCGCGGAGCTTGACGTCCATGAGGTTGAAGGCCGAGACGACCTTGGGGCAGTCGTTGAGCTGGAAGCCCTCGGTCGGGATGGCCGCGAAGAACTGCCCGTAGCCGAACTCCTCCTCCCGCGAGAGCCGGACGACCTCGGCGGCCAGCTCGGCGGCCAGCTCGCCCTTCTCGTAGGCGTAGCAGGCCGCGATCTGCGCCTGGAGCTCGCCCATGCGGAACATCAGCGAGGAGATGGTCGCCGGGTAGTCGCTCGCGCCGAACCACTTGTCGGACCACTCAACTCCCTGGCCCTGGAGCAGGAACATGTTCTCCAGCGGGCTGGGAAAATCGACGTTCTGGTAGAGCGCCGAATCGAGCGGCCCGACACAGGTCTCGAGGTTTTCGGACTGTTCGGGAGACTGGCAGGCGGCGGCTACCGCGAGGGCCAGGCCAAGTGAGAAGGGGACGACCTTTTTCATGTTCGGGAAGTTTTGGGGGGCGGGCGGAGGATCAGAGGTTCATCATCTCGCCTATCTCCTTGTAGTCGAGCGAGGGGAACTTGTTCTTGAGGATTTCCTGGACGCGGTTCTGGAAGTAGCTCATCAGCACGTCGTGGCCCGTGATGTTCTCCTTGAGCAGCAGCGGCCGGGCCAGCAGCGAGCCTTCGTAGTCTTGCTCGAGGTAGCGGAAGGCCCCGCCGGTGAACAGGGTGTTGACGTACTTCTTGACCTCGACCTTGGAGCTGTCGAGCAGGCGCTCGTGGACCAGCTCGCCCATCTGGCTCATCGACAGGCCTTCCTCGGCGTTCTCCAGCATCAGGGCGTAGAGCGTGCCCACGATGCGCTCGCGCCGCTCGGGCTTGGTCGAGTACTTCATCTTCTTGTAGAGGAAGTCCTTGGCCTCCTGCATGGTCCAGACGTCCTCGATGTAGAGGTGGTAGTTCTCGTCGTAGAGGCTGTCCTCGGCTTCCTCCTCGGGCACCTCCAGCTCGTGGTTCGCTCGGAAATGGACCAGCGGGAGGTTGTCCTCGGGGTCGTTGAAGACGCGCTCCACCAGGTCGCCCTCGAACGACTTGACGAACTTCTTGAAGGTCTCGAAGCCGAGCTTCTTCTCCGAGAAGGTCGGGTCGAGCTTGAGCAGGTCGATCTTGAGCTGGGCCATTTTGACCACGTCGTCGATGTCGCCCAGCTTGAGGTAGCGCAGCAGCAGGTTGCGCCCGTAGCTCAGGTCGGAAGGGGCCGGCTCGGCGTTGACGATGGCCTCGTCCTCGGGCAGGCCGATGAGCTCCTCCAGCGATCGGAACTCGTTGCTGTTGCCCTTGACCAGGCGTCCCACGCTGTGCTCGAAGCCGATGACCAGCACCTCCTTGCCGCGGCTCTTGACCCGCTGGATCAGGGGGATGAAGTCGGTGTCGCCCGAGCCGATGATCACGGTCTGGGTCTGGGGGAAGAACTCCATGTGCTCCATCACGTCGATGGCCATGCGCACGTCCGAGCCGTTCTTGCCGTAGATGTTGATCGAGGGCGCGTGCACCAGCTCGAAACCCTGCTCCATGAGCACGTCCTGGTACTTCGAGAACATCCGGTTGGACCAGTCGGCGTAGGCTTTTTTCAAGGTGATGTGGCCCTTCTTGGTGGCGTAATCCACGATGGGCTGTATGGCCAGCGGCCGGCTCTTGGACGGATAGACCTGCTCGGCGGAAAGGGCCAGGTTCTCGAAGTCGAGATAAAGGGCCACGGTGTTCATGTTGCGCGTTTTAGGGGGAAAAAAGGGGAAAGCCAACCGGCCAGCCCTGCCAACGGGTCGTCCGACAATTCGGCAACCCGTTGGCAGTCATGCTGTTGGCCCCGGCTGTCAAGCCTTGGGCCTGGCCAGTGCGCGAAGATAGCTTCAAATCAACGCAATTCCAAGACCAGGGGCGACTTGGCCGGAACCACCAGCTCGCGCAGATCCGAGAGGGTCGTCCCGCCGACAACGTCCTTGGCGGAGCTGAAGGGGGCCATGACCTCGGCGAAGCGGGCGGTGCTGACCCGGGCCTCGGCGTCGGTGTTGTTGAGCAGCACCATGACCGTCTGGCTCGGGCATTGGCGGAAATAGACGTAAACACCGTTCTCGGGGATGAAGTGCAGCAGCCGCCCGCCGTGGATGGCCTTGGCGTCCTTGCGCCAGCGCATCAGGGCGCGCATGAAGTCGAAGGCCTCGTTCTGGTCGGCAGTGCGTCCGGCGGCCGTGAAGGCGTTCTTGGCGTCGCCGGGCCAGCCTCCGGGGAAGTCGTGGCGGATGTGCCCGTGGCCCAGGTGCTCGTCGCCGTCCATCAGCAGCTCGGTGCCGTAGTAGATCATGGGGATGCCGCGGGTGGTCAGCAGGAAGGCCAGGCCCAGCTTGAAGCGGTCCAGCTCGCTGCCGATCTCGCGGTAGTAGCGCGGCAGGTCGTGGTTGTCCACGAAGGTCAGGTTGTACATGGGGTCGGCGTAGAGGAAGTCCTTGCCCAGGACCTCGTAGAGCCGCAGGGTTCCGCTGGTCCAGCCGTCCTGCTCCTTGAAGGCGTTCTGCATGGCGGTCTTGAGCGGGAAGTCCGTGACGCTGCGCAGGCCCGAGTTGAAGCCGTCGCCGCTGTTGCGCACGTCGGCCTGCCAGTAGGCCGTGGTGGCCTCGTAGTCGAGCCAGGCCTCGCCCACGAGGGTCATGTTCGGGTATTCCTGCCGCATCCGCGCGCCCCAGTCGGCCACCATGCCCTTGGTCGGGTAAGGCTCGGTGTCGAGGCGGATGCCGTCGAGGTCGGCGAACTCGGTCCAGAAGATCGTGTGCTGGATCAGGTACTGGCGAAGCAGGAGGTTGTCCTGGTCGAAGTCGGGCATGTTGCTGTCGAACCAGCCGTGGTTGAAGCGCTCGATGTCAGCCCGCGCCGCGTAGGGGTCGGACATGGTGCTGGCCCTGAAGTTGGAGCGGGTGTATTCGGGGAAATTGTGTACCCAGTCGGTGCCCGGGGGATCCTTGACGAACAAGTGGTTGAGGCCGCAGTGGTTGAAGACCACGTCCTGGATCACCTTGAGGCCCTTGCCGTGGGCCTGGCGCACCAGCTCGGCGTAGTCCTGGTTGGTGCCGAACCGCGGATCCACCTTGTAGAAGTCGGTCATGGCGTAGCCGTGGTAGGAGTAGCGGGCCATGTTGTTTTCGAGCAAGGGGTTGATCCACAGGGTCGTAACGCCAAAATCGACGAAGTAGTCGAGATGGTTGGCGATGCCCTTGATGTCGCCTCCGTGCCGGCCGTCGAGGTCCTGGCGGTTGGCCTTCTCCAACATGCCGGGCATGTCGTCGTTGCCCGGGTCGCCGTTGGCGAAGCGGTCGGGCATGAGCAGGTAGATCACGTCGGCCGGCGTGAAGCCCTGGCGCTGGGCCGAGCCTTCGCGGCGCTGGCGCAGCTCGTAGGAATAGCTGTGCTGCGTCCGCCCATCCTTCTTGAACAGGATGTCGAACTTGCCCGGCCTGGCCTGGGGCCCGACGCTCAGCTCCAAGAAGAGGTAGTTCGGGTTGGCCACCTGCACCACTTGGCGCAGCGTGACGCCCGGGTAGCTCAGCTCCACGCGGTTCTCGGCGATGTTCTCGCCATAGACCATGACCTGGAGCTCCGGATTGTTCATCCCCGCCCACCAGAACATCGGCTCCACGCGGTCCAGCTTGGAGGCCAGCGACCAGACCGGGGCCAGCATCAAGCTGGAAAAAAGCCATAAAGCGCTGAAAATCAATCTTTTATTTCGCATTTGCTAAACAGTTTTTTGAGGTTTTCACATCGTTTAACAAAGATACGTTTTTCAAGCGATCGGCAAAATCTTCGCGCCCGCCCTGGTTTGCGATTTCCCAACTTCGCGCTTGGCCCGACATGGGATCCTTTGTCCGGCGAAGGCCCGCGGCAACGGCTACGCCCTGGCCGAAGGAATTGACGATGGGACAAAATCGGGACGACGCGCCAGCGCACGGCACTTGAAAAGTCCGTCCGTTTCATTAACTTTGAAAGAAAAAAGCAGGATGAGAGAGTTCAACACCTCGGGGCCCAACATCCCATCACAACACTACACAATCGAAAGGACGGGCTTGATCGAGAAGGGAGTCCGCTTGGTGGGCAAGCAGCGCTACTTCACAATCTGGGCGCCCCGCCAAACCGGGAAGAGCACCTATTTCAGGCAGTTGGCCGAGGTACTGAACCAGCGGGGCTACGCGCCCGTGTTTTTCTCGGTGGAAGGTTTCACGGACTTTTCAGCCGCCGCCACCTTCGCCACTTTTTGCCGTGAGCTGCGCAAACAGCAGAAAATCGATTGGAAAATCGAAAGTTTCATGGATTTCGAGCAGACGATCTCGGATTGCGTGGACAAGAAGCTCGTCATCATCATCGACGAAATCGAGAGCCTCAACCCCAAGATATTCAGCCAGTTCCTGCACACCATCCGAAACCTCTACCACAGCCGGCAAGACCACTGCCTCAAGAGCGTCATCCTGGTGGGCGTCTCCAACATCGTCGGCGTGGTCAGCGACAACGCCAGCCCCTTCAACATCGCCGACAACCTGAACGTCCCCTACTTCACCCGCGCAGAGGTCTTCGAGCTGTTGCAACAGCACGAACACGAAACCGGGCAGCGCTTCGACAACAAGGCAAAACAGAAAATATCCGACATCACGGCCAACCAGCCCGGCCTGGTCAACGGGTTCGCGAAGGTGCTCGTGGAAAACAACCCGCAAAAGAAGCTCATCGACTACGACGATTACCTCAAAGTCGAAGATTGGTACTTGACGGAAGCGATCGACAAGAACTTTTCAAACATCCTGAACAAGGCCCAAGAAGAGCGAAGCCTTGTGGAAAGATTGCTGTTTACCGAGGACAAAATCCCGTTCGAGATCGACAGGCCAAGCATCAAATTGCTGCATACCAACGGATTGATAAAAAAAGACGATGACGGCTTCGTAGCTTTCTGGGTTCCATTCTACAAGAAAAGGCTCCACAAGGCATTCTACCCTTACACCAACGGCGAGAAAAGCGAAATCAGCCTGACCCACCTCCCTTCGGATTTCTACGAAGATGGCCGCTTCAACATTGCGAAATTCATCGAAAGCTACAAGCGCTACGCCAAACGGCGGGGCTTCAAGCCTTTCCTGGAAAAAGGCGCGGACGGGAACTACAAGTCCATCAAAGAAAGCGCGCTGATCTACAGCTTCGAGACCTTCATCTCGGCCATTGTCCAGGAATTGAGCGGCAAAATCTACCGCGAGGCCGACACCGGGCTGGGCAAAAGCGACATGATCATCCACATCGACCAACAGGAATACCTGATCGAGACCAAGATCTACTCGGGCGTCAAGCAATTCGAAACCGGGAAGAAGCAGCTCGCCTACTATGCCCAAAGCCTGGGCCTGGACAAGGCCGTCTATCTCGTTTACATGTCCAACCGGGCCAGAAAGCCCGAAACCCTAAAGGAGCAGACCGAGACCCACAACAACGTGCAAATCGCGACCTACCTGGTCGAGTACGATGAGGCGAAGTGGTAGCTCCGCGGCCGCGCCAACGCAAGCCGCTGAAAACCAGAGGCCTGATCGCCACGCCCGTTGCTGCTCTTGGGCAAAAAAGACCGAGGCCGGCCCGGCGAAGGGCGGCCTCGGTCGATGGGGAAGGGGTGGGGCCGAGCTTACTTGGTGGCGGTCTTGTCCACTTTTTGCTGGCCGATGAACTGCTCTACGCGGGCCTGGAGTTCGCCGGAGGCGCGCTGGTTCTCGAGCATGGCGCGGATTTCCCAACCCGAGTAGGCGTTCATGTTGCCCGGGCGACGCACGGTCGGGCTGGGCGAGGCGGCGTACTTCTGGGCGGGCTTGTCGGGGAAGCCCTGCATGGCGAAGGCCTTGGCGGGGTCGTTGAGCACGACGCCGTTCTGGATCTGGAAGGGCGTGCCGTCGTCGTCGGCCATGAGGAAGAAGTAGTTGTTGTCCTCGTTGACCTCGGCGATGCGGTTGAAGCCGTCGGCCAGGAGCAGGAAGTAGTAGTTGCCGTTGAGCGAGCTGGGCAGGCTGTAGGGGTAGCTGAACTCTTCGGCGCCCACCAGGGCCTCGGCCACGCCTTCGCCGGGCGCGACGTCGATGTTGTTCCACCAGTTCTTGGAAAGGCCGTAGGCGTTGGGGTCTCCGGATTCGAGGAGGCCGTACTCGCCGTAGCTGCCGTAGTCGTCGGTGTAGTAGTCGTAGATGAGGATCTGGTAGTCCTCGGGGTCGTCCACGTTGTAAACCAGGTACATGATGTCCCAGTCTTGGCTGGCGGTGATGGTCTCGTCGCCGGTGTTGTAGGTGTTGTAGTAGATGAAGCGCTCGCCCGAGCTGGGCACGTCGGTAACGTTCCAGGCGGCCAGGTCGTAGCCGGTGGTGGTCTGGTCGTCGGGCGCGGCGTTTCCGTCGCTACCGACGAAGGCGGCGAAGCAGAAACCGCCGGTGAAGAAGTCGTAGTCGATCCAGATCAGGCCGTTGTCGCCCCATTCGTCGCCCCATGAGTTGAGGATGCGGAAGGCACCGTTGGCGCCCTTGTTGTCGTCATAGCCCACCAGGACCATGGCGTGGTAGGCGTGCTGGCCGTTGTAGGTGTCGGTGTCGTAGTCGAGCACGTCGCTGGAGTTCCAGCCCATGAAGTTGTCGCCGAGCTTGCAGCCGATGGCCATCGGGCGGCCTTGTGCCAGGTAGGCCTTGAGCTCATCGACGTCGGTGCCGGATACCTGGCGGTAGCTGTCGATGCGGTAGTTTCCGGCGTCGGAGGTCCAGCTCGACGAAGGCGAGTCGGAGCAGTCGCCGAGCGACTCGTAGGGAACGGTGCTCATCTTGGCGATGCCACGCTCGACCATGACGTCGAAGGCGGGCTCGAAGCCGGTTCCGTTGCAGTCTTCGCCCTTCAGGTCTTCGGGGACAGCCCAGAAGAGGTCCTTGGGGCTGAACTGGTTGCTGGCGCTGGCCAACTGGCTGGTGCTCAGGCCCTCGCGGACGCCGTAGAGGTGGGTGCGCAGGTTGTAGCCCACGGCCCAGGCCACGCAGGTTCCGTACTGGCCCTGGCTTTCGACGGGCGGGAACTTGTCCATCAGGTCCACCGACGAGGGCATTTCGCCCGAGCCGTAGCCGAAGGAGATGTCGTCGGGGATTTCCTCGAAGTTGTCCGTGGCGCCATACCAGCCGAAGCCGACGTTGAAGAACTCGTTGATCAGGCCTTGGAGCAGCTCGGGGTTCTCGAGCAGGGCCTCGCAGCTCGTGGGGCCGACCAGCATTCCTGCCGAAAGCCCGTAGATCGCAAGTTTCTGTTTCAGATTTCGTTTCATGATTGAAAGAGTTGTTTGGTGAAAATTAGAGTGTCATACGCAAGCCGCGTGCCGCGTGTTGCGGGGCGGGCAAAGGCCTCAGTCGGTGGGCGGCTGGGGCAGGGCGATGGGCAGCAGGCTGGGCATGGAGGCGCCCTGGCTTTTGAGGCGCTCGGCCGGGGGCAGCAGGGCCTCGGCGAAATCGGGCTGGCCCAAGGCGAAGAGCGTGTTGCTCAGGTCGAGCTGGTCGCGGAACTCCGCCTTGCCGAAGCTCGTGCGGCCGTAGAAGGTGCTGTTCTGGAAGTCGGCCGACAGCAGGAACTTGGTCTCCGACAGATCCACCCGGCCCTGGAAGCTGGAGCTGCTGAAGACCGAACGCCCCTCGAAGGCCGCGTACTTGGCCAGGAACTCGTCCTGGAAGCCCACCCGCGAGAAGTCGGCGTAGCCCACGAAGCGCGCCGCCCCGATCTGCACCGGGCCCAGGAAGCGGCTGCTCTGGAAGCCCGCGGCGCCCTCGAACACGGTCTTCAGGAAGTTGGCCCGCCCGGAGCAGGTGATGCCCTGGAATCGGACCTCCTGCGCGAAGCCGCACTCGTTGAACTCCATGCCCTGCGCGAACTCCGAGCCCTCGAAGGTGCTCTTCTGGTCGAACTTGCATTGCGTGAAGTTGGCCTTGTCGGAGAAGATGGCGCCCTTGAAGTTGGCCGCGCCCTTGAGCTGGCATCCCACGAAGCTCACCGGCCCCCGGAAGCGCACCCCGTGCGCGATCTGCCCCTCGAGGCTATGCGCCTGGATTTCCCCCTCGAAGGTGCAGTTCACGAAGGTCAGCGACGACGAAAGGCTGGCCCGGAAGCTGTTCACGTTCTCGAGCGACTCGCCGCCCAGGCCCCACAGCACCAGCGGGCCCGTTACCACGACATCCTTCAGGAAGATGGCGTTGCCTTTTTCGATTTGCTTCTGGAGCTTGGCGGCTTCGAGGCTGCCGCCGCTTTGGATGAAGTCTTTGGCTTGGCAGCTTTGCAGTCCGAACAAGACAAGGGCCGTGGTGGCCAGCAGGAGTTTCGTTTTCATGGATTCGGTTTGGATTTGGAGGCCTGGAGAAGCCCAGAGGCCCTGCCCGGAAGTGCCGGCAGGGCAAGGGCGGATCTCAAAAGTACGCGAATCTGGCCTGGTAATCCCACAAGCCGCTGTTAACGATTCATAACCGATTGGTAATTTCTGCAAGGGACAGACCGGAGCGGCAGGAGCCGAATCTGTTCGGGCATGTCCAGCCAGTGCGTCTCGTAGCGGTATTCCTGCGGTTGCAGGGTGGGCAGATAGCGCTGGTGCTGAAGGATTTCGATGTTCGTGCGCTGGAGGCTTTCGCCATAGGGCGTGTGGATTTCCTCGATGGCCAGCGGAAGCAGCTCGCCGCGGCGGGCTGGCGCGGCGCTCGTGGCCAGCGTGCCGGCCCAGGCGTTGCTGGCCTCCTGCTGCCAGAGCGCGTCGTCCTCTGGCGCCTGCCCCCGGGCGGGCGCTTCGGGCTTGATGGCGATCGCCAGTTCGCCGACGCCCCAGGGGTGGCTTTGGGTCAGGCGCACCTGCCCGCGGCCAGAGCTCCTGCCGCGATGGGCCTGCCGGCGCGGTGGCTGGGCCGTCGGCACGGCCAGCAGCAGGCTGCCCTGCGCGTCGTGGACCCGGAGGTCGTAGCCTCCTTCCGGTTCGCCCTGCCCGTCGCCGGAGGCATCGCCCAGGGCGCCTCCCGCCGCGAGCGGGCTGAACAGCGCGCCGTCTTGCCAGGAAGGCAGGTCCAGCAGGGCGTGCAGCTCCAGGGCCAGGCCGGGGTGGCTCTCGTGGTTGGGGCGCTGGGCGCCCTCGATGGCCACGTGCTGGCCCAGCAGGTCGAAGCAGAGCCCAGCGCTCGATTCGAGGCCCTCGACGGCGAAGGCCCAGCTCGGCTCCAGCTCCGGGTCGAAGGCCAGGAAGGCCAGCAGGCTGCCGGCGCTCTCGAACGAACGCTGCCCGTCCGTGGGCGTTTCCAGCAGGCCCACCATCACCGCCCGCCCGTCGGGCTCCAGGAAGACCTCCCAGCGGGCCGAGGCCCATTCGAGGCCTTCGATGACCTGCACCCGGGCCAGTTGCCGTTCCGGATCATAGACCAGCAGGAAGGGCAGGCGCCCCGCGGGCTCGCCGATGGGCTGTCCCCAGTCGTAGAGGCCCGGGTCTTGCGATCCCCTGGCCCGCTCTATCTTGCCATGCACGTAAAGCCGGCCGCGCGCGTCCACCCGCACCGAGTGCGGATTGACCCCTCGGCCACCCATGTAGAAGCGCCGGGTCCACTGCTCGTCGCCCGAGGCCGTGAAGGCGCTCAGCTCGAAGCCCGTGCGGAAGTCCAGCCGAGGCTCGCCGTCCGGAGGGATCGTCCGCATGACATAGTGCCGCCCGTCCTCGCCCTTGGCCAGCGAACGGCCCGTGCTCAGGCCGTGGTCGCCAAAGCTGAACCTGTACTGGCCTTGCGCGACGGGCGGCAAAAGTGCCAAGCTCAGCAGCAGGATCGGAAGAAAACGCGGGAGTCTCATGGGATTAGGTTTTTTTAACTTTTACGCAAGCCCATGGCGTTTTGTGTCGATCCAAGCGCAGATTAACGGATTTTTAACATTGTGGGGAAATCCTGGCCTTCAGCCCTCAAAATCGTAGCACAAACGCAGCACCCACTCGCGCACCGGCCCCGGCAGGGGCGCGTGCCACCCGTGGTAGGGCTGCACGAAGTCGTAGCCGCTGTCCAGCAGGTCATGCACGCCCAGGCTCAGGTCGAGGCCCGGCACCAGCAGGTCGTCGTAATGCACGAACAGGTTGGCTATCAGCACCGAAGGCAGCTTCTCCATGACCACGCCCTCCAGCACCTCGTCGTAGTAGGTGATCGCGTAGCGCTCCGACATGAAGCTGGCCGACGGCCCCAGCGAAAGGTGCTCGCCCATGCGGACCTGGCCGAAGAGCCGGGCCGAGAGCCGCGGGGTGCCCAGCAGCGCCCGCTCCTCGGTCGGCACCGCGTAGTCGGGCACCTGGTTGATGCCCTTGGCGTCGTAGTAGGCCAGGCTCATGTTGGCGTTGCCCCAGTGCTCCACCAGCTTCAGGGCCAGCTCCAGGCCGCGGGTGCCCGTCCGCACCACGTTGTCGAAGCCCTCGGTGTCCAGCTCGGCGTCCGTGAGGAAGACGATCGGGTCGAGGAGCACCATGTGGAAGAGGTTGGCGCTCAGCACCAGGCGCTCGCTGAACTTGTGCCCGACCTCCAGCTCGTAGATGCGCAGCCGCTCGGGGCGGAGGTCAGGCTGGCCGTTCGGGTTCAGCGGCACGTTGAAGTTGATGTTGCCCACGCTGGGCGAGCGGAACGCGCCGCTGGCCATCAGCTTGGCATGGAACTGCCCGAAAACCTTCGTCAGGGCCAGCCGCGGGGCGAAGGCCGCCTCGAAGTGGCTGTGGTTGTCGTACCGCCCGCCGACGGTCAGGTTGGCCAGCCGGTGCCGCACCAGGGCCTGCCCGAAAATGCTGCCGTTCTGGAGCAGCAGCCGGTTCTCGCCGTTCCAGTAGGCACCCTCGGCCGGGTCCAGGTTGTTGCGCACGTCGTCGAAGAAGTACTCGCCCCCCACCACGACATCCAGCCAAGGCGCCGGCTGGTAGTCGAACACCAGGTTGCCCGTCGTGCGCAGGACGCTCTCGTCGGTGTAGATGAAATCCATGTAGGCGTCCAGCTCGTCCGGGGCCGGGTCCTCCGGCGTCCGCCAGGGCCGCGACTGCTTGAAGGTCAGGCGCGGAGTGGCCGAGAGCTTGTCGCCCAGCGCGATCTTGTAGTCGGCGCTGGCCACCATCGTCCGGAACTCGACGGCGTAGTCTCGCGTCAGGATCTGGTCGTACATGTCCCGCGAGCGGATCTCGTAGTCGTCGTAGAGCAACTGCACGTTCAGGCCGTGGATCCTGGCCTGCAAGTGGGCCGAGCGGTTGTTCAGGCCCGACTGTCCCGTCATGTCGTAGCTGTCGCCATAGACGTCCGTGTAGGTCCGGTCCGAGCGGTTGCCCCGGGCCAGGTAGCCGTGGAAGGCCAGGGAGACCTTGTCGTTCACCCGCGAGCCCAGGCTCAGGTGCGCGTTGCCGCGCGCCAGGCCCTCGGCGCTCGCCCCGGCGATCCCGCCCGCCGAGACCATCGCGCGGCCTTGGGGCTTCCGGGTGATGATGTTGATGACGCCCATCTCGGCGAAGCCGCCATAGAGGGCCGAGCCGGGGCCGCGGACCACTTCCACCCGCTCGATCTGCTCCAGGCCGAAGCGGTTGCCCAGCGGGTTGGTCGCGTAGGTCAGCTCGTTCATCTCCATGCCATCCACCATCAGCAGCACCTTGCCCTCGTGCGCCCACGAGCCCCGCATGACCAGCCCCACGATGCCCTCGACATCCACCCCGAACTCGACGCCCGGCACCAGGCGCAGCACGTCGATCAGGTCGCGGCAGCCCGCGGCGACGATTTCCTGCCGCGTCACGACCGTCACGATGCTCGGCGTCTCGCGCTGGCTCAGCCGCGTCCGCGACGCCACCGAGACCTCCACGTCCATCAGCTCCTCCAGGCTCAGCTCGAAGATGTCCATTTCGAGCAGCCACATGACCACGCTCAGGCGCTCGTCCGGCGTGGCCGGCACCTCCAGGCTACCAAAGCCCGAAAGGAAGAAGGAAAGGAGAAGGCTGTCCGTGGGTTGGCCCTCGGGCAATTCGAGCTCGAACCGGCCCTGGGCGTCGGTCGTGCCCGCGAGGTCGAGCCGGCTTTCCCGGACGCTGACCCCGCGGAGCGGGCGGCCATCCTGGTCCAAGACCTGCCCCGCCAAGTTCGAAGGGGCCTGGGCCAGGGCCACTGACGCCCAGAAAAGGGCCGCCGCCATCATCATCAATCTTTTCATCATGGTTTTTTGGTTTACAGGTCTTAAAGATAAAGAGAATCCCTTGGAAAAACTCCATCTTTTGACCCAATGGAAAACCAAAAGCCGCGCGGCCGCGACCAAAGGCCAGGTCTTCTGCAAGGAATGCAAGGCAAGGCCAAGGGCCGATCGACAAGTTGCCTCCGATGGCGATACCAAGTCGCGTTCGAAGGGGATGGATTGCCCTGGAGCCTCGCCCAAGCCCGAAGCCACCGCGTCGCCCGCGAATTGGGCGTCCCCAAGCCGCGTTCGGACTTATGTGCGTTTTATTTTTCTTCTATCTCGTTGATATACGGTTCTTTTCCTACAAAAACTATTGCCAATTTTACAATATTTTCTGGCTTTACTTTGTTTTCGATCAATTCTGTGTAGTACCTGTTTTTGTCAATTTGGTTTAATGCATCTTTTATTTCTCCGTTTACTCTTTTGATAAAATCCCTTTCTTCTTCGGACTTCTTCTGCTGTTGAATGCTTTTTATTTCTATCACAACACCTTTTTTTGTTTTATCGTAAGGAATAAGCATAATATCATAACGACCGTCTCCGCTTTCTCTATTTGATTTTATAATATATTCATCAGTAAGGATAGCAAGTAAACCAAGTGTGTAAACATGGTAAATTTGTTCGTTTGTTACTAATTTTTCTTTGGTCTGTTTGTTTGTTTTTTCTGCTGTATCGTAATAGCTTAACGTATCGCCAATTATTTTCTTGAAATTTTGTTCAAACTCATTTATATTGCCAGTAATCAGGTCTTTGGCAGCCTTAGCAAGTAAGTTACCATTTAACTTAACTTCGGTATCTATCCATGTTTTGATAATATTAGTAAATATAATTTTAACTTCTTTATTTGGTATTTTCAATTTGTATCTGCCAAAATCAGCTTCGCCTGCTTGTGTCAGGTATCCATTATCCGTCAGCAATGTCCAAAACAACTCACTACCTTTTTCAAAGTCTTGAAATACAAAATTATCGTACAGGCTTGCTTCAATTATCTTGCCTTCTATGAGTTCCTGTATATCACCACTTACTCCGATTTCGATAATTCTGCTTTTTATCAACGAGTAGTCTCCGGAATTTATCCAGTAGGGTTTAAATTTATCTTTACTCTTTCCTATATAGTTTACAATTGACCAAGGATTGTAGATACTGTCTTTTGCGCCAAATTTATACCCGTCATACCATTGTTTGATATCCTTGATTTTACTCTTTAATCCAAAGTCTATTAAAATTTGTTCTGTTTCTTCTTCTGTAAAACCAAAACTATCTGAAAAATAATTTGAGGTTATTCCGAATACATCAAAATTATTCCATTCTGAAAATATACTTTCTCGACCTACACGCATAACGCCTGTCAGCATACCTTTGAATAAGGCATCATTTTCCTTGTAAGCATCACCAAGAAATCCCTGCATAAAATTAATTACCTTTTCATAATAGGTTTTATTTTCTTTATCTTCTGATTTTATAGGACTGTTAGTGTTGTTAAATGCTGATATTATGGGTGTATCGTACTCATCAACAAGTATTACCACTTTTTGATTAAAGTGCGTTTCTAAATTTTTACTTAACTTTAAAAGACCTCCTTTGATTGTTGTTTCATTTGCCGTTTTTCTTATGATTTGTTCTATTTCTTCTTTATCATAGTCTTCTATTTTTTCAGATTTCAGTAAGAAGTTATATTTTTTGTATAATTCTGAAATTACATCTCCAAATTTATTCAAACATTTTTCCCAATTCGTTTCTTTTATTCCTTTTAGCGTGATGTTTATGACAGGGTATTTATTTTGATGTTCTTTACAAAATTCTGCATTTTTGGCAATTTTAAGATTTGAAAACAACTCTTTGTTCTCCTGTTTTTGAATATCGTAAAAATACTCAATCATTGATAGGTTAAGTGTTTTTCCGAAGCGTTTGGGACGAGGAAATAAAACAATATCATTTGCATTGTTGTGAAAATCGTAAATCAAGTTCGTTTTATCTACTAAATAAAATCCATTTTTTATAAATAATCCGAAATCGGAACGTCCTATTTTTAATATTTTTTCCATTTTTCTGTTCCTTAGTTTTTCACAAATTTACGACTTTGTGTTCATAATCGACGTTTTAGTTGCAATTGCACATATCGTCTCCGTGGTCTTGATGTTTTCATGCCCAAGAATTTCTTGCACTTCGGAAGGAAATGCTTGTTTTGCCGTTTCTATAGTTTGTGGTGTGTCGGACAAATGCCAAGCACCAATTCCCTTTGAATAGGCCCTACCCGCCATCTGCCGCATGACATCAACCCAAAGCCGACTGCCCGCAGCGAGCACCAGAAGGTTTTGGCCTTGAACATCCGGGGTTTTGAAGGGTAGCTTGATCATCGGGGGGGGAGGGAATTGACAATTCCCAAAGATACAAACTGTACCTTCGAAAAACAAGCGCCTTGGCGTTATTATTGAACTCGTGGCCGGTATGCTACGTTCGCGCTGGTGAGTCCACGGAAGGCGGCCTTGGGCGGATTCGCGATGCTGTTGGAGGTCTTCAACGTGCAAGCGGCCAAGGCGATGCCCGTCCACCAGGCCTGCCGGACGATCGGCTCCTGCGACATGTCGCCGTCGTTCGGCAAAGGCGTGGAGAAGAACCTTCGGAACGGGGGAGATTACTTTCGACAGGTTCAACCTTGTCAAGATCATGGTCGACGCGGTCGGCAAGGTCCGCGGGGGGTGGGCCAAGATGCTCCCGCGGTTGAGGAACGGCAGGTGCGCCTTAACCGGAAAACTCGATTTTACCCGAATCAATCCTTTTTGCGCTACTCACTTGCTCATATAAAGAACCAAAAACCTCAACCATCAGTTTCCAACAAGGTCGGACTGTCAATCCTGAAAGGATTGGCCCGCCTGGAAACGAACTGCTTAGCCAGCGAATCCTATGCTTTTGGAAACAACTCGGCATTACCCTCGAAACCAGGCAGGCCAACAAGGCAAGCCCAGCGGCATCATCCCCCGAACTCGTAGCCCAGGCGCAGCACCCACTCGCGCGCCGGCCCGGGCAGGGGCGCGTGCCCGCCCGCGTAGGGCTGGACGAAGTCGTAGCCGCTGTCGAGCAGGTCGTGAACGCCCAGGCTCAGGACCAGGCCCGGCGCCAGCAGGTCGTCGTAGCTG
>JFJP01001189.1_pt1 | contig 29724 bp, 23 predicted proteins | sample 431651 | NCBI WGS metagenome assembly JFJP01 (sample SAMN02602958, study PRJNA72255) | Microbial mat metagenome, whole genome shotgun sequencing project. | biome: fresh water; feature: sink hole; material: water; isolation source: purple microbial (photo- and chemosynthetic) mats found in... | reverse complement strand
CCCAGCGCAAGGAAATCAATTGCGGCGGGCTTCAGCCCGCCGCGGCGAATCATGCCACCCCTTCGGGGTTAGCCCGGCATCCCCAGCGCAAGGAAAATCAATTGCGGCGGGCTTCAGCCCGCCGCGGCGTCATTTACAATTCACCATTAACAATTATTTCAGATTTGCCTATATTCGCCAGACGAAAACAGATGCTTCAACATCTCGCATTTTATCATGGTTTGTTTCCTTGGCATTGACCATTTCGAACGGGTTTCTTTCCTAATCTTGATGTGACCGATGGACCTCACCTCCCTTCCTCCGACGACGAGGCTCGAAAAGCCTATTTTGGTCCACAAGACCCAGCTCAAGGAGCATTGCGACGCGAGCGGGCGCAGGGCGTTGAAGGACGATGTTTCCAGGGTTTTCTGGACGCACAAGCTCAGCCAGGCCACCATCGGCATGGCGCCGGGCAAGTTCGAGGAACTGCAGATCTTCGAGCTGCGGCTCAAGCGCAAGGCGGCGATCTCGGAGCTGCTTCTGCAAATCCAGCGGAGCGTCCCCTACTACCTGCTCGTGCTGGTCCGCTACAAGGAAGAGGGCTTCCTCGCGACGGCCATCAAGGACCCGAAGGTGGGCGACAGGGACGCGGCCGTGGTGCGGGCGAGCTTGCAGGGGCCTTGGCGGACCTGGGGCAAGGAGCTGCCACCCTTCAACCTCAAGGCTTCGAGCCTCGACGACTTCCACACCCATGTCTGCCAGGAGCTGGGCGGCATGGGCCAGCTACCCCAGATGAGCCAGGAGGAGCTGCGGAGCGCCCTGGGGCAGCGCGATGCCTGCAAGCGCCAGATCCAGAAGCTCGAGGCCGCCTACAACAAGACCTCGAACCGGAGCCGCAAGGTGGAGCTGCACCATCAGATTCTCGGCGTGCAGGCCGAGCTCCGCGCGCTCGAAGACCGTTTGCAGAACCAGATTCCCTGAGCGGCCCACGGCGATCGCCGGATCCTCCCTTGGGCTTTTCGGCGCCTGCCCGCGGTGGCTGCTTGGGAAATGCCTATCTTCGCCAGGAGTACGAAAAATGGCTCAACATCATGGAAAAGAAAGAGAACCCCTCCACAACCCCCAGCCAGGGCCCCAAAAAGCTCGAACCGATCGAAACCCCCGACCTCACCCAGGAGAAGATCGCGATGCTGCGCGAAATCTTCCCGAACTGCGTTACCGAGGGCGAGGATGGCCTGGCCGTGGAGTGGGAGACCCTCCGGCAGGAGCTTTCGCCCAACCTCATCGAGGGGCATGCCGAGCGCTACCTCATGACCTGGCCCGGAAGGCGCAAGGCCATCCTCGGTTCGGCCTTGCCCGCCAAGCTGTTCCTGCGGCCCATCGAGGCGCAGTCCGTCGATTTTGAGAACACCGCGAACCTCTACATCGAGGGCGACAACCTCGACGCCCTGAAGATGCTCGGCCTGGCCTACTTCGAGTGCGTCAAGATGATCTACATCGACCCGCCCTACAACACGGGCAACGACTTCATCTACAAGGACGACTTCAAGGCCTCCGCCAAGGAGCACAAGCTGAAAAGCCAGCAGATCGACGAGAAGGGCGGAAGGCTCGTCTCCAACCCCCAATCCAACGGGCGCTTCCATTCCAACTGGCTCAGCATGATGTATCCCCGCCTCAAGCTCGCCAAAAGGCTGCTCAGCAAGGACGGCGTCATCTTAGTAAATATCGATGAGCATGAGTTTGCCAATTTATCGAAAATTATGGATGATATTTTCGGGGAGAATAATTCTCTAGGTGTTATTGTTTGGGACAAGCGAAATCCGAAAGGTGATTCGAGGAAAATCGCTTCTCAGCACGAGTATATTTTTTCATACGCAAGAAATATTGATGAGCTTGTAAAAAAGCATAATGTTCAGAGGCCAAAAAAAAACGCAACGCAGATAATTGCAAAAGCAGTACGGCTATTTGGGGATATTAAAAAAGGAAAGTCACTAGAAGAAATCAATAAAGATTTTAGAAGTTGGTTATCGAAGCAAGATAAATTCAGTGGTGGTGAAAAATCATATTCAAAAATTGATGAAAATGGACGTGTATATAGAGGTGTTTCGATGGCCTGGCCAAACGACAATTCGGCTCCCTCTGATTATCGCATTCCGATATTACATCCAGTTACTAAAAAGCAGTGTAACATTCCATCAAAAGGCTGGCGCTATCCTTCAGCAACAATACAATCACTTATTAGTCAAGGATTGATATTATTCGGTGAAGATGAAAATACACAACCTCAGCGGAAATATTTTCTTGATGAAAATATGTATGAAAATGTACCATCTGTCTTGTATTATGGTGGTAGCGATTCTGATCTTTTGAAGGAATTAGGAATACAATTCAATAATCCTAAAGTAACTGAAATTTGTAAAGAGCATATTTCAATTTTCACGGACAAAGACTCCCTTATCCTCGACTTTTTCTCGGGATCAGCGACGATGGCGCAGGCGGTGATGGAGCTGAACGCGGAGGATGGCGGGAATCGGCGCTACATCCTGGTGCAGTTGCCGGAGGCGACCGCCGCGGAGAGCGAGGCGCGCAAGGCGGGCTACGCGACCATAGCGGAGATCGGGAAGGAGCGGATCCGGCGGGCGGCCCAGAAGATCCAGAAGGAGACGGGGGCCGAGATCGACTACGGCTTCCGGGTGATGCGGCTGGAGGAGAGAGAAAAGCCGGGGCACGACCTGTTCAGCTACGAGGAAGGCATCCCAATCGACGAGCTGACGCGGCTTTTCCAGTTGATGCTCTCGAAGGGCATTCCCTTGCATGGCAAGGTGAAGGAGACGCGGGTTCGGGGCAAGAAGGTTTACGACGTGGACAACCGCTACCTGCTGGCCAGCTTCGAGGACAAGATCGACCTGGCCTTCGCGCACGAGCTGGCGGCCTTGGGGCCTCGGGCGATCTCCCTGCTCGAGTCGAGCCTGGGCGACCAGGACAAGGTGAACATCAAGCTGTCGTTCGGCCGGGGCAGCAGCCGGGGCCTGCGGCCCGATGGGATCCCCATCGAGCTTTGGCTGCTCTGATACCCACTTCCCAAACTTGAGCCATGAAACTGAAATTCGTCAAGCAGCAGTTCCAACTGGACGCCGTGGAGGCCGTGGCCGGATGCTTCGAAAACTCTCGGCACGACCGCTCGCCCATGCCTTTCACCTACGAGTTTCAACACGCGCGGGCGGTGGGGCAGGCGCCGATGGGGAAGGACATGGATGCCGAGCAGCTCGACGCGTTCGGAAACCGGGCGCCTCGGCTTTCGGAATCGGAGCTGCTGGACCGCGTGCGTTCGCGGCAGCAGGCCAACGGGCTTCCGGCCTCGCTCAGCCTGGAGCGGCCGAGGGGATTCAAGAACCGGGACACGACCTTCCTGACCGTGGAGATGGAGACGGGCACGGGCAAGACCTACACCTACATCCGGACGATGCTGGAGCTGCACAGGCGCTACGGCTGGCTGAAGTTCATGGTGGTGGTGCCGAGCGTGGCGATCCGCGAGGGCGTGCGGGGCTCGTTCGAGGCGATGGCGGACCACTTTTTCGAGGAGTACGGCCACCATCCGCATGTCGAGATCTACGACTCGTCGAACCCGGCGCAGGTGAAGGACTTCTGCACGACCCCGGACCTTTCGGTGCTGGTGGTGAACACGCAGGCCTTCAACGCGCGGGGGGAGAACGCCCGACGGATGCAGGGGGTGGGGGGGGGGGGCGGGGCGGCCCGGGGGGGGGGGGGAGCCGCAGTCGGTGGAAGGCGAGAAGACGATGGAGGCGCTGGCGGAGTTCGATCCGCTGCTGGTGCTGCGCTACTCGGCCACGCCGCGGCAGAACTACAACCTGGTTTACCGCCTCGATCCGGTCAGCGCCTATTCGATGCGCCTGGTCAAGAAGATCGGGGTGAAGGGCTTCGAGCTGAGCGGCTACGCGGCGGGCACGGGCTACCTGCGGGTGGTGGGGATCGAGACGGCGGTGGGCGAGGATCCGGTGGTGGTGCTGGAGTTCGAGAAGCGCCAGGCCAAGAAGGTGGAACGGGTGGCGCAGAAGATCGCCCGGGGCGAGAACCTGCACGTGCTTTCGGGCGAGATCCCGGCCTACCAAGGGATGATGGTCGGCGAGATCGACGCCGTGGCGGGCACGGTCGAGGTCGGGATGGAGCTCTTTGAGGTGGGTACGGTGGTGAACGACCTGACGGAGCGGGTGTTGCGCCGAAATCAGATTCGGGAGACGATCGCCTCGCACTTGCAGAAGGAGCGCGAGCTCCACGCCCGGGGCATCAAGGTGCTGTCGCTGTTTTTCATCGACGAGGTAGCGAAATACCGGGCTTTCGACGACGACGGGCACGAAAAGCCGGGCCTGTACGCGGAGATCTTCGAGCAGGAATACGAGCGGGCGCGGGCCCTGGCCCTGGCCCCGCGGCTTTTCGCCAGCGACCAGGACAGTGCCTACCGGGAGTACCTGCTGCGCGATGGGGCGGGCGAGGTCCACAAGGGCTATTTTTCCATCGACAAGAAGGGCCGTTTCACGGAATCGAAGCTGAAGCGGGGCCAGGACGCGGCGGACGACCCGTCGGCCTACGAGCTGATCATGAAGGACAAGGAGCGCCTGCTGAGCCTGGAGGAGCCGACGCGGTTCATCTTCTCGCACTCGGCCCTGCGCGAAGGCTGGGACAACCCGAACGTGTTCCAGATCGGCCTGCTGAAAAACCCCGACCTGGGCAGCGAGATACGCCGCCGCCAGGAGGTGGGCCGCGGCCTGCGCCTGAGCGTTGACAAGTTCGGCCAACGGCAAGACCAGCAATTCCTGGGCGACGAATCGGAGGTCCACAAGCTCAACCTCCTGACGATCGTCTGCTCGGAAACCTACCAGGATTTCGTGAACGGCTTCCAGAAGGAGCTGAGCGCCGACATTCCGCGGGAAAGCCTCATGCTCAAGCCGGAAGACACATCGGGCTTGTCCGTGCGCGTGCCCGTGCGCGTGACGGCCGCCGAGCTGCTGGCCACCGACACCACGCTGGCGCTGGAAACGCCATCGTCGGAGCTGGCACCGGAGCAAAGGGAGCTCGTGGCTCGGAAGCTGGAAGAGCAAGGCCTCGCGCCCGAGCAGCTTGAGGAGCTCATGGGCGAGATGGCCTCGGCCACCCCGGATCGGAGCGTGCGCGAGGTCTTGGAGCAAACGACTGTCGAGATGGTGGAACAGCGCCCGTACAGCCTTGAGGAGAGCCAGGTGCTCCAGTCCATGCTGGTGGCCGAAGACTACATCGACGCGCAGGGCTACATCGGCGCCCAGGGCATCGAGTTCATGGAGGCCGATGGAAAGTCGAAGGAGGAAGCGGTCGAGCTGCTGGCCAGCAAGTTCGGGCTTGGAGATGGAATGCAGAAGGTGGCCGAAAGGGTGTACGACCAGCTCAAGCGCTCGCATGCAGGCAAGCTGCTGATGCCTCAGGATGAGGCCAAGAAGCAGGATCGGCCCGCGGATCCGGACAAGCTGCAAAGCCAAGGTTTCCAGGAGCTGTGGAAGCGCATCAGCCGGAAGAGCACCTACCAGATCCGGCTCGACTCGGAAAAGCTGATCGCGGACTGCGTGGAGCGGCTGAACCGGGAACTTCGTGTGGATCGGGTGCGGGTGGTCGTTACGGAAGGCGAATCCAGAAGGAACATTTCCAAGGACAGCCTGGACAAGCGAAGCGCCTTCGAGCTGCGGCGCACCGCGAGCGATTTCACTGACGATGAGGGACTTGCCCCTTGGGAGGATTACGACCTGGTGGCGGAGCTGGACCGTCGGACGGACCTCACGCGCCGGACGCTCCGGCGGATCCTGGAGGGCATCCCTACGAAGATGCCGCTGTTCAAGCGCAATCCCGAGCAGTTCATCCTCAACGCGGGCAAGATCATCCGCCAGGAGATGAACAAGATGCTGGTCCAGCGGATCGAGTACCATCCCTCGCCCGATGGCGACTCGTACCGGATGGATACGATCTTCGGCAACATGACCGGGACGAAAGAGCACGTGCTGCGCGAGGCCAAGAAGCACGTCTATCCGGAGGTGCAGTGCGACTCGAAGGTGGAGCTGGATTTCGCCCGGGCGCTGGAGAAGGCCGATGAGGTGGACGTTTACGCGAAACTGCCGCTGGATTTCAAGATACCGACTCCGCTGGGCGACTACACCCCCGACTGGGCGATCGTGCTCAAGGAGAAGAAGGGCTGGAGCATCTACTTCGTCGCGGAGACCAAGGGCAGCATCGAGTCCGAGCAGCTCCGCGAGATCGAAAACAAGAAGACCCAGTGCGCCCGCAAGCACTTCGAGGCGATCGCGCAAGACCTTCGCTTCGAGCTGGTGAGCTCATACGAGGACCTTTCGAGGCGCTTTCGTCCATGAATATCTTGTGCTTGGCCCAGTCTTGAGCGCTTTGTGGGTTGGTGGATTATTCGTAAGTTTGTTTGCGGAAGAGGAACAGTCAAGAAAATCAAGCTAACCCGACAAACCCAAAGCGAGAAATGCTACTGGCCGACAAGGAAACGAACCTGCGGTACTCGGTCCTGAACGTCTCGGGCGGAATTTTGAAGTTTCTGCTGGCGAACGAAATCGTCAAGTACGACGACTTGCTGCAATACCTGTCGCAAAAGCTCGGGGGCGCAGTCAAGGAGGTTTTCATCCCGTCGTTGTCGTTCTTGTATCTTCTGGGCAAAATCGAATATGTGCTCGAACTGGACGCGATAAAATTGGTACGCGATGAAGATCAGTAAGATATATTCGAACAAGCAATTCAAGAACGTCGAGTTTTCTTTTGGGCTCAACGTCGTGATAGGCAAAATTTCGGAGGACGAGATATGCCTGAAGCTTTCCGACAAGTCCGACGATGAGAAACTGTTCACGATTGGATTTTGAGAGCCCGCATATCGCTCCACGGCTTTTGGGCTCTTCCGCTGGCCGTCTGGCTGGGTCGGGGGCTTTCGCTTTAGGCCACTTCCTTTGAATATCAAGCATTTTTCATTCTTCCAAACCCTTCCGCGCCATGTCCGCAAACCAACCGCGACGCCTGATCGAAGAACTGCTCCCGCTCTTGGGCCCCGGTAGCCGGGTGCGCTGCGTGGGCAACTTCTTCTCGCTGTACGCCTTCGACGCGCTGTCGAGCGAGCTTGGGCAGGTGGAATCGTTCCAATTCCTGTTCACCCGGCCGATGTACCTGAAAGATCCGTTCGAGGCGTCGAAGGAGCCTTCGTTCGCGCTGTCGGAGCAGGAGCGCATGCTGGCCGGGACGACGCAGGAAGAGAGCCTGCGCAACGGGCTTCGGCAGAAGGGCATCGCGCAGGCCTTCGCCCGTTGGGTGGACGGCAAGAAAGTGGTGTTTCGCTCGGTTCCGCAAGAGGCGGCCGCGGGCAACTTCTTGCTGGTGGAGACGGCCTCGGGCGAAAAGGCGCTGTTCAACAACTTCTACGGCTTCAGCACCAGCGAGCTGGGCCTTAGCCCGCTTCCGCCGATGAACCTTCCCGTGATGCGCATGGATGGCTACTTCGAGGCCTTCTCGGTCCAGTTCGAGAACATCTGGCGGCAGTCGCTCAAGCTGCAAACGGTCTCGGCGCAGCTTCGGAGCCATTTGTACATGGCCTACCAGGACAACAGCCCGGAGCTGTTCTACGCGGCGACGCTGGCGCGGGTGATGGGCGAGTCGGAGAGGGAGCACGAGGCGGCCGAGATGCCGTCGAGCAAGCTGGGCCTTTACAGCACGGTGCTGTGGAACAAGCTCTTCGACTTCCAGCGCGACGGCGTGGTGGCGGCCATCGCGAAGCTGGAAAAGTACAACGGCTGCATCCTCGCCGACAGCGTGGGCCTTGGCAAGACCTTCACGGCCTTGGCGGTGGTGGCCTACTACCTCAAGCGCAACCGCGACGTGCTGGTGCTTTGCCCGAAGAAGCTGGAGAACAACTGGCGCACCTACCTCTCGAACGACAAGGACAACCCGCTGGCCCAGGACCGCCTTCATTTCGACCTGCTGTTCCACACCGACCTGGCGCGCAAGCGCGGCCATAGCGGCGGCCGGGACCTGGCCAAGGTGAACTGGGGCAACTACGGCCTGGTGGTCATTGACGAGTCGCACAACTTCCGCAACCGTCCGAGCAAACGCGGAAAGACCGTCAACCGATACCAGTTCCTCATGGACGAGGTCATGCGCTGCGGCATCGAGACCAAGGTGCTGATGCTTTCGGCCACGCCCGTCAACAACCGCTTCTGGGATTTGCGCAACCAGATCGCGCTGGCCTACCAGGACGACGAGACGAAGATCAACTCCCTGCTCGCCTTGGAGAGCGAAAAGGGCATTGACGCGATTTTCAACCAGGCGCAAAAGCAGTTCAACCGCTGGAGCAAGAAGCCCATGGAGCAACGAACCACGGAAAGCCTGCTCGAAGCCCTGGATTTCGACTTTTTCGCCGTGTTGGATTCGTTGACCATCGCCCGCTCTCGGCGCCAGGTTGCCCGCTACTACGACGTAGAGGCCATTGGTCGCTTCCCAACCCGCAACGCCCCGGTCAATGTGGTCAGCAAACTTGGCCTCTACGCCAAAGAGGACGAGTTCACCTTCCTTTCCGAGAGTCTGCTCCACCTTAGCTTGGCCGCCTACAAGCCCTTGAGCTACGTGCTTCCGAGCCGCTTGGAGGCTTACATGAAAAAATATACGCAGAAGACCAAGAAGGGCGAGTTCACGCAGCGGCAGCGCGAAGACAGCCTGGTCAAGCTCATGCAGATCAACCTGCTCAAGCGCCTGGAGAGCTCTTCGGATTCTTTCCGCCAGACTCTCGAAACGCTCTTGGCGCAAGTCAACGGCGCGCTGGCGTTTCTTGCGTCGGGCGAGAAGGAGCAAGCCGCGGGCGAAAAAGCCTATGAGACCGATGGGGTTGACTTTTCGAACGACGAGAGCGTAGAGCTGGAAGCCGAACTCGAACAGGCGAACTTGCTGGAAGAAGGCGACGAGGACGCCATGAAAGGCCCCACCTTCGGCAAGTCCGTCAAAGTGGCCTGGGGCGACTTGGACCGTCGAAAATGGGCGGACGACCTGGAGGAAGACCGCAAAATCCTGGAAGGCTTCCTCGACAGCTTTCGCAAGCGGAGCAAGGGCAAGGACCCGAAGCTTCAAACCCTGATCGAGCAAATCGAGAAGAAATTGGCCAACCCCATCAATCCCGGCAACCGAAAGGTTATCATTTTCAGCGCGTTCGCTGACACAGCCACCTACATCTACGATAAAATACAGGCGCACTTCAAAGAGAAGCACGGCCTGCTTGCGGCCTTGGTAACCGGCTCGAAAACTCGCCACAACGCCACCAAGATTCCGAACCAGCTCAACTCCATCCTGACCTGTTTCTCGCCGATTTCCAAGAGCAAGGACCTTGTCCTGCCCCAGGTTGTCGAGGAAATCGACCTGCTGGTCGGCACCGACTGCATTTCCGAAGGCCAGAACCTTCAAGATTGCGACTACTTGATCAATTACGACATTCACTGGAATCCCGTCCGCATCGTCCAACGCTTTGGCCGTGTCGATCGCATCGGCTCGCGCAACCAGAGCATCACGATGGTGAATTTCTGGCCCGATGGCAAGCTGGACGATTACATCAAGCTGCGCCAGCGCGTCGAGTCGCGCATGATCAGCACCGAAATGACGGGAGCGGGCGAAAACCCGCTCAAAGCCATCGAACAGGACCTGGAGTATCGGCGCGCCCAGCTCGAAAAGCTCCGCGAGCAGGCCGTCGATCTGGAGGATTTGAAGGAAGGAGTGAGCATCACCGACCTGGGGCTGACCGATTTTCGCATCGACCTCAGCCACCTAGCCCAGAAGCATCCTGTCGCCCGCTTTCTGCCCCAGGGCTTCATGGGCGTGGTTGAGGCCTCCGAACGCCAGCCGGGCGTGATCTTTGTGCTGAAAAACACCGATCCCGAGCTGAAGACCAGCAAGCAAAATCGGCTCAGCCCGTATTTCTTGACCTATGTCGGCCTCGATGGCGAGATCCTGGCTGATTTTTCGCAACCGAAGAAAATCTTGGACATCTTGCGCCACTTGTGCAAAGACCAGCAGCAGGCGAATGTCAAACTTTACGAACAGGTCGCCAAAAGCACCAGACAGTTTCGCAAAATGGATACCTTCGCACAACTGCTCCGCAAGGCCTTGCAATCCATTTTGCAAGTCCAGGAAGAAAAGGATGTCAAATCCCTTTTCAAGTCAGGGGGCACCACCGCCCTATCCGACAAGCTCAAAGGCACTGAAAACTTCGAACTGGTTTCCTTCCTAATCTTGATGTGAACGATGGACTTTTCCCCTTTTCCTTCTGCGACTGTGCTGGCGGAGCCCAAGCGGCTTTACAAGCTCGACTTCATGGAACAGTGCGACGCCCGGCTGCGCAAGATGATGGTGCGCGAAGTCGCCAAAACCGTTTGGACGCACCAGCTCAACGAGTCCACCTGCGGCATGAAGCCCGGAAAGTTTGATGAATTGCTTGTCTATGAAGTATGGATCAAGCGGAAGGCCAACATCTTCGACATTCTCCGGCATTTCCAGCGCAGGGTTCCCCACCATCTGCTGCTGCTGGTGCGCTACAAGGACGAGTGCCACCTGACCACGGCCGTGAAGGACCCGATGGTGGAAGGCAAGGATGTTGCCGTGGTGCGCGACACCGTGCATGGCGAGTGGATGCCCTTCGGCAAGCAGCCCGTGCCCTTCGCCCCGAAGGCCGCGAACCTCGACGAGCTGCACGCGCACATCTTCGACGTGCTTTCGGACACGCCCGAAGTGGTGCGCCTGAGCCCGGAAAGGCTGAGCGAGATCAAGGTCGAAATCGACGAAATCAAGGTCGAGCTGAGCCGGCTCCAGAACCTGTTCCGCAACACCTTCAACCGCAGCCGGCGGCTGGAGCTGCGGCACCGCATCCTCCAGCTCAACCAGCAGTGCGAGGCGCTGTATGACACGCTGGAAGAGAACGAGCAGTGATGCGTTTTTCGTCTTGGTTTTCGCATTGAACCCCTACGGGGTTCTGGTTTGCGGCGGTTCTCTCCCCCCGGATTTCATCCGGGGCTATTCATGTTCAATCCCTTCGGGATTGGAAAGCAGCCTGCGTTTGTCGGAAGCTGATGTTTCGGATGTTCGACCCACGGACGCGATTCGGCATAAGGGCGCGAGGGCGGGTTTCCTTGCACCCTTGGCTTTCGTCCATACCCTGAACTTTGGCCCAAATCGAGAAGAGTTTAGGTTATAGTCGGAACTTTTGGTATTTTTGCGATACATTCAGACTATAGCATGGAACTTTTCAAGAGAGAAAACTACCTCCGGCAGATTTGGCCCTTCGTGGACAAGCCGCTGATCAAGGTGCTGACCGGGCAGCGGCGCACGGGCAAGAGCTACCTGCTGTTGCAGATGATGGACCGGATCCGCCAGGAGAACCCGATGGCCCGGCTGATCTACGTGAACAAGGAAGAGATGGAGTTCGATGCGATAAAGAACTACCAAGATCTTTACGAGTACGTCGTCGGCAAGGCGCAGCAGCGGCACAACTACCTGTTTGTCGATGAGATACAGGAAATCGAGGGCTTCGAGAAGGCCCTGCGCAGCCTCTTGCTCAAGGGGAATTTCGACCTCTACTGCACCGGCAGCAACGCCCAGATGCTCTCGGGCGAGCTGGCCACGCTGCTCAGCGGGCGCTATGTCGAGTTTCCGGTCCACAGCCTTTCGTATGGCGAGTTCTTGCAGTTCCACGGCCTGGCCAACGGCCGCGCCGCCCTCTGGCGCTTCCTCAAGCATGGGGGGATGCCTTTCCTGATCCACCTGCCCGACAACGACAAAGTGGTTTTCGAGTATTTGAAGAGCATATACAACACCATATTTTTCAAGGACATCATCAGCCGCTACAACATCCGAAACATGGCTTTCCTGACCGACCTGGTCAAGTTTCTGGCCAGCCATTGCGGCAGCGTCTTTTCGACCAACTCCATCGCCAAGTACTTGAAAGCACAACAAATCAAGGTATCTTATGACTTGATTGTCAGCTACCTGGCTTTTCTGGAGACGGCCTACGTCGTGCAGCGGGTCAAGCGCACGGACTTGGTGGGCAAAAAGCTGTTCGAGATTGGCGAGAAGGTTTTTTTCGAGGACGTGGGCCTGCGCAACGCCTTGGCGGGATTCCGGCCGGACGACATGGGCCAGATCATGGAGAATGTCGTCCACTCTCATCTGCGCTTTTGTGGCTACAACGTGTTGGTGGGGGTATTCAAAAATGCCGAGGTGGATTTCGTGGCCGAAAAGAACAACGAGAAAATCTACGTCCAGGTGGCTTACCTCTTGCAAGATGCACAGACCATCGAGCGAGAGTTCGGCAACTTGCTCCAGATTGATGACAACTATCCCAAGTACGTGGTTTCAATGGATGAGATGGAATCCATAAACACGCACAGGGGAATCGAGCATGTTCGTTTGGATGATTTTCTGCTGAGGGAGTTGTGATGCCACGAAAGGGTTTTGTCCACGAAAATTATTTTTGTCAACGAAAGGGTTTTTGCCACGAAAATTGTTTTTGTCCACGAAAGGCACGAATAGCACGAAAATTATTTTTTCACGAAAGAGTTTTGTCCACGAAATTTCTTTTTGTCCACGAAAGGCACGAATAGCACGAAAATTTCTTTTTTTTCCACGAAAGGGTTTTGTGTACGAAAATTTCTTTTTGTCCACGAAAGACACGAAGAACACGAAATTTTTTCACGAAAATTAATTTTGTTTATCTCACTTACACATCAAAATTTGCGGACTGTTTCGCATATGGTTCTTCCTTGTGCAGTATCGTCTCACTTATGCCGTCAAATTTTGATTCCATAAAACTTTCGTGCCCTTCGTGCCTTTCGTGGACCCATTGAGGTGGCTTGGGCTAAGGGAGCGAGTCGTGGGTCGTGGGCTCGGGAGCTAGGGGCCGAGCGGGTTTGGGCTTGGGTACGAACTCGCTGAAGGCCAGTTCGATGACTTCGTCGCGGTGGGTGATGAAGTAGGTGTTGACGCGGTTGGAGAGAATGACCAGGACGGTTTCGCTGCTCTCGGAGCGGACCAGCAGGGACGTGAAGCCCCGCCACCAGCCGCTGTGCCAGAGGAATCGGTTGCCGGCGGCGTCGTGCGCGACACGCCAGCCCAGGGCGTAGGGGTCGTTGGGGTCGCCCGACTGCTCGCGGAACAGCTCGGCGGTGCTGCTGGGGCTGAGGATGCGCCCGTCGAGCAAGGCGCGGTGCCAGCGGAGCAGGTCGCGGGGGGTGGCGTAGGCGCTTTTGTCGCCCCAGGTGCCGTCGAGGTAGAGCGGCAGGGCTTCGAGCCAGCGGTAGTGGTAGCCGGTGGCGGCGTGGCTTTCGGCTGGGTGGTGTTTGAGGCTGAAAATGAAGCTGCGCTCCATGCCCGAAGGCTCGAAAAGCTCGGTTTGGATGAACTGGTCGAAGCGCTGTCCGCTGACGCGCTCGACAATGAGGGCCAACAGCATGTAGCCGGTGTTGCTGTACTCGAAAAGCTGGTCGGGCGGGTAGTAGGGCGCGGGTCGGTGCTGGGCCAGCAGCGCCATGACTTCGGCGTTGTCGATGGGCCTGGTGCTGTCGTTGAGGACTTTGTCGCAGAAATAGAGGTAGTTGCTCAATCCGGAGCGGTGGGTGAGGAGCTGCCGGATCGTCACTTCGGGGTAGGGGAACTCGGGCAGATAGGCGCTGACCTTGTGGTTGATGTGCAAGCGGTGACGCTGTTGCAGCAGAAGAATCGCGGCGGCGGTGAACTGTTTCGAGACCGAGGCCAACTGGAAGGCGACCGTGTCGGAAAGCGGGACGCGCCGCTGGTAGTCGGCCCAGCCGATGTAGGACTCGAAGAGGATGCTGTCGCCCTTGGCCACCAGAATGGCGCCGTTGAAGTCTGTTTTGAGCCGGAGCGAGTCGGTCCAGCGAGCCAGGGCCTGCGCGCGCGGGTGCTCGGTGGCGAGGACGGGCACCGTGCGCAAGGTGTAGTGCGGGAGCGTCTGGCGCGGGTCGCGGACCATTTTTCCGCTCCGTTGGGGTAGCTCGGAACAGGCGGCCCCAAGCAGCAGGGACGCGGCCAGCGGCAGGAGGAAACGTGGAAAAGCGAACATTCGTAGGGATTTAGAGAAATGAAGGCGAGAATTGGGGGCGCCAAAGTAGCTTTTTTCGTTCCTTTGGGAAAATCTTCAAAAACCCCAAGCCCATGCCACGCCTTGTTTTGTTGTTGTTTTTCCTTTCGCTGGTTGTTCCAAGCCTGTTTTCGCAAAGTTCGCATCGCCTCGATTGGAACGCCGCCGGACCCGGCCCGGGGCCTTGGTTCGCGGGGGCGACGCCCGACGAGCAGGGGCGTCCCATCTGGGAGACCGCTTGGCCGCAGGCGCAGGATTTGCGCTTGGAAGTGCTGGCTGTCAGCAAGTTGCCCCAGGCGCCGAGCGGTTGGGCCTTGCCCGAGCGCTTTGGGGTGGAGAGCCAGAGCCAGTGGAGCAGGGGCGAGGCGCGGCACTGGGCGCGGGTCCTGCCGCTGCGCCGCGACCCCGCCAGCGGCCAGGTGGAGCGGCTCGACTCGTTTCGGCTGGTGCCTGTTGGGCCGCGGGCCGTTGTGGTGCCCAAAAGCACCCGCGCCTGGTCCGAGCAGTCGCGCCTGGCCAGTGGCAGGTGGCTGAAAATCAGCGTCGAGGAAGTCGGCGTCTGCCAAATCGGTCCCGATGAGCTGCGCCAGATGGGCTTCGAGGATCCGGCGCGGGTGCTGGTTTTCGGGTTCGCGGGGATGCTGCCGCACATGGTCAGCGACCCTTTCGCCGACGACCTGCCGCAGTTGCCGAGCGAGTACGACGAGCAGGGCCTGCGCTTTTTCAACGCCGGGCACACGAGTTGGCAGTGGGATTTCTTCGAGCAGCGGCTCAAGCCCCGCGGGCACCTTTGGGCCACCGAGGCCAGCTACTTCCTCAGCGAGGAATCGGGCGAGCAGCGCCTGCCCATTGCCGAGGCCGACGCGCCCGCGTCAACAGACTGGCAGAGCGACCTTCACTTTGCCTTGTTTCATTACGAGAAAGATTCGATAAACCTGCTGCACACGGGGCAGGAATGGTTGGGCGAGGGCTTCGACGTGCTCAACGCACGCAGTTTCAACGTCCAAATTCCGCACATTTCGACCGACAGCGCGGCCTACTTCCGCAGCGAGTTCCTGAGCCGCTCGGGCGAATTGACCAACTACCAGATCAGCCTGCCGGCTTGGCAAAGCACCCATTTTCTGTTTCCCGTGGTGCTTACTTCGGTGATAGCCAACTATGTAACCGTCGATCGGCGGCAGTTGCTCTTCCAACCTGCTTCGGAAGGCTTCGAGGTCAGCTTTCAATTCAACCCCAGCACGGCGAGCGATTTGGCTTGGCTGAACTACTTCTCCGTGGGGGCCTGGGCCCGGATGTTTTTTGGCGGAGGGCAGCAGCCCTTCTACCTGCATTACCCCAATTTGGGAAATGCACTGGATGTTCGCTACACGGTGGAAAGCGAATCGGATTTTCGCATCTGGGATGTTTCAGACCCAAGCCAAACACAAGAAATTCCGCTTGAAGGCAGCAGCTTTTCCACCCCGATGGACTCGACGCTGCGGCTGTTCTGGTGCTTCGACGCCACCGACTACCGGAGCGCGCGCTGGCAAGGCCCAGGGCTCGGCTGGCAGTCCAACCAGAACCTGCACGCCGCGGAAGTGCCTGATATGCTGATTGTCAGCGCCCCCGAACTGCTACCGCAAGCCCAGCGCCTGGCCGAGCTGCACCAGCGCAAGGACGGTCTGAACTGCCTGGTGATCACACCGGACAAGATCTACAACGAGTTTTCGTCGGGCAATGCGGACCTGACGGCCTTGCGCAATTTCGCCCGGATGCTCTTCGAGAAGGACAGCCAAGACCGGTTCAAATACCTGCTGCTGGTGGGCGATGGCAGCTACGACAACCTTTCGCGGGAGCATCGGCAGGGCAACACCAACCTGATTTTGACCTACCAATCGGAGATTTCGCTGCGCGAAGTCGGCTCGTTCGTCTCGGACGACTACCTCGGGCTGCTCGAACCGGGCGAAGGCAAGGCGTTTGGGCTCCTGGATCTGGGCATCGGGCGACTGCCGGTGCGCGACCTCGCGGAGGCCACGGTGGTGGTGGACAAGATCGAGCAGTACATGAACGCCCGGCCGTCGGGCGGCTGGCAACGCGAGCTGCTTTTCATGGCCGACGACGGCGACGACAACCTGCACATGCGCGACGCCGACCGGCTGGCCACGAAGGCCGCGGAGCTTTATCCCGACGTCCAAATCAACAAAGTCTATTTCGACGCCTACCCGCGAGAATTGACACCCGCGGGCAACCGCTACCCGCAGGCCCGCGACGCCATCAACCAGAAAGTCAACCAGGGCGCGCTGCTGCTGAACTATGTCGGGCACGCTTCCGAAATCAACCTCGGGGGCGAGCAGGTCCTGACCAAGGCCGACATTGCCGGGTGGCAGAACCAGGGGCGGATGCCGATCTTCATCACGGCCACCTGCGAGTTTTCTCGCTTCGACGATCCCGGGCTGCAATCGGGCGGCGAGGAAATCCTCCTGCGCCCGCAAGGAGGCGGCATCGCGCTCTTCACCACCACGCGCAAAGTTTTCGCCGCGCCCAACTTCTTGCTCAACAATATGTTCTACGATTTCGTCTTCGCCAGCGACACCGCCACCGGGCAGCCTTTGCGCATGGGCGACATCATCCGCCTGACCAAGGTCAACGCTGGCAGCAGCCTCAACAAGCGCAATTTCCTGCTGCTGGGCGACCCGGCCCTGCAACTGGCCTACCCCAAGCGGCGCATCGCCCTCGACAGCCTCCAGCGCCTGCCCCTCGAGGCCTTCGCCGACACGCTCATGGGGCGGCAGCGCGTCGTCTTGAGCGGATCGGTGCTGGGCGCCGAAGGCCAGCTCGACCCGAATTTTGAGGGTGTCATGGACTTGCTCGTTTTTGACAAGGCCGAGAACGTCATCACTTATGCCAACACCGGAGGGACGCCGTTTTCGTTCTGGGACAGGCGCTACCCGCTGCACCAGGGCCAGGCGAGCGTCCGGCAAGGGCGCTTCGAGGCGGCCTTCGTCCTGCCCGAGGACATTGCCCAGCACGTGGGCGCGGGCCGCTTCGCGCTCTACGCCCACCACGACGGCCAGGACGCCATGGGCAGCTCCGAGCGCTTCCTGCTGGGCGGCACCGACACCAGCCTGGCCGCCGACCGCGAAGGCCCGAGCATCCGCCTGTTCCTCGACGACGAGCGCTTCGTCTTCGGCGGCATCGTGCCGAGCGCGCCGACCCTGCTGGCCCACCTGGCCGACGAGAACGGCCTGAACGCCCAGGCCGTCGGCTTCGGCCGCGAGATGCTGCTCTGGCTCGACCAGGACCCGACGCCCATCAACATCCAGGGCGATTTCCGGTACCTGACCGACAGCTACCAAGAGGGAAGGGTGGAGCGAGGCCTGCCCAAGCTGGACGACGGCCCGCACAGCCTGCGCCTGCAAGCCTGGGACAACTTCGGCAACAGCAGCACCGCCTACACCGAGTTCATGGTGCTCGACCTTTCGGAGCTGGTGGTCGAGCGGGTGTTCAACTACCCGAACCCCTTCACCCGCCAGACCGCCTTTTACTTCGAGCACAACCAGCCCGGGCAGCCGCTGGAGGTGCGCGTCGAAATCTTCAGCGTCAGCGGAAAGCTGGTGCGCAACTTGTCGGCCAGCGTGGTGTCGAGCGGAAACCTCTCGCAGCCCATCGCCTGGGACGGGCTCGACGACTTTGGCGACCCCATCGGGCGCGGCACTTACCTCTACCGCATCAGCATCGAAAAGGCGCCGGGCGAGCGGGTCGTGAAGATGGAAAAGCTGGTCATCCTCCGCTAGGAGCGGTGGGCAGGGCACAAAAAAAATCCGCTCAACTTCTTGAAGTTGAGCGGATTGGCTTTGGTAAATCGTCGGGGTGAGAAGACTCGAACTTCCGACCCCGCGCCCCCCAGACGCGTACTCTAACCAACTGAGCTACACCCCGATTGTCAAAGCGGGTGCAAATATAGGAAGGATTTCCATATCTCCAAATTTTTCACCAAAAAAAGTCGAAAAAAATTGGAGCTTGTCTTGGGACGCCTTTGGCTCAGCCAGTTTGCGAGGCTTGGGGCGAGCCATTGCCACTCCATCCGGCCTGGCTTGCCGCGAGAAGGGTAGGCCGGAATTTGTAGCAAGTTGCTATCAAACGTGATAGATTGACTTGGCAAGTCTTGGTTTTCGCATTGAACCCCTGCGGGGTTCTGGTTCGCGGCGGTTCTTTGTTCCCCGGATTGCATCCGGGGCTATTCATGTTCAATCCCTTCGGGATTGGCGAACAGCCGGATTTTGTCAAAAACTGGTGTTTCGGATGTTTCACCTTTGGACGCCACTGGGTATTCGGCGCAGAAGGTCTAGCGGTTCTCTCCCCCGGATTTCATCCGGGGCTATTCATGTTCAATCGCTTTGGGATTGGCGGAACAGCCGGATTTTGTCGGAAAATGATGCTTCGGATATTTCACCAACGAACGCCACTGGGTATTCGGCGCGGAAGGTCAGATGAAGAAATTTTCATGCGTCCGTCTATACCGGCATAGATTTTTTCGATGATCTTTCGTAATTTCGTGCCCGCCTTAAAGTTTATCTTTGCAAAAAAAAACTCACCCAATGGATTTCATCAAGAAAATGGACGTCACAAGCTCGGCCCCCGAGGCAGAGCTGGACATGAAAGGCCCCGCCGAGCCAGTCGAATGCCTGATAGTAGGCTCAGGCCCAGCAGGTTACACCGCGGCCATCTACGCCGCACGCGCGGGTTTGAAACCCGTCATGGTACAAGGCATGGAGCCCGGCGGCCAGTTGACCACCACCACCGACGTTGAAAACTATCCGGGTTACCCCGACGGCATCAAAGGCCCCGAAATGATGGAAGACTTCAAGAAGCAGGCCCAGCGTTTCGGCACCGATGTCCGCTACGGCCTGGTGACCAAGGTCGAGTTCGGCGCCGATGGCAAGCACCGCGCGGTTGTGGATGGCGAGCGCCTGATCGAGACCGAGGCCCTGATCATCGCGACCGGAGCCACGGCCAAGTACCTGGGCCTGGAGTCCGAGAAGCGCTACATGGGCCACGGCGTCTCGGCCTGCGCCACCTGCGACGGCTTCTTCTACAAGAACATGGACGTGGCCATTGTCGGCGGCGGCGACACCGCCTGCGAGGAGGCCCTCTACCTTTCCAACATCTGCAAGAAGGTTTACATGGTGGTGCGCCGCGACGAGCTCCGCGCCTCGAAGGTCATGCAGCAGCGGGCCATCAACAAGGCCAACATCGAGATCCTCTGGTCGCACGAGACCGAGGAGGTGCTCGGCGATGGCGAAGTGGTAACGGGCCTGCGCCTGCGCGACAGGAAGGCCGGCAAGCCCGTGGAAATCAAGATCGACGGCTTCTTCGTGGCCATTGGACACAAGCCCAACTCCGACCTCTTCAAGGGATACCTCGACATGGACGAGGTGGGCTACATCAAGACCCAACCCGGAACCAGCAAAACCAAGATACCCGGTGTTTTCGCCTGCGGAGACGTGCAGGACCCCGTCTATCGGCAGGCCGTAACCGCCGCCGGCAGTGGCTGCATGGCCGCCCTCGACGCGGAGCGATACCTGGGCGCAAAGCACGGTTGAGCAGCCTTTTGAATCTGTTTCGCCAGCGAAGCCCCTGCCAAAGCGGGGGCTTCTTCTTTTGTGGGATGTTCTTCGGCAGGTGGGGAATAAAATACTTTTCCATCCGATTTAAATATTTATTTTTGAAACATGGACAATCGTCGGACGCTGGACGTTACAATCTTGACAGGCTTTCTCGGATCGGGGAAAACCAGCACGCTCAACCATCTGACCCAGGCCTTCCCCGAAAAGGCTTTCGCGGTGGTGGAGAACGAGCTGGGCAGTGTTTCCATCGACAAGGCCCTCATCCTCGGGATTCCGGGCAGTGATGTGTTCGACTTGTCGGACGGCTGCATCTGCTGCAACCTCAGCGAGGACCTCTACCTGTTCCTTTACAAGCTGCTCGAAACCCAACGGCAGTTCGACCACCTGCTGATCGAGACCACGGGCATGGCCGATCCCTTCTCCGTCGTGCAGCCGTTCCTGACCGACGAGGAGCTGGCGCCGCGCTTCCGGGTCAACACCGTGCTGGCCGTGGCCGACGCCCTCAACCTGCCCCAGAGCCTGCGCGACCAGCCCGAGACCCGCCGGCAGTTGGAGCTGGCCTCGCTCATCGTCCTGAACAAGGCCGACTTGGTGGACGCGGAGACCCTGGCCCAGAGGCAGCGCCTGCTGCTGGAAATCAACCCCTTGGCAGAAATCACCACGGCGACGCATGGCCAGTTCGACACCGCGGGCCTGCTCGACCGCATGGACTTCGACTACGCCCGGCTGGCCACCCGGCCCGTCGTGCCCGCACGGCCCGAGGGCATCGCCCTGACCGCGGCGCCGCACCAGGGCGTCAGCGCACTGACGCTCCGCCGAAGCGAGCCGCTTCCCCGGCAAGCCTTCGAGGCATGGCTCAAGATGCTGCTGTTGCTCAACGACAAAAGCCTCTACCGCGTCAAGGGCATCGTCCGTTTTCGCGAGCTGCCCGAGCAGGCCTGGGTCGCGCAGGCCGTCCGGCACAGCTTCCTGCTTCTGCCCGTCGGCTCCGAGGTCCCGGCCCCGGCGGAAAGCCAGCTCGTGCTCATCGGCAAGAACCTTGATGGCCAGGCCCTCGCGGAAGCCTTCGAGGAGCTGGCCGATTAGCTTCCTTCCAACGTTTTACCTGCACCGAAAACCCAACAAAATGAGAATCACCGTTTGTAGAAAAGGCCACTTCTCGGCCGCGCATCGGCTGCACAACCCCAATTGGGACGACGAAAAGAACCAACGAGTGTTTGGCGATTGCAACAATCCGCAGTTTCATGGGCACAATTACGAGGTAATTGTCAAAGTTACTGGCGAACTGGATCCAGAAACGGGCTATCTTATCGATCTGAAGATCCTCCGGGACATGATCAACGAGCACGTGCTCGACCGCTTCGACCACCGGAACCTCTACACCGAGGTGGAAGACTTCCGGAACCTCAACCCCACGGCCGAGAACATCGCCATTGTGATCTGGAAAATCCTTCGCGAGAAAATCGACAAGAAGTATGAAATAAAAGTAACGCTCTATGAAACTGAACGCAATTTCGTTGAATATGAAGGACAATGAACTCGCCGATGACCTCCTCGGCGATGAGCATGTCGGTACCTCGATTGAAACGCCCCTGGTGGAGGACGCTTTTTTGCTGGACGACCAGGATAAGATGCGCATCATCGAGGGGCATTTCGCCGAAATCATGAAGACCCTGGGCCTGGACCTCAACGACGACAGCCTGAGCGGAACCCCCCGCCGCGTGGCCAAGATGTTCGTCCAGGAGATCTTCAGTGGCCTCAACCCGAAGAACCTGCCCGACATGAGGGTATTCGAAAACAAGTACCGGTACGGGGAGATGCTCGTGGAAAAGAACATCAACGTCAATTCCACCTGCGAGCACCATTTCCTTCCCATCATCGGCAAGGCCCACGTGGCCTACATCTCCAGCGGCACCGTCGTGGGCCTCTCGAAGATCAACCGCATCGTCAACCACTTCGCGCGGCGTCCGCAGGTGCAGGAGCGGCTCTCGGTGCAGATAGCCGACGCCCTCCGGCGCTCCCTCGACACCCAGGACGTGGCCGTGGTCATCGAGGCCAAGCACCTCTGCGTCTCCTCGCGGGGCATTCAGGACGAGAGCAGCACCACGCTGACGGCTTCCTACCACGGCCGCTTCAACGAACCAGAAACCCGCGCCGAGTTCCTGCGCTACATCGAGCAGAAGATCTGAGCGCGGCCCTTGGCCCTGCCCGCCTGCTTCCCCAGCCGTTTTCCAGCCGAGGATGACGTGCTGGGGAATTTTTTGCGGAGAGCTTGCGGTAGGCTTGCGAAGGCCTTGCTGCCCCAAACAGCGGGGAGCGTTCATTTGTCTTGTGGGGAAGTTCCAGGATTTGGCAATCTGCCCTGGGCAGCGTAAATTGCGCTACCCAACACGATTGGGCCGACGCGTTGGGCAAAAGCACGAACGCCTTGGCTTTCATGGGGTTTCGAATTTGGGCTTCGCAGGTTGACGGCAAGCCGCAGGGAATGGCAACAGGATTTTTCAATACCACAACGTCAAGATGATAACAAGGCTGAAAATATCGGGCTTCAAGTCCTTCCACAACTTCGAGATGGAGTTCACGCCCCTTACCTTGGTCGCGGGCACCAACGCCTCGGGCAAGAGCAATTTGTTTGACGCTTTGATGCTGCTCGCGAAATTGGCGGAAACGGACAGCATCAAAAAGGCGTTCATCGGCCAGCGGGGAGATTTTCTGGAAATGTTCACCCAATACGGCCAGGGCCGATATGCCAGGGAAATGGAGTTCGACATCGAGATGCTGGTGAACAAGAATATCAAGGACGCTTGGGGCAACGACGCAACACTGAAATATACCCGGCTTCGCTACCAACTCAAAATCAGGAGATACACCAACTCCTTGGGAATGGAAGACATAGAAGTGGCGCATGAACATTTGGAGAACCTCAAGCATCAAGAGGACGATTGGATCAAAATCATCCCATCTGAAACGCGTGAAAACTGGAGGCCGAAGATTGCCTCTGGCCGAAGGGGCGTTCCTTATATCAACACGGAAACGGAGAATGGCATTTCCACGGTCGAAGTTCCCCAAGACGGGAAACAGGGGAACAAGCGGCGCTTCCCGCTCAAGAACGCGTCGCGCACCGTGCTCAGCAGCTTCGACACGGTGGACTTTCCGCACGTGCTGGCGGCCCGGGAAGAGATGCGGAGCTGGAAGTTCTTGCAGCTCAACCCCGGAGATTTGCGCAAGCCCACGGACAAGAGCCGGGGCGAGGACGTGATCTCGCAAAGCGGTGAGAACCTGGCGGCGGCGCTCTACCGCATCAGCCTCAGCGACCCGATCGTGCTGACGGAGATCTCCAGAAAGCTCCAGTCGTTCATCCCCAACTTCATCGAAGTCCAAATTGTTGACGACACCGAGAACAAGCAGTTCCTCATCAAGCTGTTGGACCGCGACGGCAAGTCCTATTCGTCGCGGGTGCTTTCCGAAGGCACCTTGCGCGTCTTGGCGCTCTGCATCTTGGAACATGACGAAAAACACACGGGCCTGCTCTGTTTTGAGGAGCCGGAAAACGGCATCCACCCCTTTCGGATCGCTTCCATGGCCGAGCTGCTGAAAAGCCTGTCCAACGACTTCACCGATGAGGAAATGCCGCTGCGCCAGGTCATTGTCAACACGCATTCACCCAAACTGGTGCGGCAGTTTATGGAATGGGAAGACGACCCCAAGGTGAGCACCTGGTATGCCGAGATTGGCCTCCGCGTAACCGACATTGAAGGCGAGCGGATGAAGATTTCGGTTTCGAGCATGTGCCCGGTAGGCAAACCGCAACCTCAGCAGGTGATGGAATTTAGTGAGGCGCGGCGAAAGCTGACCCTAGCGACCGTGGAGAAGTATTTGGAAACGACGGAAACCCTACTCTAACCATGACGGAAATCATCGTTGGCCTCCTGGGCTACCCACACACTCTTATAAAGAACCAGAATATCAGATTATTAAATGTGATATACAGACCCATTTTTAAATTCAATTGACGAATGCCAAATATTTCTTAAATTTGCAATAGATTAAAATTTAAAATTATGCTTGCACCATTGGATAATGAAACTATTTTCAAAAAAGCTTTTACAGATAAAGAAGTTTTTCAAAACTTTGTAAAAGATCTTTTTGATATTGACATAATTGTGGATAAAATTGAAACTGAGAAAAAGTTTGAGCCACCATTATCGCCAATTAATTTTGAATTAGATATTTATGCGGAAACTTCTGACCAAAATTTCATAATTGAGATACAAAAAATAGATTACGACCATAACTTTGACAGATTTTTGCATTATTTTCTTACATTAATATCCAATCAGCAAAAAAGTTCCGCAGATTATAAATTTAAACAGAGAGTTTTAGGTGTTGTTGTATTTGCACGTCCTTATCGTTTTGATACAAAAGACGGTCAACCCATTCGTGATAATGTTTTGATTATGGATTTTAACCCGAGAAATTTGAAGGGCGATTTAATTAAACTGTATGAACATAATATGGTTTTCTTAAATCCTTCAAAAAAATACCAAAATGAAGAAACACCAAAAAACTATCAAGATTGGTTAGATTTGTTCTACGCTTCAATGAAAGAACCTGTAAATTACAAATTAAACGTTAACAATAAAGGAATTGCACGAGCTATTAAAATAATTGACTATGATAAATTAGACGCTGAAACTTTGCGAAAGATGAAAGAAACCGAAATGAGAAAAGAGGTAATTGAAATAGAAAGACGTGATAGTAAAAAAGAGGAAAGAATTGAGATTGCAAAAAGACTAATATCAAAAGGTCATTCAAACGAAATAATCAAAGACGGAACAGGTTTATCAGATAAAGAGATAAATATTTTAAGAAAGGAATTAAAGACCAATGATCAGTGCGACTAACATACAACAGCCACCGTTTGTTTTTCGTTATCGCCAGTGTGCCCCCCACAGCAGGATCCCCCAAATCGTCGAGGTGGCCAGGACCATCAAGCGGCATTGAGCCGGCATCGTCAACTGGGCGGAAAACCGTATAACCAACGGGATACTCGAGGGCTTCAACTCGCTCTTCCAAGCCGACAAGGCCAATTCACGTTACAAATTCATGGGTCAAAATAAGGTAATAAGGTCAAGTTGACACCTCTATTTGATTATCTACTAAGGTTTTAACCAAAAATAAGGTCTTGTCACCCTGTCTGAAATGAAAACCTTAGTAGAAATCCTAACCCAGGAGGGACACGACCTTATTGCCTTATTGATCCAGCAGATGGCATCACAACGCAAAACCCTCAAGACCACCAGTGCCTTGAGGGTTTTGCGTGTTGGAGGACGGCGGCTCAGGCGCCGATGCCGGCGAAGCCCATGAAGGCCATGGACAGCAGGCCGGCCAGGATCAGGGAGATGGGCACGCCTTTCATCCGGGCGGGAATCTCGGCGTACTCGAGGTGCTCGCGCATACCCGAGAAGGAAATCATCGCCAGGCCGAAGCCCAAGGCGTGCGAGAAGGCGAAGAGCACGCCTTGCAACAGGTTGAAATCCTTCTGGATGGTCAGAATCGCCACGCCCAGGACGGCGCAGTTGGTCGTGATCAGCGGCAGGTAGATGCCCAGGGCCTGGTAGAGCGGGGGGCTCACTTTCTTGAGGGCGATCTCGACCATCTGGACCAGGGCGGCGATGACCAGGATGAAGCTGATGGTGCGCAGGTATTCCAGGCCAAGCGGTTCCAGCACGCTTTTCATGAGCAGGTAAGTCGCCAAGGTGGAGAGCACCAGCACAAACATGACCGCCCCGGTCATGCCCACGGCCGTCTCTACTTTCTTGGAGACCCCAAGGAAAGAGCAGATGCCCAAGAACTGCGAGAGCACGATGTTGTTGACGAATACAGCGGATATGACGATGAGTAGGTATTCCATGACTGCGGATTTGTTCGGTTATCGAGCGTTTCTTTTCGGGTCCATCAGTTGGCGGGCAAAGGCTCGGGCGCCTTGGCGGCCACGGGCTTGGGCTTGCGGGCCCTGGCTTGCAGGGCGTTGATGCCCGCGATGAGGTAGCCCAGGGCGATGAAGGCCCCTGGAGGCATCACAAAAATCAGGATGGTGGTGGCGCCCTGCGGCACGAACGACAGGCCGAAGACGCTGCCACTGCCCAGGATTTCGCGCACGGTGCCCAGCATGGTCAGGGCCATCGCGAAGCCCAGGCCCATGCTCAGCCCGTCGATCATCGAGGGCAGTACGGAGTTCTTGGAGGCGAAGGATTCGGCCCGGCCCAAGATGATGCAGTTGACGACGATCAGGGGGATGAACAGGCCGAGCTGCTCGTACAGGAAGGGGATGTAGGCCTGCAAGCCCATCTCGACAATGGCCACGAAGGAGGCGATGATGACCACGAAGGTCGGGATGCGCACTTTGTCGGGCACCAGGTCCTTGACCAGCGCCACCACGATGTTGGACATGACCAGCACGAAGGTGGTGGCCAGGCCCATGCCCAGCCCGTTGAAGGCCGTCGTGGTTACGCCCAGGGTCGGGCACATGCCCAGGAGCAGGACGAAGACGGCGTTTTCCTTGAAGAAGCCTTTGGTGAAATTCTCTGAATGGGTCATGGCGGAATGGCTTTAAGGTTGGGCCTCGAAGGCGGATTTTTGTTGGAGGAAGGCCTGGTAGGCGCGTTCAATCGCGTCTCCGTAGGCCCGCGAGCTGATGGTGGCGGCCGTGATGGCATCCACCTGGCCGCCGTCCTTCTTGACCCGCAGGTCGAAGTCGGCGGGGTTTTTCCCGATGAACTGGTCCTTGAAGGGCGAGTCGGCCATTTTGGTACCCAGCCCGGGAGTCTCGTGGTGCTCAAGCACTTGGACGCCGTGCAGGCTGCCGTCGGCCTTGAAGCCCACCATCAGCCAGATGTCGCCGCTGTAGCCGCGGGGCGAGACGCTCTTGACGGCCATGCCCAACAGATTGCCCTCGGCGTCGCGGGCAGGGTAGCATTCCAGCGCCTGGCCTCCCTCGGAAGTGGCGTTGGCCAGCTCGCCCACGGGGTCGTTCTGGAACTCGGGCAGGACGGCCTTGATGGCTTCGAGCTGCTTCTGGTAGAGGGCCTGGCGGATGGGCTCTTTGGTGGCCTCGTTCATCAGGGCCAGACTGCCGCCGGAGAGCAGGGATACGATGACAAGAGTCATCACCATGTTGAAAATCGTGGAAGGTAGCTTGGCCATAGCGGTTGATGTTTGGGTTGGTGCGATAGCGGCGCAAACGCGGCTCAGGCCGCCGCGGGCTTGGGTTTCTCGCCGTAGCGCTTGGGCTTGATGTACTTGTTGATGATGGGCACGAAGGCGTTCATGATCAAAATGGCGAACGAGATGCCCTCGGGGTAGGCCCCGAAGAGCCGTATCGCCGTGGTTATCAACCCGATGCCCACGCCATAGACCAGCATCCCGCGGGGGTGCATGGGCGAGGTAACGTAGTCGGTGGCCATGAAGATCGCCCCCAGCAGCAGCCCGCCCGTGAGCAGGTGGAACAGCGGGTCGGCGTACTGGCTTGGGTCGGCCAGCCAGAAGATGCCCGTGAACACGAAGGTGCTGGCCATGACGGCCACGGGCGTGTGCCAGGTGATGATGCGCTTGTAGAGCATGTAGATCAGCCCCAGCAGCAGGGCCGCCCCGGCGATCTCGCCCATCGAGCCGCCCATGTGCCCGTAGAAAAGCTGCATGTGGCTAGGCACTTGCGCCATGATGGCATCCATGCTCTCGCCGTTCTTGACGCCTTCCTTGAGCACCGAGAGCACGGTGGGGCCCGTGGAGACGTCCACCAGTTGCAGCCGCGACTCGACCGGAAGCGGCCAGGAGGTCATCTGCACCGGGAAGGCTATCAGCATGAAGACCCGGCCCACCAGCGCTGGGTTGAACAGGTTCTGGCCCAGGCCGCCAAAGGACATCTTGCCCACGCCCACGGCCACCAGCGCGCCCACCGCCAGGATCCACAGGGGCAGGTTGGTCGGCACGTTGAAGGCCAGCAGCGCGCCGGTCAGCAGCGCCGAGCCATCCCAGAGGCGGGGCTCCTGGCCCAGCATGTACTTGGTTATGGCCCACTCGAAAAACAGACAGAAGGCGATCGAGGCGGCCAGGACGAGCACCGCCCCCAGGCCGAAGAAGAAAAAGGACACCAAGGCCGCCGGAATCATGGCATAGACCACCCCGAACATCAGGTTCGGGATGCTCTCCTGGCTGTGCGCGTGCGGCGAGGGCGAAACGGTCAAAAGTTGGCTCATGGCGAAAACGGATAGGGTTTGCGTTCAGGTTCGGGACCGGGCTCAGGATTTGGGCAGCTTGCGCACGAATCCCTTGGCCAGGCGGATGTAGTCGAGCAGCGGGCGGTCGGAGGGGCAGGTGAAGCTGCACGAGCCGCACTCGATGCAGTCCATGACGTCCTGGTCGCGGGCGTCGGCGTAGCGCTTGTGCTGGCTTTGCTGCATCAGCAGGTAGGGCTCAAGCCCCATCGGGCAGACGCTCACGCACTTGCTGCAACGGATGCACATCTGCATGGGCCGGCGCTTCGACTCGGGCGAGTCGAGCAGCAGCACGCCCGAGGTGCCCTTGGCCACGGGCACATCCGCGTTGGGCAGGGCCTTGCCCATCATGGGGCCGCCGCTGATGATCTTGCCCGTGCCTTCGGGCAGTCCGCCGCAGGCCGCGAGGATGTTCTCGATGGGCGTGCCCACCCGCACCCAGAAGTTGCCCGGCTGGGCCACCGACTTGCCCGTCAGCGTGACGACCCGCTCCACCAGCGGCTTGTTCTTCTGCACGGCCTCATAGACCGCGAAGGCTGTGCCCACGTTGTGGACCACCGCGCCAACGGCCACGGGCAGTCCGCCCGAGGGCACCTCGCGGCCCGTGACGGCCTGGATGAGCTGCTTTTCGCCTCCTTGCGGGTACTTGACCTTCAGGGCTTGCACGCTGATGCCTTTTCCCTTCTTGCACAAGGCCTCCATCGCGGCGATGGCGTCGGGCTTGTTGGCCTCGATGCCGATCACGGCCCGCGCGACGCCCAGGGCCTTCATCAGGATGCGGATGCCGACCATGACCTCCTCGCCCTTTTCGAGCATCAGCCGGTGGTCGGCCGTCAGGTAAGGCTCGCATTCCACGCCGTTGAGCAGCAGCACTTCGGCCTTCATGCCCTTGGGCACGTTCAGCTTGACGTGGGCCGGGAAGGTCGCCCCGCCCAGGCCGACCACGCCCGCGGCGGCCACCTTGTCGATGATTTCCTGCGGCGAAAGGGCGCATTCGGGCACGAGCGCGTCCGTGCGGTCGATCTCTTCGAGCCATTCGTCGCCTTCCACCTTGATGGTTACGGCCATGCGCTTGTAGCCGGAGCTGTCCATGCTCTCCTCTATCTTGGTCACGGTTCCGGAGACGGAGGAATGGATGTTGGCCGAGACGAAGCCGCCACTCTTGGCGATGATCTGGCCGACCTTGACCTTGTCGCGCTTGGCCACGACGACCTTGGCGGGCACGCCGATGTGTTGGGAAACGGGGATGCGCACCTCTTTGGGCAAATCGAGCCGTTGGATGGGCAGATGCGCCGTGAGCTTGTTCTCGGGCGGATGGACCCCGCCGATTTTGAAAGTCTTGAACAGCATGGTTGTCAGTTTTCGGGTGCTTGTGAATCGTCGGCCGCGGGGCCGTTTTCAGCTTGTTTCTTGGCGGCCTCGCGTTCGGCCTTCTTGCGCAGGCGTTCGGCCTCGCGCTCCTCGGGCGTGAGCTGGACGCGGGCGGCGGGCTTGGCTTCGGCGGCTGGGGCCTCGGCTTCGACCTTGGCTTCGGGAGCCTCCGTCTGGGGCTTGGCGGTTTCGCGCTCGGCCTTCTTGCGCAGGCGCTCGGCCTCGCGCTCTTCGGGCGTGAGCTGGACGCGGGCGGCGGGCTTGGCTTCGGCGGCTGGGGCCTCGGCTTCGACCTTCGGGGCAGGGGCCTCCGTCTGGG
>JFJP01037400.1_pt1 | contig 29731 bp, 23 predicted proteins | sample 431651 | NCBI WGS metagenome assembly JFJP01 (sample SAMN02602958, study PRJNA72255) | Microbial mat metagenome, whole genome shotgun sequencing project. | biome: fresh water; feature: sink hole; material: water; isolation source: purple microbial (photo- and chemosynthetic) mats found in... | reverse complement strand
CAAATCGCAAATCGACAATCCTTCAGATTTAATCGCAAATCGCAAATCGCAAATCGACAATCCTTCAGACTTTAGTCTATAATGACTTTACAGACTTTCGACTTTCCTTGCTCCATCCCCGATACCAGGCAGGTAGAAGTCAGCTGTCAGGCCTGTCTTTGCCGCGTAGATCTCACCTAGTTTCCTGATGAACTCATCGGCATGCCTCTTCTCAACAATCGACACAGTGCATCCCCCGAATCCGGCGCCGGTCATCCTGGTACCGATGACACCCGGCAGCTTCCGTCCCTCATAAACAAGCGTATCAAGCTCGGTGCCTGTCACCTCATAATCGGTGCATAGCGAATCATGCGACTCGTTCATCAGCTTGCCAAGAAGCTCAATATCATTATTTTCAAGCGCCTTGATTGCATCAAGGGTCCTGCCGTTCTCGGTTATTACATGCTTCGCCCTCTTTCTTACAACGGGATCAGGTATATAGGCATCAAGCATCCACAAATCCTTTACAGTAAGCTGACTCAGATTTCTGATAGGGAAATTGGCCGAGATTAGTTCTACAGCCTTTTCGCACTCTGCGCGCCTCTCATTGTACTTCGAGTCAGTCAGTCCCCTGCGCTTGTTTGTGTTGGATATGATCAGCCTCCTGTCGCCCAGCCTGAACGGAGCATACCTGTACTCAAGGGTGTCGCAGTTGAGGTTGATGGCATGGTCTTTCTTGCCGAAGCCCACGGCAAACTGGTCCATGATGCCGCAGTTCATCCCCACGAATCCGTTCTCAGCCTTCTGACTCATCTTCACCATCTCCATCATCTCCAGTCCCGCCCCTGTAAGCTCATTAACCGCCACGGCGGTCACCATCTCAATTGATGCCGAAGAGGAGAGTCCTGCCCCGTTGGGGATATCTCCGTAAAAGAGGAGTTCCAGACCTGGCACGGCAATGCCCTTCCGTGCAAATTCATTGATGACGCCAACAGGATAATTAGTCCAGCTTTTTGCTACAGGCAGGTAATTGAGGGCTATTGGTATCACTATTTCTCCCGGGAAATTAAGACTGTTCAGCCTGATCTCGTGGCGCACTGCCCTGCGCACAAGCAGTGTTGTCCCAAAATCGAGGGCACAGGGAAATACATACCCTCCGTTATAGTCAGTGTGCTCACCAATAAGATTGACCCTGCCCGGTGAAAAAAAAAGGACAGGCTCTGTTGCCCTGTCCCCATAAATCTTAAAGAATTCATCGCGCATAAACAGCTGATCTGCTTTCATACCTTCAGTTTTTTTTCTATTTCATTAATCTGGTTCCTGAAATGACGATCAGTGTCGATGAGGTTGTTTACGGTCTTGCAGGCATGCAGTACGGTGGCGTGATCCTTGCCGCCGATGGATGATCCGATGCTTGCCAGCGACGCTTTTGTCATATTCTTCGAAAAATACATGGAGACCTGCCTGGCCTGAACTATCTCCCTCTTACGGGTCTTGCCCTGCATCTGGTCAACGGGTATCTTGTAGTATTCACATACAACCTTCTGGATGTAGTCTATTGTTATCTCCCTGCGCTGGGTGTTGACGAGCCTGTCAACCATCTGCCGTGCCAGCTCAAGTGTCACCTCCTTGCGGTTGAGGGTCGACTGTGCATAAAGCGATATGAGACCGGATTCAAGTTCCCTGATATTCGAATTGATGTTCTCTGCGAGGAACTCGAATATCTCATCAGGCAGCTCAATGCCGTCATTATAAGCTTTCTTCCGCAGGATGGCAAGCCTTGTTTCAAAATCAGGCTTCTGAAGATCCGCCAGCAAACCCCACTTGAACCTGGAAAGCAGACGCTGCTCCATGCCCTGCAACTCCACCGGAGGCTTGTCACATGTTAATATCAGCTGCTTGCCCGACTGGTGCAGGTGGTTGAATATGTGGAAGAAAGTATCCTGGGTCTTCTCCTTCCCGGCAAACTCATGAACGTCATCGATTATCAGGACGTCAATCATCTGGTAGAAGTGAAGGAAATCATTCTTGTTATTGTTCCGTATAGACTCAACAAATTGCGTTTGAAACTTGTTGGCATTGACATATAAAACAGTCTTGTCAGGGAACTTCTCCTTGACGAGAATCCCGATGGCCTGAACCAGATGGGTCTTGCCGAGCCCGGAGTCACCGTAAACCATCAGAGGATTAAAAGCGGTGCCGCCGGGATTGTTTCCAACAGCTATGCCTGCAGAACGGGCCAGACGGTTGCATTCTCCCTCAATAAAATTGGCAAACGAGTAATCGGGATTGAGCCTGGGGTCAAAATGAAGCTTCTTGATGCCCGGTATGATAAATGGATTCCGTATGGCCGGCTGGGTTGCTTCAAAAGGAACCTGCATCGGCTTGTTCTGAAGATCAGCCTTGTTCCTTGATGGATATCTTACCGTATAGGGCTTCCCGTTGGTATAGCCCGAGTTCTCCATGATGATGTTGTACTCAAGCTTGGCCTCATTGCCAATTTCACGCCTCAGGGTCTTGCGGAGAATGTCAATGTACTGCTCTTCAAGGTATTCATAAAAGAATGGACTTGGAACCTGTATTGTCAGAATGTTCTTTTCGAGCCTGAGAGGTACAATGGGCTCGAACCATGTTTTGAAACTGGCCGAAGGAATTATGTCACGAATTATTTCCAGACAGTTGTTCCAAACCTCATCGTGTGACTTGTTCATTCAGATTGAAATTATAAAAACCGTGTAATTTTTGCGGTGCTGAAACCCGGGACAATATTTGTAAAAAAAAAGGTAAAAAAAAAAATTTTTTTCGCTTGACTTTTTCATTTATTTTATACTGTTATGAACATCAGGTCCTTATCCCTGAAATTCTTCGTCAAAAAAAATAAAGTATTGATTATCAGTAATATAAGGCGAAGGTGATGTCTCCCAGCGGATTAAAATATAGAGGATAGTACTGTCTTTTTTTCTCAATCTACTTCCCCCTCTGAAAAGGGGTCTGCAACGCCATGATTCAATACTGTTTAGCACTATTAAGCCAATTCACTCAGCCTTTTTGCCAAAAAGGGAGAAGTGGACGTATTTTTTTGGATTATCCTTCATATCCTGCAGTAAAAGGTCAAGATTGTAGAGGGTATTGTTCAGGTTTGTATAAAGACTGTCGTTCTTCACAAGCTTTCCTGCCGACCCTTCACCGTTGCCTATTCCCCTGACAATTCCGTCAAGATTATCAAGTGATGACCGGAGCGAGGCCAATGAGGTGCCAAGATCAGCTGATGCCACCGCGCCCGAGATCTCCTCTATGTTCTTCAGGGTTGAATCAAGGGTGGAACTATTGGCGGAGAGCATTGCGGTGAAAACCTTAAGATCATTGATGGCGCCTGCAAGGTCATCCTTCCCGCTGTCTGATACCTCCTTGAGGCCGGCAGTAACGTCGTTCACATTCGACATAGCCGAACGGATATCTTCTGTCATCGCGGGAGTGAAGACATCATTGAGTGCAGAGATTACCGAGTCGAGCTTGACTATCATGTCGGTAATATTCCCTTCAATTGGCGACAGAGTCTGGCTGAGCCTGTCAATGATTGAGGTGGCCACATAGCCGTCCAGGGTGTCGTGATTATGTGACATGGTGCTACTCGTGCCCATGCGCAGAACTACCTTCATGCCTGCTATTAGTGTAGCCGTGGTAATCTCCGCCCTGGTGTCGAGGGGGACTTTAAATCCCCTGTCTACAGAGAGTGAGACCAGGATCAGTCCTGATCCGTCATTGATGAGTTTTATATCCTGCACCACACCGGCCTGGTAGCCGTTGATCTCCACCGGGCTCGACTCTGTCAGGCCTGCAATGTTATCGTAGACAATATGATAGGTGTCTGTGCTTGTGAACAGGGAAGTCCCTTTGAGAAAGTTGAACAGCAGGATGAAGGCGCCGATGGTTATAACCGCTACGGCTCCTACTTTGACCTCGTGAGATATCTTCATATAGTATTTATTTTTGTTTTTTTTCTTCGATAGCCTCCCTGAGAGGCATGATCTTTCCGTTCCTGACAGCAATCACAAAGGCATCCGGGAACCGTAATGTGAGAATGCGCCTGTATTTCAGAGCATCATCATAGACCGGGAATTTACCGGCAGCATACTTTGTACGTTCACCATCCTCTATCTTTGTTAAAGTCTCAAGGCCCTTCAGCTGGCTCTGCGTCATCTCCCTGTTCTTAGGCATAGCTGAGATCTGTACCATGAAAAGAATGTCTTCAGCCGCAGATGCAGGGGTGAGAGGTTTATTATTTACCGGCACGCTGACCTGCTCTCTGGCCGGGGTGGTGTCATTGCTTCTGACCACGGCAGCCGGTTTTGTTGCACTGTCATCAGCCTGCCTTGCATCACCTCCCGCCGCGGGTCTTAGCGTACTGTCATTTAAAGGTTTGCCGCCACCGCCCGCCGCGGTTTTGCCGGCAGTGTCACTGACCTGCCTTGCTTCACCGCCCGTAGCCGGCTTGCCTGCACTGCCGGGCACCGCTTCATTTGCCTCAGCCATCAGTACCATACTCCCGGTCTTTACGCCGGACCTGCTGTCAATAGTCTGCCTGTAATCCCTGAAGGCACGGTAAATGGCCGATGCAAGATAATCCTGCCCCTGTGCCGAATTTAGATATTTCTCCTCGTCAGGGTTGGAGATGAACCCCAGCTCAATAAGAACTGATGGCATGGTGGTTCTCCACAAGACTACGAATCCGGCCTGCCTCACGCCGCGGTCCTTTCTGCCTACACGGTCTCTGAACTGATTCTGGATCATGGTGGCAAATTCCGTGCTCTGTTTGAGATAGGTGTTCTGCAGAAGCGAGAAAATTATGAAAGACTCCACAGAGTTGGGGTCATAACCCTCGTATTTGGTCTGGTAATCCTGCTCAAATGTTATCACGGAGTTCTCCTTCATGGCAACCTGGAGGTTGGCATCATCCATGCTCTGCCCCAGGACATATGTCTCAGCGCCAGTGAAGCGCTTGTCGCTTATTGCGTTTGAATGAATCGAGATGAATATGTCGGCCTTGTGCCTGTTGGCAACCTCGGCACGCTCAGCCAGTCCTATAAAGGTATCGTCACTGCGGGTGTAGATGACCTTTACATCCCTTAGGTTATTGCTTATGTACTGCCCGGTTTTGAGTGCCACTGCCAGGTTTATGTTCTTCTCCCTTGAAATTGTTCCTACCGCTCCGGGGTCTTTGCCGCCGTGCCCGGCATCAATGACCACCACCCATTCATTTTCGTCGGGTACGGGTTGTGACCACAGGCTTGCTGGCATGGTAATTGATGCCAGTGCCAAGGCCACTATCAGAATATCTTTTAACCCTCTTATTTTGGTGCTATGCCGCATTACTGCCTTGAGAATTTTAATTAGTTTTGTCGCTTGCATGCCAGATATGCATTACAACTACGCAAAAATAGCATTTAACTTGCATTTTCACGCAGAAAGATTGATTGTGGCAATTTTCATGCCTCTTCTCTTCTCCGCGGCATTGCGTGCGCAGGAGCCGGCCAGAGCAGGTTCTCAGCCGGTTGTTGTGCCTGATACCATCCCTGCCGTTTCCCGGGCCACCATTACATCAGGCGTACCCGACACTCTCAGGGCTGCTACCCCCGGCATGATCACTTCAGAGTTGCCTGACACCTCCGGGGTCATTGAAGAGGGAATGGTTGCTGCGCCCTTTGTTCTGGCAACTGAAATGCTTGCTGATGAACTCGCATCTCATCAGGATACGGTAGGGGAGAAGCTGCCCCTGACCATCTCTTCTGAAGCCGTTGACGAACCAATTGTATACAATGCCGACGGCTATATGAAGACAAACCTACGCACCAAAAAGGTCAGCCTGGTGCAGAACGCAAAAGTAACATACGGCACCATAGTACTGACTGCCGACTCCATTGTCCTCGACCTGGAGACCGGGTCAGTATATGCCACGGGAAGGATAGATTCAACAGGCAAGATGATGGGTAAACCCATCTACAAGGACGGATCGGAGGAGTTCGAATCAAAGGAACTGACCTACAACTTCAAGTCGAAGAAGGGGGTGATAAACAATGTCACCACCGAGCAGGAGGGAGGGTTTCTTCAGAGTCTCACCACAAAGAGGCATGAGGACGGCACATTGCATGTCAACCGAAGCAAGTTCACCACCTGCGATGCAGAGGAGCCGCACTTCTATCTCGCCCTCCCCAGGGCCAAGGTCTATCCGGGGGAAAAGATTGTGTCAGGACCGGCCTACATGGTTGTGGCCGATATCCCTCTTCCGCTGATACTGCCTTTCGGCTTCTTCCCGGTACAGCAGAAGAGAGCATCAGGCATCATCATGCCGAAGTACGGGCAGGAGGCACGCAGGGGCTATAACCTCTCCAATGGAGGGTACTACTTCGCCCTGAACGACTATTTCGACCTAAAGCTTACGGGGTCAATCTATACCAACGGCACCTGGCTTGCCGAGGCTGGCACCTCCTACAGGGCCAGGTACCGCTTCTCGGGGTCATTCGGGTTCAGCTATGCCAACAATATCACCAGCTACAAAGGACTGCCTGATTACGGTAAATCTACGAACTACCGCATCAGCTGGTCTCATGCCCAGGATGCCAAGGCAAACCCCGGCTCACGTTTCTCGGCCAGCGTCAACATGAGCTCCAGCGGTTATGACAGGAACAACAGCTACGAGGTTGCCGACCATGTCACAACCACACGGCAGTCAAGCATAAGCTATTCCAGAAACTGGGCTGGAACACCATTCAGCTTCTCAACGAGCCTTAACCAGTCGCAGAATGTCCAGAACAAAACCATGATGCTCAACCTTCCCAAGGCAAGCCTCACCATATCACGCATCTACCCGCTGAAGCCCAAAAAGCTGGTGGGCAAGTCCAGGTGGTATCACGATCTTACCACCCAGTATACGGCATCTGTTGACAATAAGATAGATACCTATGACAGCCTCTTCTTCACCAGCGCCATGTGGAAGAGCATGAAGAACGGCTTCAAGCATGAGATACCGCTGAGCCTACAGATAAGACCATTTAATAATTTTTCAATCTCACCATCACTTCGTTATACCGGGGTGCTCTACACCCAGCAGATAGAAAAGAGATGGGACCCCGATTATTATGATGAGTCAAGGGGAAAGATCATACCGTCGGTCATCAATGATACCATCAGGGGCCTGACCTACGGACAAGCCCTGGTGCCAACCGTCAGCGCCTCATTCAACCCACAGCTCTACGGGACCTTCCAGTTCACAAAGAAAGGCTCAAGGGTGGAATCGATCAGGCATGTGATGAAGCCTTCAATAGGATTCTCCTATTCACCCGAATCCGGAAGACTGTCGACCGACATGTATAAAACGGTACAGTATGATACTCTGGGCAACACGCGTGAGTATTCGATCTATGAGGGCAGCATCTACGGCACTCCCTCAAGCGGGATGAGGTCAGGATCAGTTTCATTCGGGCTATCCAATATTGTTGAGGCAAAGGTCTTCTCAAAAAGCGACACGACGGGCAAACCTAAAAAAATTAAACTTATTGAGAGCCTGTCACTGAATACATCCTACAATATTTTCTCTGACTCGCTGAACTGGTCTCCAATTGGCATGTCTTTCCGCACCACCCTCGCCGAGAACATCAACCTGCAGGCCAGCAGCACCTTCAATCTATACGCAATCAGTGATAAGGGAACAGCAATCTCAAGGGCTGCGGTCACCCAGGGCCAGGGGCTTGCCAGGATGACAAACCTGAATATGAGTCTAGACTTTGACCTGGGCCGGCTGCTGAGAGGAAAGGATAGTGACAGGCAGCAGCAGACAATGGGAGCGACAGGCAGGCAGGGTACCGGTCAGGCTGCCGGAGAAGCCGGTACAGAGGGCACAGGCCCCGACAGTAACCTGCCGCTTGCAACCAATAACCTCGATGAGTTTGGATATGTTCAGTTTGAAGTGCCGTGGTCACTCCGGGTAGCCTATAACTTCAGCTACAGCAAGCCCGGCCTGAGAACGAACATAACCCAGACGATGACCCTCTCGGGAGATGTCAGACTGACACCAAAGACGGCAATAACATACAACACGGGCTACGACTTCAGACAGAATGAGATAACAATGACCAGGATTGGCATCTCGCGCGACCTTCACTGCTGGGAGATGAGCTTTTCATGGATCCCCGTGGGTTACCTGAAGAGCTGGAACTTCACCATCAGGGCCAAAGCCAGTATGCTACAGGATCTTAAATACGAAAGACGCAAGGATTACCATGAGAATTATTAACGAAATAAAATCATCAGGAATGAAAAGAATTATCAGCACCACCGGCGCACCGGGAGCCATCGGTCCCTACAGCCAGGCTGTGGAAGCCAACGGCACGCTTTATATCTCCGGCCAGGTACCGATCGATCCGGCCACCGGCAAGATCGTTGAGGGGGGTATAACTGAACAGACCACACAGTCGCTGAAAAATATCAGGGCTATACTTATGGCGGCCGGGTATACCATGAATGACGTGGTGAAATCTACCTGCCTTCTCTCTGACATGTCTGACTTCAAAGCCATGAATGAAGTCTATGCTCAGTTCTACACCTCTGACCAGCCGGCGAGGGCTGCATTTGCCGTCAAGGGTCTGCCGCTGGGGGCACTTATCGAGATTGAGACTGTAGCAGTTAAATAAAACAGTAAAGGCGGGTCACTGACCCGCCTTTACATCAATATCTTTACAGTTTCCTGTCAGGCTATTCTGCTACAACCTCGAAACTGATATCAACTTTGACTTCACGGTGCAGCTTGACAACTGCCTTGTAGCTGCCGATCTCCTTGATGGCATCCTCGCCAAGGATGATGTTCTTACGGTCAATCTCAAATCCTTTTTCATTCAGGGCCTCAGCCAGCTGAATGGTATTGACTGAACCGAAGATCTTGCCTGCGGTGCTTACTTTAGCGCCTATCACCAGCCTTAAGGCGGCGAGTTTGGCAGCAAGCTTCTCAGCTTCACCCTTGATCTTCTCTTCCTTGTGCGCTCTCTGCTTCAGGTTCTCATTATGAACCTTTACGGCAGAGTTAGTAGCCTGAAGGGCATATCCCTTGGGAATAAGATAGTTCCTTGCATAACCGGTCTTGACGGTAAGAATATCGTTCTTAAGACCAAGTTTCTCCATATCCTGCGTGAGAATAATTTTCATGTCTCTTCCTCCTTTACTTTAAAAGATCAGCAACATACGGAAGCATTGCAAGATGACGTGCACGCTTGATAGCCTTCGACACCCTCCTCTGATACTTGAGCGAGGTGCCGGTGATGCGGCGAGGCAGAATCTTGCCCTGTTCATTGAGAAACTTCTTGAGGAACTCTGGATCCTTGTAGTCAATATACTTGATCTTGTTCTTCTTGAACCTGCAGTATTTCTTCTTCTTGATCTCTACTGTAGGCGGTGTCAGGTACCTGATCTCTGAATTGTTCTGTGCCATGATTACTCCTCCCTGACTTTTTCGGTTTCTTTCATTCTTCTTTTCTTCTCAGCATACTCAACGGCATACTTTTCCATGCGGAAGGTCAGGAAACGGATGATTCTCTCATCCCTCCTGTACTGCAATTCTAGTTTATCTACCAACTCACCCTGCCCTCTGAACTCGACCAGGTAATAAAAACCTGTCGATTTTTTCTGAATAGGATAAGCTAGTTTCTTCAGACCCCAGTTCTCTTCATGAACGATCTCACCTTCGTTGTCAGTGATGATCTTCTTGAATTTCTGAACCGCTTCCTTCATCTGATTCTCAGACAAAACGGGAGTTGCAATGAAAACGGTTTCGTACTGATTCAACATCTCTTTTTTAGTTTATAATTGTGTTAATAAATCGGGTTGCAAAAGTAAGACAATAAATCTTAAAAAAAAATATTCCCGCAACTATTTGACTATATTTGTGACTGATAAACCAGACAGACTGCTGATACCCGCTATGGATAACTTCATTGTATCTGCCAGAAAATACAGGCCTGCCACATTTGATATGGTTGTGGGGCAGGATACCATAACCACTACACTAAGGAACGCGATAAGGAATAATTTTCTTGCACAGGCCTATCTTTTTTGTGGCCCCAGGGGGGTCGGAAAGACCACCTGCGCAAGGATTTTTGCCAGGACTATCAACTGTTCAAGTCCCGGGCCTGACGGTGAGGCATGCGACAAATGCGAGTCATGCACCTCGTTCAACTCCCAGGCATCCTTCAACATACATGAGCTTGATGCGGCATCGAACAACAGCGTTGACGACATCCGCAACCTGACTGACCAGGTGAGGATACCGCCGCAGATCGGGAAGTTCAGCGTCTATATAATAGATGAGGTACACATGCTCTCCGCTCAGGCCTTCAACGCTTTCCTGAAGACCCTTGAGGAGCCCCCGTCTCATGCAATATTCATCCTGGCCACCACTGAAAAGCATAAGATCATACCCACTATCCTTTCACGTTGCCAGATATTCGACTTCAACCGCATCAACGTTGATGATATCGTACAACGACTGAGCTGGGTTGCCGGCAACGAAGGAGTACAGGCTGAACACGAGGCACTCCACGTTATAGCTACCAAGGCCGATGGAGCCATGCGCGATGCGCTCTCAATCTTCGACCAGATAGTAAGCTTCAGCGGCAAGAACATAACCTATGGCGACGTCATCTCCAACCTGAATGTGCTTGACTATGAGTACTATTTCAGGATTACGGCCGCAGCGATGGAAGGAGATGTGACGGCGGTGCTGCTGACATTCAACGAGATACTGAACAAAGGCTTCGACGGGTACAACTTTATGGCTGGTCTGAATAACCATCTCAGGGACCTGCTGGTGAGTCGTGATGAAGCTACAGTCAGACTTCTTGAAACATCACCTTCAATCCGGCAGCGTTACCGTGAACAGGCCGTCAGGGCCCCTCTCACTTTTATTTATGAGGCCCTTGACATCGGCTCACAGTGCATGCTGAACTTCCGCGCAAGCAAGAACCAGCGCCTGCATATTGAGCTGGCACTGCTGCGGATGTGCCAACTGTCACAGGAGAGATCATCAGAAGAGTCAAAAAAAAAAGCTGAATCTCAGTCCTACGACGACGAGCCTGAAATAAAAGTCTCTTCACCGGCGCCCGCCCCGGCCCAGAACCAGGCGAAACAACCTGCTGCAGCACAGGCAACAGCCGCCGTAACTCCAAAAACCAGTCAACAGGGCGACGATCCGAAGAGAATCTCTATTAAAAATATCACATCAGCTTCAAAACAAAAGGAAAGTATTGTCAGCGAGCCCTCTCCGGATTCCCTGGCAGCCAGTGAAGCACACGAGTTCACCGCGGAGGAGCTGAAGCTGGCATGGACTGAGTTTGCAGCTACAGTGAAGGAGGAGAGCCCCAGGATTGCAGTGACCCTCTCCTCAGTGTCACCTGAACTGCTTCCAGATAATACTGTGGTCCTGAAACTGGATAACTCCACCCTCAAGGAGGCCTTCGATCATAACTACCGGGCGCGTCTGGAGAATCACCTGCGCCTGGCGCTTCACAACAGCTCCCTGAGGCTTCAGACAACGGTGGAAACCACCGAGAGAGGAGAGATACTCTATTCGCCCGAACAGAAGTTCAACCATCTGGCCGTGAAAAACCCATCGCTGAAGGACCTTAAGAAGACATTTAACCTCGACTTTGATTAGACTGTTTATCTGCACCATGTGACAACCGATAAGCCAAAAGGAAATAGCTTGACCTCCGCTGCTGCTGAAGGGAACAATACCGACCCTTCAACAAGGATCTGCTTACTGGCCGGAGGCATTGCCCATGACCTGAATACCATCATAACGGTAATATATGGTTACACCGAGATGGCACTTGAGAGCCTTGAAAATGACTCTGCAGCCGCCGGCAATTTAAAAAGGATCATCGGGGCAGCCGACAGGGCAAGGACCCTGACCGGACAGCTGCTTGATCTCAGCCGCAGCTCTATGCGTGAGAAGATACCGGTCAGGGTTGGCGATGTCATTGCAGAGACAATTGATTTTATCATGCCATCAGTACGCAGTAACATACTGGTGACAGGAAATATAACAAATCCGGATATATTTGTTGAGGCTGAACCGGCCCAGCTCTTCAGGGTCTTCCTGAATATTGCATTCAACGCCCTTCAGTCGATCGAAGAAACCGGCGGAAGCCTGACAGTCACGCTTGATACCCTCACCAGCGGTGATGCCCGACAGGTAGATGAAGCGGGTAGCAGAGAGGCCGGTGCCAGTGGCAAACGGGAAGCCGGTGCAGGACAAGGCTATGCCCGCATTCGATTTGCTGACACAGGCACAGGCATGGAACCGGAAACCCTGGCAAGGATATTTGAGCCATTCTTTTCTGAAGGAAAGAAGGAGAGGGGAACAGGACTCGGACTGACTGTTGTCCGCGATATTGTAAGTGAGATGAATGGTACACTTGAAGTCAGCTCCGTAAGAGGCAAAGGCACTGTGATTGATGTACTTATTCCCGTGGTGAAATTTGGCTTCCTCCCCGAAAAAACCTACCTTCGGGCACCTGAAGCTTAAAATGGAATGATATGGCAGGAGTAATGATAGTTGAGGATGATGCTGTACTGCGCGAGATGCTGCGGGACTCTCTGGAGAAGCGTAAGTATACGGTCATAACCGCTGCCGACGGGAGGGAGGCACTGGCCAAATTCCGCCCATCAGTGGTTGACCTGGTCATCACTGACCTCCTCATGCCCGAGGAGGATGGCCTCATGGTGATTATGAAGATCAAGGAGATCAAGCCATCAACGCGCGTGATTGCTATCAGCGGAGGCGGCATGGCCGGCCCGGGGAGCTACCTTCTGATGGCCAGCAAACTGGGAGCAGATCATGTCTTTCCCAAACCTTTCCTCCCCTCTGAACTGGTCCAGAAAGTAAAGGAGCTGCTGGGATAAACATTATCACTCCCCGCTTGTTATTGAAGAAAAATGAACCAATAAATATTCAATGATATGTTAACAAAGAAAGTTGAAGAGATCTGCAACAGGCAGATCGAAAGAGAAGGTTACTCATCAAACCTCTACCTGGCCATGGCTTCATGGGCAGAGAACAAAGGCATGGCCGGCATAGCTGCGTGGCTCTATGCACAGGCAAATGAAGAGAGAATGCACATGCTCAAATTCATCAAATTTGTAAATGAACGCGGCGGCATTGCTGCAATTCCCGCATTCAAGCAGCCCCCGGTAAAATACAAAGGCATACACGAGATGTTCAAAGAGGTGCTGAAACATGAGCAGTTCATCACTGGCAGCATCAATGAGGTACTTGCAACAGCCATCACTGAGAACGATTACGCCACCACCAATTGGATTCAGTGGTTCGTGAAAGAGCAGGTTGAAGAGGAGACGAGCGTGCAGCTTATCCTTGATAAACTGGCACTGGCAGGTGAAGCCGGCCTCTATTTCCTTGACCGTGATATCATGGGCCTGAGGGGATAAAAACCAGACCTGTTTCCCGGCCTCTGGCACACAGAATGGTCAGGCAGCAGGCAGTAGGCAGCAGAGAAATTAACAGTCCATAGTCTACAATCGGCAGGCCTCAGTCAAATCGAAAATAGAAAATAGAAAATCGCAAATATCAAAGAAAGGCTGTCGTGGATCTCCACAGCAGCCTTTTTCTATGTTTAAGGCCGGAAAAAATATTACTTTTGCGGAAGTTTTTAAAAAAGACAGCAAATGAGCATTGTCAATAAAGTCCTGGGTCTGTTCCTGGGCAACAAGGAAGAACGTGACCTGAAGGAGATTGATCCGTTTGCGGGTAAGATAGCAAAGGAGAGCCCCCTCATTGCGGCACTTTCGAATGACGGATTGCGCGATAAGACAGCTGAGCTGAAAAAGGAGATACGCGACCATATTGCTGAGGAATCCAGGCAGATTCTTGAAATCAGGGCTGCAGCCGAGAACGAGGAGGATGTCAACCGTAAGGAGGAACTCTACAACCAGATAGACAAGATAGACAAGCAGATCCTCGAAAAGATAGAGAGCAAGCTTGATGAGATACTACCCGTGGCTTTTGCCATTGTCAAGGAGACAGCACGCCGGTTCAAGGAGAACGAGCTGCTTGAGGTCACAGCCCGCGATTGGGACCGCGATCTGGCAGCCATCAGGCCTTCAGTGACTATTGAAGGAGAGAAGGCTTTCTGGAAGAACCGCTGGATGGCAGGCGGAAACGAGATAGTGTGGGATATGATTCATTACGACGTTCAGCTCGTTGGCGGCGTGGCACTGCACAAGGGAAAGATCTCCGAGATGGCTACCGGTGAAGGAAAGACCCTCGTGGCTACACTCCCGGTATTCCTCAATGCGCTGGCAGGACGAGGCGTGCACATCGTAACAGTCAATGACTACCTCTCCAAGCGCGACTCGGAGTGGATGGGCCCGCTCTATGAGTTCCACGGACTGACAGTAGACTGCATAGACAAGCATGAACCCAACTCCCATGCACGCCGCAAGGCATATAACTCTGACATTACCTTCGGTACCAATAACGAGTTTGGCTTTGACTACCTGCGTGACAACATGGCTATCAACCCCGAGGACCTCGTCCAGAGAAAACACCACTACGCCATCGTCGATGAGGTGGACTCGGTGCTCATAGATGACGCCAGGACCCCGCTCATAATCTCCGGCCCCACAGCCAAGAGCGATACACTGCAGTTTGACGAGTACAAGTTCAAGGTTGAGAAACTTGTGAGCGCACAGCGAAAGCTGGTGACACAGTTGCTGGCAGATGCCAAGAAACTCATAAACGACGGAGACAACGATAAGGGCGGATTGCTGCTCCTGAGAGCCTACAAGGGCCTGCCAAAGAGCAGCGCTCTCATCAAGTACCTCAGCGAAGAGGGAGTAAGATCCCTGCTCCTGAAGACGGAGAACTTTTATATGCAGAATAACTCCAAGGAGATGCCCAAGGTCACCGAGGAGCTTTATTTCGTGATTGACGAGAAAGCAAATTCAATTGAGCTTTCAGAGAAGGGCCATGACCTTATATCCAGCTCCGTGGAAGACACCAGCTTCTTCGTCCTGCCGGACGTGGGAAGTATGATCGCTGATATTGAAAAGAGTGTCAAGGACGAGACGGAAAGAATGAGAGCCAAGGATGAACTTCTCCAGGACTTTGCCGTTAAGTCGGAGCGCGTTCACACAATGACCCAGTTGCTTAAGGCATACACACTCTTTGAAAAGGATGTGGAGTATGTTGTCATGGATAACAAGGTAAAGATAGTTGATGAACAGACCGGCCGAATCCTTGAGGGACGCCGCTATTCCGACGGCCTCCACCAGGCCATAGAAGCCAAGGAGAACGTGAAGGTGGAGGCCTCCACCCAGACCTATGCCACCATCACACTGCAGAACTACTTCAGGATGTACCACAAGCTCGCAGGCATGACCGGCACAGCCGTAACAGAGGCAGGTGAGTTCTGGAACATCTATAAGCTTGACGTGGTTGTGATTCCAACTAACGTAAAGGTCATCAGGAATGACCATGAAGACCTCGTATACAAGACCAAACGGGAGAAGTATAACGCCGTCATCGACGAGATCGTCAGCCTGAACAAGGCAGGCAGACCCGTACTCGTGGGTACCACATCAGTGGAAATTTCCGAACTGCTGAGTCGTATGCTCAAGATGAAGGGGTTGAAGCATAACGTGCTCAATGCCAAGCTACACCAGCGTGAAGCTGAGATAGTACTTGAGGCAGGTAAGACCGGTACTGTCACTATTGCAACCAACATGGCAGGCCGCGGTACTGACATCAAACTCACCCCTGAGGTGAAGAAGGCAGGCGGACTGGCAATAATAGGAACAGAAAGACATGAGTCGCGCCGCGTAGACAGGCAGCTGAGAGGTCGTGCCGGACGCCAGGGCGACCCCGGTTCGTCACAGTTCTTCGTCTCACTTGAGGATGACCTCATGCGCCTCTTCGGATCGGAGAGAATTTCAGGAATCATGGACAAGCTGGGACTGAAGGACGGGGAGATGATACAGCACTCCATGATCACCAAATCTATTGAGAGAGCCCAGAAAAAGGTGGAAGAGAACAACTTCGGCATAAGAAAAAGGCTGCTTGAGTATGATGATGTCATGAACTCGCAGCGCGAGGTCATCTACAGCAAACGCCGCCATGCCCTCCTGGGTGAGAGACTCAGCGTTGACATTGCAAATATGATGTATGACGCCACTGACAATATAGTCACCACAAACAAGGATACCGGCGATTTTGATGAGTTTCAGTTTTCTCTGATCAGGTCACTGTCAGTTGATTCTCCGGTCGCAAAGACTGAGTTCGGCAAGAGCAATGAACAGGAGGTCATAGATGTGGTATATGCCAAGGTACTTGATGCCTACCGTCGCAAGAGCGAAACCATCTCATCCACCGCCCTTCCGGTGCTTAAGGATGTATATGAAAGAATGTCAGCTACATATGAGAACGTTGTTGTCCCTATATCTGACGGGGCGCGAACATACAACGTGGTTACCAACCTGAAGGCAGCCGTGGAGAGCTCGGGCAGGGAACTGCTCCGCTCATTCGAAAAGACAGCTGTTCTGGCAACCATTGACGATGCATGGAGAGAACACCTCAGAGAGATGGATGAACTCAAACAATCGGTTCAGAATGCCACCTACGAACAGAAAGACCCACTGCTTATCTATAAGTTCGAGTCATTTGAACTCTTTAAAACCATGGTCAACAAGGTAAACCATGATGTTGTCAGTCTGCTGATGAAGGGTACCATACCCGTCACATCGCCTGACAACGTCAGGGAAGCCCAGAGGCGCAAACAGGCTGACATGAGCAGACTGAAGACACAGAAGAGCGACTTTGACAGCTATCGCAGCGGAGGAGGAGGCTCACCAGAGCCGAAACAACAGATAACTGCCCCGGTGAGAGTTGACAAGAAGGTGGGACGAAACGACCCGTGTCCTTGCGGCAGCGGCAAGAAGTACAAACACTGCCATGGCCAGGGCCTCAGTGATTCGGCTGGCGCCTGACCGCCCGCTGGTTCTGTTATTTTCTTACCGCACCCACTGCCCTGGCAATCCTGGCTTGCAGTGTCCTGCTTACAGGAACCAGCGGCAACCGGAGATAATTATGGCAAAGATTCATAAAACTCATTATGGCCTTTATGCCACCGGGATTGCCTTCGGCGACCAGTATCTCCGTAAGCTCCAGGTACTTTAGTTGTATTGCTCTGGCCATACTGAAGTTTCCCTTTAGAGCCTGCTGTGTCATCTCACTGCATTCAGCAGGGAAAGCATTGGCCAGTACCGATATGACACCTGAACCTCCTGCGGCCGCAAAGGGAAGAATCTCCATATCATTGCCGGAAATCACAAGGAACTCATCGGGCTTGTCCCTGATGATCTTCATCACGTTCTCGAAACTGCCCGAACACTCTTTTATACCTATGATGTTTTCGCAGTTCCTGGCCAGTTGCAGGCATGTTTCGGGCAGTATGGAGCTGGCGGTGCGCGACGGTACATTGTAGAGGATGACCGGCACAGGACTGGCCATGGATATCTGCCTGAAATGCTGGTAAATACCCTTTTGGCAAGGCTTGTTGTAATATGGAGCAACAGACAGGATGGCATCAACCCCTTCAAGATCTGCAGACCTGATGCTGGTTACTGTTTCAGAGGTATTGTTGCCTCCTGCACCGAGCACCAGCGGAATACGTCCCCCTATGGTCTCAACGGTGAATGAGAGGAGGGCACTCTTCTCATCCCTGCTTAGCGTAGGCGATTCGCCCGTGGTGCCCAGCAGAACGATGTAACTGACCCCGCCGGTGATAAGGTGTTCCAGTATCCTTCCCATCGCAGCAAAGTCAATGCTCAGGTCACTTTTGAAGGGTGTGATAACTGCCACACCCGTCCCTTTGAATTTCTTCATCATCTGATATTCCTTCTGTTGTTTTGATCTGTTACGCCCTGTTATCCGGGCTGCTGATCATTGAAAGATAATGCATTGTCTGTTCAATGAAGAGCGCGGTGCTGAAGGGCTTCGGGGTTTTTATCATCAGGTCATAGGGCGTCTTTCCCGGTTCATCAGTCACATCAGGTCCTGCCTTCATGGGCGCCGGTGATAGCGCCGCTAAAGCACTGAGCTGAAAGAGAGACGACGGATTGATATCTATAACCAGATCAAACCTGGTTGCCATAAACTGCTTTGCATCCTCAGAAACGGGCATGTACGCCCAGTTGAGATCTGTTCTCCTGAGGAACTTCATGTAGGTAAGCCCTGTAAGCCTGTCGGGGACAATCTTACCAGGTATCCACACCATCACCTCAACACTCTTACCCATCTCGGCGAGCTGCCTGTTGAACGCTGCCAGATGCTGGAACTCATTCTCATAGGTGGCATCCCATAATATGCCGATCTTCTTTACATTCTCAATATTAAACTCGGGCTGCATCCTCCTCAGCGATGAAAGACGCTTATGGAGCAGGTACCTGCCGGCTTTTAACCTGAGATTGCTTAAAATTTCCATTAGAATACAAACCTATATTTTTTTTGGTTTAACAATAGCAGGCAGGTGATTATTCTTTTATCATTTTCACGAACTCTTCCTCGGTAACTATCGGAACACCCAATGCCGTGGCTTTGGCACGCTTGGCCGGTCCCATTTCGCTTCCGGCCACTATGAAGGAGGTGCTGCTTGAAACAGAAGTAGTTACCCTTCCGCCAGAAGCCTCAATCGCTGCCTTGATGCCGTCACGGGTAAACCCTTCAAAGGTGCCACTCACCACCACGTTTTTCCCTGCCAGGGGACCGGCGTCGGCACTCTTTTGCACAGGGCCCTCAAAGGTCATCCCTGCAGCGCGGAGTCTCCGGATAATCTCAATATTCTCGGCATCCGAGAAATACTCTGTCACGCTTGCACTTATCCTCGGACCAATCTCCGGAAGCGCCGAAAGCTGCTCCCCGGTGGCCTTTATGAGGGAGTCGATGTCAGGAAATCCGGCAGCCAGAGTCTTTGCCACTGTCTCTCCCACATGTCTTATGCCCAGTGCAAACAGTTTCCGATGCCATGGCGCTGCAAGAGAGACAATGAGGCCGGCCATTATGTTTGATGCCGACTTGTCGCCCATTCTCTCCAGTGAGGCCAGCTGCGCATGACTGAGTGAATACAGGTCAGCCACATTATGTATCAGGCCGTTCGAATAAAGAAGCTCAACCGTCTCTTCGCCCAGTCCCTCAATATCCAACGCCTTCCTGGAGACAAAATGGATGATGCGTCCTGTAATCTGAGGCGGACAATGCAGGTAGTTGGGGCAGTAGTGATTGGCTTCTCCTTCTGTGCGTACCAGCGCAGTGCTGCATTCCGGACATCTCTCCGGGAAGGCTACTGCCACTGATCCTTTAATCCGTCTGCCGGCATCAACCTCCACTATCTTGGGAATGATCTCACCGCCCTTCTCAATTATCACAGTATCACCATAGTGCAGCCCCAGCAGCTCAATCTGATCACTGTTATGCAGTGAGGCCCGCTTCACTGTGGTGCCGGCCAGGAGCACAGGACGAAGATTGGCAACGGGTGTAACGTTTCCGGTTCTGCCCACCTGGAAGTCGACCGATATAAGTTCCGTAACAGCCTGTTCTGCAGCGTATTTATAAGCTATGGCCCATCGGGGCGATTTGGCAGTGCTCCCAAGAAGCTTCTGTGCCTCCAGCGAGTTGACTTTGACCACTACTCCGTCAGTGTCATATGGCAGTCCCTTCCTCGCAGCCTCCCATGACATGATAAAACTGATGACCTCATCCATTCCGCTGCACAGCTTAATGACATCGGGGGTGCGGAAACCCCAGGAACGGGCAGCACCAATATTATCATAATGCGTCCCCGACGGAAGTTCCTCTCCCAGCAAATAATAAAGATAGCAATCAAGCGGCCGGGAGGCTACAATCTTCGGATCAAGCAGTTTAAGGGTGCCTGCCGCAGCGTTGCGGGGATTGGCAAAGGGAGGCTCACCGCGCTCCTGCCGGGCGGCATTCATCTCCTCAAACCCCTTGCGGGGCAGGTAGATCTCACCACGCATGACGAAGGATGAAGGGATAGCGGCAGCAGTAAGCCTGACAGGAATACTCCTGATGGTTCTGACATTGACAGTGACATCATCACCTACCGTGCCGTCACCCCTTGTGACAGCACTGACCAGTGAGCCATTCTCATAGCTGAGGCTGATAGAGACCCCGTCATACTTGAGCTCACAGACATACTCAGGCTCGTAACCCAGTGTCTTCCTGACTCTCTCGCCAAATCCGGCAACCTCATCCGGACTGTAGGTGTTGCCAAGCGAGAGCATCGGCCACTTATGCTCAGCCTGCATGAACTCTTCCGTGAGATCGCTTCCCACTCTCATGGTCGGGGAATCGGAGGTGACAAGCTCCGGGAAATACTTCTCTATAGTCTGAAGCTCATTTAGCAGTAAGTCAAATTCGAAGTCAGATATAACAGGCTGATTAAGTACGTAGTACTTGTGGTTATGTTTATCTATTGTTCTTCTGAGCTCCTCGGCCCTTTTTTTTGCTTCAGCCAGCTTCATTTGCTATAGTTGTCACTCATTAGTTGATGAACTCAGCTCCATACACCGGGGATGGCGGTACCACAGATGCAGCAGCCTTTATGAATATTATTAGTCACTATCCTGTAACCGCTCCGGTCAACTACCTTCTGCTTGCATTTTGGACAGATGGTATCTTCAACCCCTGCACCGGGCATGTTCCCTATGTAAACATACTTCAGCCCCTCACTGCGGGCTGTCTCCGCCGCCCTGGTCAGTATGCCGGCAGGGGTCGGAGGAAGATGCTCCAGCTTGTACTGCGGCTGAAAACGACTGAAGTGCAGGGGGGTGTCAGCGAAGCCGTTGGAGGCAAGCCACCCGCACATCTGCTTAATCTCATCCGGCTTGTCAGTCCAGCCAGGAACAATGAGATTGGTGATCTCGAGCCAGACCCCCTCGTCACGGTAAATTTTCAGGGCATCAAGCACCGGTTGGAGCTTGCCTCCGTTCAGTTTGAGATATGTACTGTCACTGAATGACTTAAGGTCGATGTTTGCTGCATCCAGATGCCTGCAGAGCTGCTTAAGCGGCTCACGGTTAATGTAACCGTTTGAGACCATGATGTTCTTAATGCCGGCATCATGGGCAAGCTTGGAGGTCTCATAAACATATTCATAGAAGGTGACGGGTTCGGAATAGGTATATGCAATTGACCTGCAGTTGGCGGCAATGGCTCTCTCAACAACATTCTCAGGTGGCATGTCATAGTTCTTTGTCTTGTCGGGTGAACTCTGCGAGATAGTCCAGTTCTGGCAGTTGAGACATGCCAGGTTGCACCCGGCAGTGGCGATTGAGAATGTTGCCGAACCTGGCAGAAAATGGTATAATGGCTTCTTCTCAACGGGATCAACATTGGCTGCACAGGGATTGCCGAAGGCCATGGTATAGAGCTTTGACTTTCTGACGATCCTGTTACGGCAATCGCTCAGCTCACCCTCCTTTAGGGTGCATTCATTCGGACAGATGAGGCATACGACCCCGCGCGCGCCCTGCTCCTGGAACATGGCCAGTCTCTCCCCGGTGGCAGGCTTTTCTCCGCTGGCCGGCTTCATGGCTACAAGCGGAACAGGAGCCGCCATTCCTGCTGCCATGACAAGCGAGCCCTGCCTTGCAAATGTCCTCCTTGTTATCTTCATTCCCTTGTTTACCAATGACATGCATTTAGAAGTAGCATAGTATAAAACTAATGCTTAATCGTCACCGATGCAACTATCCCCGACACTAATATCACGGCTGCAAGCACAAAACATGCATTTGCTGTTCCGGCCAGCGGCACCAGCAGGGTTGATACCGTCAGGTAACCCAGCGCTGAACCTGCGAGATCGGAGGCATATACTGACCCGGTTGACGCTCTCCCGCCCGGAGCAGTAACGATCCGATAAACGGCACCTGTGATGAATCCGGCGGCAGGAAGTGTTATGAACATGACAGCCAGCACCGGGCCGGGCCCGGAGATGACCAGGGAGGGGGCAAGCAGTCCGGTGAGGGTATAGAGTGTTGAGAGAAGCAACGCACACACAGCCAGACGCTTAAGGGCTGCGGCCCGACCCCAGGCGCCGCCCGCTGCAAGACCTGCCATCAGCAGCGTGAGAATGACGGCGGAGAGCAGATAAATATTACCTATGGCCATCTGCAGGATGAATATCATTATCATCCCGAAACCGGCCAGCCCGGCTGAGGATGCAAACATCATCACACCACCACGGCCCGCAAATATCAATGGAATCATTATAAGCACCACCAGCAGGGCAACCAGGCCTCCCCTGATGCCCATCCTCTCCAGTGAGAGCATGTTCGCAAATAGTGCTGATAACGGCCTTAATGCACTGTTTATACCGGCCTCCCGGTCTACCTGTGAGAGAATCTGTTCCCTCTTCGAACGTATATCATTGTCATCAAGATAGTCGCGGTTTACATAGCTGTTCTGAATGCCGCTGCCTTCCGCCAGCCTGACCACTGAGGAGGTAAGCGGATGAGCCGAGCCAATGGCGTATAATGATGCTCCCGGGATGATGGCAACGTGGCTGAATGTTGCTGCCAGAGCGTTATAGAGCGGCGAAAACCCCTTCCTGTAACTCTCCGGTGAATAGTTGAAGCCCGGCATAGGGGTGCACATGAAAATGCCGTCAGCAGAGAGGTGCTCTTTGACCAGCCTGAAATACTCCACCGTGTAATACCTGTTGACAGATAGTGTTGAAGGAGGAGGGATGAGTTGCAGCACAGCATCCCATGTCTCACCGTCATCTTTCAGGAAGGTAATCGGATCACTGCTGATCACGGTCACCTTCATCGTGCCGCAAAGGGTGTCACGCGCTCCCCCGGCAGCAATTATCCCCGGGTCAGGCTCAAGGTACACCAGTTCCCTTATGTCATGTTTCTTCAGCTCCTCCAGGTGTCTCTGCAAGCCCCCCGAGATCAGCATGACCTTGTCATACCCTTTTCTCTGTAGCAGCGCATAGTGAATGTTCTCCTCCGCGGTGATGATGTCGCCGCTAAAGAACAAAGGCCTGTGGTCATAATAGACGGTCTTCTCTCCTCCGTAGGTGCCGGTAGTGATGTTGCCGAAGGGCGTGTCAGTGCTCTCATGCACCTTTACCCCGCGAAGAAGCACACTCCTGGCAGGCAGGTCAGGATCGAGGGTCATGACAAGTGCACCCACGGGGAAGAGAGCTGTCAGCGCTGTTATCCTCACCCATGCCGGATAGCCCAGGTACAACAGGGCAATAACTGCCGAGAAAAGGAGAATGAGTATGTATAGTTCGAAATTTGGTATATGCAGTGTCACTGTCACCACCGTAACAATCCCTGCTGCCACTGATCCGGCCGTCTCAGTGGCGAAACTGTTTCCCGGTTGCGATCCGCCGGCAGCACGCCTCAGGACCGTGAGCCGGACGAATACCAGTGATGAGATGAAGGTCACCGGGGCAACACTGACGGACAGGATCACCATGATCTGAAAAAACGATGGTGTAGCACCCGGACTGAGAATAATGGTGTTCATCAGCAAAAAACAGAGGGGTGCCAGCGCCGTGCCTGCCAGCAGCGTCCATATCATCCTCCGCGGATCAGTGATGGCTGACCTGATTCCTGTTGCAGCACCCGCAGCCGCGATAATCAGCCATAGCCACAGGAACAAGCCTGCTGATGCCTCCGTTCCTCCACCCAGGATGACCGCCTCGCGCATCAGAATGAACTGTGATGAGGAGCTGACAAAACCGGTGAGCAGCAGGAGAGGAAAGGTTTGACTGGCAGGTCCCGGAAAAACACCGGGACTCACTGATGCCGTCCCGTCAGTATGGTCTGTGGCTGAAACGCCAGGCCTGTCTGATCCCGTCAGGTCATTATGGCGCTGAATGCTATGTTCTGCCCTGCGGTGCCGCCCGGCCTTGCTCAGATAGTACCCTGCATGCCATGTGAGGTGGATGATAGCGGCAAAGGCCATCGCAATACCAGTCTCCACATGCCAGTGGAGGAGAGGACCGGTGAAGGAGAGATCCCACTTGTAGGTGATCTTCAGGGCCATGAAGAGACCAAAGAGGGCTGTCACAAGGAAAGAGCCCAGGAGTATCCAGTTCCAGAAGCGCCGGTGCGAATGCCTGACGGTGAATCCTGTCATCGACAGGTAAAGCGAGAAGAGATAGATAATCAGGGAGGTCACCCCTATGGGAAGGAGATGATAGGTCATGGTCCATCCTCTTCGCCGAAGACATAGGCCTCATAAACAAAGATCTCTGTCTCCTTGTCTTTCCACCCGTCCCATCCGATGCCGGCCTTATCGCGGGCACAGTACCCGAGGAACTGCTCGGCGTTCCACCCTCTCTCGGAAGCCACCTGGGGCAGGAGGGTGCCCGACCTGAATCCTTTCTTAAGATAGATGCCGTGCTTTCCGATCTTTATCTCACTGATGTCATTAATTTTTTTCATCGGGCCAAGCACTGATATCTCCAGTTGTATGGCACTATACTCTGGTGCCGTCAGCGCAGTGAACCTGGGATCACCGAACGCCGCTTCAACGGCCATGTCGCCTATAACCTCCCACAACGGCTCGGTTGAGGTGAACCGGCCTATGCACCCTCTCAGATCACCCTCTTTTGTTATTGTCACGAAGGCCCCTAGGGGTTCTTTCAGACGTGAGGTGAGCCTGGAATCATCAGGTAAAGCCGGCTTGCGACCCTTCAGCCTGGCCGAGATGGCCTCGCGGGCAATGCCCAGAAGTGTCTTTCTCTCTTCGGTGGTAAGTGAGAACTCAACAGTGCCGGAGGAGTTCTGACTGCCAGCCTTGTTCACAGCAGCACTCTTATTCTCTGCTGTACTTTTATTCTCTGTGGCAACCCTGTTCACCGCCACGATAGCGTTGTACCCAACCACCTCATCCCTCTCTCCCCGGGGCGAGTCGCCTGAGTTAGTATAACCGACATTTCTGAATATGACCCCGTCACTGTTACCGGCAAGGTATAGAAGTACCATCGCGGCAGGCCATCCGCACATGGCGGTGGCGAGGTTCTCCGTACCCGACTCCTCGATGCTCCTGATGGTCTTCTGGAAATCCTCGGGATCTCCTTTAATGATGGCATCACTGGTGAGCCTGTCAACTCGAGAGGCATCCTCATAGGAGGGGTAGTGTGAAAAATCACTGCTGATGATGAACAGGTTACGGCTGTTGAACCACGGCTGAAGCCCCGAGGCAACAGCCTTAAGCACATTCGTGTTATGGGTTCCTATGAGTATAGGTACAATCCGCGGAGCGCTCCTGAAATGGTACTGTATGAAGGGCAGCTGTACCTCCAGTGAGTGCTCGGGCCCGTGTGCCTCATCCTTCTCTATGAACCACCGGTTGGCGGCTTTCAGCCTCTCACCAAGCTCCCTGTTGACCTCTACTGTCCCCAGAGGTGTGATCAGGTTGCCGGAGGTGAACACAGCGGCACCCTCAAAGGCATACCTGTGACTCACCCCGATGAGAAATATGTTGTCGTAGACCGCATCGGAGGGAACCGATGCATAACCTGCCGCAGCAGTCTTCCCCGAATAGACAAACCCGGCGTGCGGTACTATCAGTGCCCTGACGTGTACCCCCTTTTCCGGCACACCGGCGGCGGCAAAAAAACCGGCAAGCTCACCCCGAAGTTTGTTACTGTCCGATGAATAGAAGCTGCCGGCTACAGCAGGCTGCCTGTCGCGCCCGCTGCCCTGTCCGAATATGTTCATAAGCGGAGTTGTTAATGTAATCATGATGAAAATAACCGCTTTCATAAATCAGCTGTTACCATCCCTGAAACTAAACTAAAACCGGAAAACCGAGGATGACTGCCTCAGATCAGAACAATATTTTCCTTCAGCGTGTTACCGTCATCATCAATGCCGTAAAGCCTTAAACCTACACTGCAGGTAGCGTCAGCCGTGACATCCAGAAACGGTGAGAGAGATTCTCTTACATCTTCCTCACCCATGGAATCATACTCCTCAATGTCAAAATAGAGATGTACAAAGAGTATATGATCGCTCTTCTTGATCTTAGTCAGTACTTTAAGTATCTTACCCATCCAGATTACTGAAGAGGTATTGAAGTAATCAACGTTGAATTTTAGGTTTGTGCTTTCAGCAGGGTTCTTGGCATATTCGGAGGCCCACTTATAGAGAGGCTCAAAGAAGCCTGAAGCATTCTCCGGCAGAGATTTCCCAATAAACGTTAGATTTCCGGTTCCCGCAACAAAACTTACCTGCGGTGTTTTAGAGGTTGCCTCTACTTTGATATCCTGTAATTTTACCATAACATGTCTTTCTTCCCAATTCTGGCGTTATTGCCCCAACGCAACATCATAAAGGTAACCTGTTTTTTCCGACACTAATTCCGCATTCGTCAAAAAATTCAAACTAGTTATCAACTTTTTTAAACTATTTATCCTCCTCAGGACTTACAAATCCGGACGGTTCGTTTAGAAGGAAATATTATCTTTGCAGCCGTAATCAAAACTTGATGGAAAATCTGCTCAGAATGGGGATCAGAGAGGCTGTAAAAAGCCTGTGGGGTGTTGACGTCAACGACGACCTTCTGCAGTTGCAGAAGACAAGGAAAGAGTTTGAGGGCGATCTTACCCTTGTTGTCTTTCCTCTTACCAGGATATCACATCACGCTCCCGAGCAGACCGCAGCAGAGATTGGAGAGTACCTGTTATCTCACATTGATGCCGTCAGCGGCTTCAACGTGATCAAGGGATTCCTGAATATCTCCATCACACCCTCCGAGTGGGCTAAACGCCTGCAGGTAATAGCCTCCGTCAGCGGATACGGATTCATTCCGGCCGGCCCGGAACCGGACACGGTGGTGATTGAGTACTCCTCTCCCAATACCAACAAACCGCTTCACCTTGGACACATACGCAATAACCTCCTGGGCTTTTCCCTGGCAAGAATAAACGGGGCAGCAGGAAGCAAGGTCATAAGGACTAATATCGTCAATGACCGGGGAATCCATATCTGCAAATCCATGGTGGCGTGGCAGATGTTCGGCAACGGTCAGAAGCCGGAAGACACAGGCATGAAGGGAGATCATTTCGTGGGCGATTTCTATGTTCTGTTCGAGAAGAAATACAGGGAACAGATTGAAGGGCTCGTGGCTGCCGGATCAACCCCCGAAGAGGCCCGCGAGAATGCACCTTTGATGCTTGAAGCACGGCGCATGCTCCTGAAATGGGAGGCAGGCGACGAGGAGACGGTGACCCTCTGGAACATGATGAACAGCTGGGTATATGCGGGTTTTGACGTGACCTACAAGGCCCTCGGTGTAGAGTTCGATAAGATCTATTATGAGTCCGAAACATATAAAACCGGCAGGGAACTGGTGTTGCGCTCACTGGAAGAGGGACACCTCCTGAAACGTGAGGACGGATCGGTATGGATTGACCTCACGGCCGACAAGCTCGACCAGAAGCTGCTGCTGAGATCGGACGGCACCGCTGTATACATGACCCAGGATCTGGGGACGGCCGTGATCAGATATAACGACTATCACTTTGACCGCCATATATACGTTGTGGGCAATGAACAGAACTACCACTTCCAGGTGCTGGCGCTGACATTGCAGCGGATGGGATACGACTGGGCAAAGGGACTCCACCACTTCTCGTACGGAATGGTTGAACTGCCCGAGGGAAAGATGAAATCACGGGAAGGGAAAGTGGTTGATGCCGATGACCTCATTGCAGAAATGACGGCTACCGCAACATCGATGTCGGAGGAGCTTGGCAAACTGGCCGGCTACAGCGGGAGCGAGAAAGAAAACATATGCAGACAGATTGGACTGGGTGCACTGAAGTACTTTATTCTTAAAGTCGACCCCAAAAAGAATATGACCTTCAATCCTGCTGAATCAATTGACTTCAACGGAAATACCGGACCATTCATTCAGTATACATATGCCCGCATCAGGTCTGTCACCAGGAAGGCAGATGAGACCGGGGCCGGCACAGTAAATGATAATTGCAATGACGTTACTCCCAACCCGAAGGAGACAGCCGTCATAAAATTGCTGAATGATTTTCCCGGATTGGTGCAGGAGGCGGCAAAGGAGCAGAGCCCCGCGCTGATAGCCAATTATTGCTATGAGCTGGCGCGGGAGTATAATCAGTTTTACCACGACTTCTCAATACTGGGTGAAGAGGACAGGAGCCTGCGTAACTTCCGCCTGAAATTGTCGGAGATGACGGGAAGGGTGCTTGAGAGCGGATTGTGGCTGCTGGGCATAGAGGCCCCTGAAAGAATGTAAATATAAAATTGTTGGATAGCTATGTTTGAAAGCCTGAGTGAAAGACTCGAACGTTCCTTCAAGATATTGAAGGGAGAAGGAACCATTTCTGAGATAAATGTGTCAGAGACCCTGAAAGATGTCCGAAGGGCGCTGCTTGATGCCGATGTGAACTTCAAAATAGCCAAGCAGTTCACCGATACTGTCAAGCAGAAGGCCATGGGCCAGAACGTCCTTAAGGCAGTGAAACCGTCACAGATGATGGTCAAGATCGTCCATGACGAACTGGTGCTGCTGATGGGAGGAGAGAGGGTCGATATCAATATAAAGACGAATCCCTCAGTAATACTCATTGCCGGATTACAGGGGAGCGGTAAGACGACTTTCAGTGCCAAGCTGGCAAAATACCTGAAGAGCAAGCGCGGCAAAAACCCTGTTTTGGTTGCCGGCGACGTTTACAGGCCCGCGGCAATAGAACAGCTGAAGGTGCTTGGAGAACAGATAGGGGTTCCCGTATATACCGAAGACGACAGCCGCAATCCCATTGAGATTGCACGCAATGCCGTCAGAGAGGCGAAGAAGAACGGGCACGATCTGGTAATCATCGATACGGCGGGACGACTGGCGGTGGATGAGGAGATGATGAACGAGATTGCTGCTGTGAAGAACGCCGTCAACCCTCACGAAACATTGTTTGTGGTTGACTCAATGACAGGCCAGGATGCCGTCAACACTGCATTTGAATTCAATGAGCGAATAGACTACGACGGCGTTGTGCTGACCAAGCTCGACGGTGATACAAGGGGCGGTGCAGCCCTCTCTATCAGATCCGTGGTAAACAAGCCTGTGAAGTTCATCAGCGCAGGAGAGAAGATGGATGCCATCGATATCTTCTATCCTGAGAGGATGGCTGACAGGATTCTGGGTATGGGCGACATTGTCAGTCTGGTGGAGAAAGCACAGGAACAGTATGACGAGGTAGAGGCACGTAAGCTCCAGAAGAAGATTGCAAAGGACCAGTTCGACTTCAACGACTTCATCTCGCAGATACAGCAGATCAAGAAGATGGGTAACATGAAGGACCTCATGGGGATGATACCCGGTGTGGGGAAGGCAATTAAAAACCTTGATATAGACGACGATGCCTTCAAGGGTATTGAGGCGATCATCTCCAGCATGACACCTGCCGAGCGTACCAACCCGATGCTCCTTAACGGCAGCCGCCGTAAACGGATTGCCGAGGGCAGCGGCACCACCGTGACAGATGTGAACAGGCTTCTGAAACAGTTCGACGAAACACGCAAGATAATGAAGATGGTCGCCAAAGGTGGTGACCTCTCGAAGCTGGCGCAAAGAAGGCAATAGGGAGTAGGCAATAGGCAATAGTGAATGATA
>JFJP01037669.1_pt1 | contig 29739 bp, 25 predicted proteins | sample 431651 | NCBI WGS metagenome assembly JFJP01 (sample SAMN02602958, study PRJNA72255) | Microbial mat metagenome, whole genome shotgun sequencing project. | biome: fresh water; feature: sink hole; material: water; isolation source: purple microbial (photo- and chemosynthetic) mats found in... | reverse complement strand
TTATGGCTGAAACAAAAATGAGGATAATCGTTACAATTGCCCCGCCCATTTGATTAAGTGTAACGACTATATTTAAACAGATACAAGGAGGAAATATTTCAATGGGTCAAGAAAAACTTGAAAAGATACACACAAGGATGGCCGAACTTACCATATTGATTGTGGAAACGAAAAAAAGGCTGCCTGCCCATTCGACCAAACCGCCGGTCATGATAGATTTATTAGAATATGAGGATGAATATGATCTGTTGCTCAAAGAATTAAATAAATTTAAGGCGGGTGAATAATGACAGGTGATGACAACCGCCATGGCAGTCATGCCGCATACCAACGTGGATAAGGCTATGGAAACAGCTTTGAGCCTTGATATCCCTTTTTGGCCGCAACTGCCCAATTACAGCTATTATGAAGATATGTATGTTCAGGCTGCCGAACATTTTCCAGGTATCCTTCTGGATATGGATAAAAGAACATTGCGGTTTTCCATGGACAAGTTTATCTCTGAATTTGAAGAGGTCATGTCTCATTTTGATGATCCTGACTATTTTGACATAAGCCTCACCTATTCATCTGTATACCACCGGTTTCTCGGTATGGATCTGTCTGGGCACCCGGCCATCCGGGGGCAAGTTGAGGGGCCTGTCAGCTTTGGTTTCAATATCCTGGACCAGGACAAACGGCCTATTCTCTTTGATGATAATGTTCGCCCATTTATGTTTGAATTCATGGCCAAGCGGATCAATATTCAATTGGAAAAGCTGAAACAAAAGAACAGCAACGCCTTCATGTTCATCGATGAACCGGGCATGCAGTTTATTTTTTCCGCCCTGTCGGGTTACAGCGATCAAAAAGCAAAACAGGACCTGGATGAATTTTTCTCAATGATTGAGGGCGCGAAAGGAATCCACCTGTGTGGGAATCCTGGTTTGGGGGATCGTTCCCACAGGGTTTGAAGCCTTTGGAAAAGAAAACCTGGGGTTGTTGGCTTTCCGGCTCGAAACCATATGGAAGGAACTGGATAAGAAAGGAATTCCAATGGATCAAATTCTTGAACAGGGGTTGATCTCTCCGGCCACCTGTTGTCTGGTGAATGAAGACGGGTATAAGACCGTTGAAAAAGCCGTTCAGGCGACAAAGGCGCTTTCAGAATCCTTAAGGGAAAAATTTAAATTGAGCTAAAGGAAATCCTGATGAAAATTCATTATCTGCAGCATGTCCCGTTTGAAGATCTTGGAATGATGGAACCGATATTGACCGGCAGCGGACATACGCTGACAAACACAAAGTGAGGCCTGTGAAAATCAGGGCTTTATTGCGGTGATGAGATTGACGGCTCAGACTACGTTCAGTCCGAAACAAAAATTCTATCAGGGGCGGACAACTTCCCAAGTATCAACAATCTCATGCGCAGGGTATTGGATGTAATGATAAATCAAAAATAAACTTCTTGACATAAGAGTTATGGAAGTTCACTCTCAGTGAGTAATTAATTACTATTGTGTAAGGAGGAAATATCCACACACCTGTCAAACATCTTCCGGCAGACGAAAGAAGAGCGGCAACTGTTGAAGTTGTTGTAGAACTGGCCGCCGAGCAAAATCCAAATAGTATCACCACGGCAGCTATTGCCAAACGCATGGGCTTGACCCAGGGGGCACTTTTCCGGCATTTTCCGAATAAGGATGCGATCTTACAGGCTGTTATGGAATGGGTCACGAACCAATTACTGTCACGGGTTGAAAAAGCAGCGAAAAAGGCATCGTCCCCACTTGCCGCAATAGAGGCCATGTTTATGGCACATGTAGAATTTGCTATCCAGCATCCAGGTGTCCCTCGCATATTGTTTGGCGAATTGCAACATGCTGAACAAACCATGCCCAAACGTTTGGCCCAAAGTCTTATCCGCCGTTACGGGGAACAACTGAATCGGCTCATTGAAGAAGGAAAGGCTTGTGGGGAACTCGATGACAAACTTGATGCAGAAGCATCTGCCACGCTTTTCATCGGCATCATTCAGGGGCTGGTGATGCAATCATTGTTGGCAGGCGAGGTTGGCCTCATTCGCCGTGACGCGCCGAGAGTGTTTGCCATTTATCAGCGCGGAATCAGGAGTGCATGATGAAACTACTGGTAAAAAAGAGAACTTTGGCTATAGTTGGGATCGGCATTCCTTTGCTGGTGCTTTTTATTTATGTGGCCCTGCGATCAGGACCCCTTGCCCCGGTGCCCGTGATATTGACTATCGTAGAAAATAAATCCATTACACCGGCACTATTCGGCATCGGTACGGTTGAGGCTCGTTACACCTACAAGATCGGGTCGACGGTAACCGGCCGCGTCAAAAGGCTGGATGCCCATGTTGGAGACCGGGTTAAAGCAGGGCAGATACTTGGAGAAATAGATTCGATTGACCTTGATGAGCGTATCCATGCCCAGGACGCCGCATCGAAAAAGGCAGGCGCACAGTTAGAGGAGGCCGATACACGCCGACAATTTGCTCAGACACAGGCACGGCGTTATGAAAAATTGCTTGCCGTGCATTCAGCCAGTGAGGAGATTGTGTTCACCAGGCAGCATGAGCTGAATGTGGCTGAGGCTGGTCTGAATGTAGCACGCAATGAATTGACCCGCCTCCATGCCGAGCGTGAGATCCTGGTTGCACAACTTGGCAATCTGAGACTGATTTCTCCTGTTGACGGTATGGTCGTTGCCCGTGAGGTCGATCCCGGCACTACGGTTTCAGCAGGTCAGACAGTGGTGGAACTCATCGATCCCAAGAGTTTGTGGATCAACGTCCGCTTCGATCAAATTCATACACACGGGCTGGCTGCAGATCTGTCGGCCCTGATCGTATTGCGTTCACAGGGGGGTGTTGCGGCCGGCCATGTGTTTCGCGTAGAGCCGTTAGCTGATCCCGTAACCGAAGAAACACTGGCCAAAGTACTCTTCGATCCACTGCCGGACCCGCTGCCTCCAATTGGTGAACTGGCGGAGGTCACCATTGAATTGTCGCCGCTTCCGATGGGACCGGTTCTCCCAAATGCCGCTATCCAGCACATCAACGGCCAGACGGGCGTATGGCAGGTCATCCATGGTGAACTGCAGTTCACGCCGGTTTCTCTTGGCACTGCTGATCTGGACGGGCGGGTACAGGTGCGTGAAGGACTGAAAGTTGATGATCAAGTCGTCACCTATAGTGCCAAAGCCCTGACTCAGCGCAGCCGCATTCAGGTTGTTGAACAGATGCCGGGGTTAAAGCCATGATCAGCCTGGCTGGACGCGACATCATGCACGCCTGGGGAAAATTTGTCTTTACCGGTGTGGGGCTTGGACTGCTGATCGGTGTAACCTTGTCCATGGCCGGCATCTACCGGGGTATGGTGGATGATGCCAAGGCATTGCTCGACAATAGCGGCGCCGATCTCTGGGTGGTACAAAAGGACACGCTCGGCCCCTATGCCGAACCCTCCAGCATCTATGAAGATACCTGGCATGGGTTACGCAGCATCCCTGGAGTCGCACAAGCCGCAAATGTCACCTATCTCACCATGCAGGTGCGCAAAGATCAACGTGATGTGCGGGCAATGATCACCGGTGTAAGCGCAGGTGGGCCGGGTAAACCCGGCTGGCCGCCATATCTTGTTGCCGGACGTCACATTACCCGAAGCCATTATGAAGCTGTGGCGGATATCGCTACCGGTTTTGCACTGGGTGACCGTATTCAAATCCGCCGAAACAGATACACCGTGGTTGGCCTGACCCGGAGGATGGTTTCTTCCGGTGGTGATCCGATCATTTTTATTCCGCTTAAAGATGCTCAGGAAGCTCAGTTCCTCAAAGACAATGATGTTATCCTGCAGCAGCGCAAGCGTACTGGCGAAAATCCTGCGTTCAATCGGCCGGGAACCCCGGGTCTGCTTGATGCCATTATTGCTTCACAAAGCACCAATCCTTATGTTAATGCGGTTCTCGTGAAGGTCAAAGACGGCTATGGTGATGAAGCTGTGGCTGAATCCATTCGCCGCTGGAAACGGCTGACAGCCTATACCCGCAGCCAGATGGAGGAGATCCTGGTCGGCAAGCTGATTGCCACCTCCTCAAAACAGATCGGTATGTTTCTGGTGATTCTTTCCATCGTCAGTGCCGCCATTGTCGCTTTTATTATTTATACCCTGACCCTGGGAAAAATCCGTGAGATAGCGGTCCTGAAACTGATCGGCACCCGAAATCGAACCATTGCCGCCATGATCATGCAACAGGCGATCGCTTTAGGGATGATCGGGTTTGTGGTGGGCAAAATTACCGCGACGCTTTTAATGGCGCCAATTTTCCCCAAATATGTGCTGTTCGAGCCTCTCGATTCCGTGCGCGGATTCGCTGCAGTCGTTGTGATCTGTATACTGTCGAGCCTCATTGCCATTCGTGTTGCCCTCAAGGTTGATCCGGCCGAGGCCATAGGTGGTTGATATGACCGACAAAGGCATTCTGATTAAGGGATTAAAAAAACGCTATGGCAAAGGGGACACTGCTGTTGATGCCCTGAAAGGCGTAGACATGCAGGTAAGCCCAGGTGAAGTGGTCGGTCTGATCGGGCCGTCAGGATCAGGTAAGAGCACGCTGCTCAAATGTCTGGGTGCGGTCATCGAACCAACCGAAGGGAGGATGACCCTTGGCAATAAAGTGATTTACGACAACGGCTGGAAAGTGAATGACCTGCGCGCCCTGCGCCGTGACAAAATTGGATTTATCTTTCAGGCACCCTACCTCATCCCCTTCCTCGATGTTACCGATAATGTTGCGCTCTTGCCCATGCTGGCAGGAAAGCCCAATGCCGATTCACGCAAGCTGGCGGTGGAGTTGCTGCAGGCACTGGATGTGGCGCATCGTGCCAAGGCCATGCCTTCAGAACTTTCCGGGGGTGAACAGCAGCGTGTTGCCATCGCCAGAGGCCTGGTCAATCGCCCGCCGGTCATTCTTGCCGATGAGCCCACAGCTCCCCTGGACAGTGAACGTGCACTGGCAGTAATTCGAATTCTTAACCATATGGCGCATCAATATGAGACTGCCATCATCGTGGTGACCCATGACGAAAAAATCATTCCGACCTTCAAGCGCATTTATCACATCCGTGACGGTGTGACCTATGAAGAAGCCGGAGAAGGGAGAGTGTTTGAATAGTTCAGTTTTCTCAAGGATAATTATCCGATCCGGAAAATTATGCGGGCAGGATGGCTTTTGCCGAAACGATTGAAAATTCCCGGTCCCCAAAATTATGCGGGCAGGATGGCTTTTGCCGAAACGATTGAAAATTCCCGGTCCCCGTGATATAGGGACAATGGTGTAAGACTATATTTTTATCAACCGTCTGATCAGATATGAATGGACAGGATCATGCCCCGTATAAAATTTCGCTGGATTGTTCTGATATTGATTATCATTGCCGGAGGGGCTGCCGCCTTCCGGTATACGCGACCTAAACCGATTGAGGTGGTTGTCAAACCCGTGGAAAAAGGACGGGTTGAAAAAACCGTTGCCAATACCCGTGCCGGGACCATCACTGCCTGCCGACGGGCAAAATTATCTCCGGGCATCGGCGGTCAGATCATTCAACTGCCCATCAGGGAAGGGGATCTCGTAAAAAAAGGAGATCTGCTTCTCGAACTCTGGAATGAAGACATCATGGAGGAGGCAAAATTTGCACAAAAAGAAGCCGATGCCAATGAATCCAGATCCAAAGCCGCCTGTCTCAGGGCTGAAATTGCCCAGCGGGATGCGGACCGGCTGTCAGAGCTCCATAAAAAGGAACTCATCTCCCTTGAAAAACTCGACCAGGCCATGACCGGGGCCAAAGCCCTGAAGGCTGAATGCGAGGCGTCAAAAGCCGCTACTCTCATGAGCCGTTCACGTATGGGGGTGGTTCAGGCCAATCTTAAACGAACACGGTTGACCGCCCCTTTCAACGGGATCATTGCCGAAATCAACGGGGAACTCAATGAATATGTCACCCCTTCTCCTGTGGGTATTGCAACACCTCCGGCTGTTGACCTTGTGGATAACACCTGCTTTTATGTGGCAGCTCCCATTGATGAGGTAGATGCTCCGGCCATTTCTAAAGGTATGACGGCCAGGATCACCCTGGACAGTTTTCGCGGAAAACATTATGAGGGTAAAGTCAGAAGGGTGGGTGTCTTTGTCCTGGATCGGGAAAAACAGGCACGAACCGTTGATGTTGAAGTTGAATTTACCACTGTCACCGACATTGAAAAACTTCTTGCCGGCTACAGTGCAGATGTGGAAATCATCCTCAGCATTCACCCGGATACGCTCCGAATTCCAACCGAGGCCATCCTCGACGGCAGCCGCATATTTGTCTTTTCTGAAGGCGAAGGAATGATCCAAGAGAAAAAAATAACCCTGGGTATTTCCAACTGGGATTTTACCGAAGTTCTGTCCGGTCTTGAAATGAATGAAAAAGTGGTGGTCAATGTGGACCAGGCCGGGGTTAAGGATGGCGTAAAAGCCATCATTCAGGGTGAATCCAAGTGATTCTTCTGTCACACATGGATCGGGTGTTCCGGGTAGGAGAAGAAGAAGTCTATGCCTTAAAGGATGTCAACCTGAGTCTTCAAAGCGGAGAATATGTCGCCGTCATGGGACCCTCCGGTTCCGGCAAATCCACCCTCCTCAATATCCTCGGCCTTCTGGATCGACCCACAAACGGCACCTATCAGCTTGAAAACGAGAATACCACCTCCCTTTCCGATGAAGATCAGGCCCTGGTCCGAAGAAACAAAATCGGGTTTGTCTTCCAGTTTTTCCATCTCATCCCAAGGCTCACGGCTGCTGAAAATGTGGAGCTTCCGCTGATCCTGGCCGGGATTGATCCAAAAGAAAGAAAAAACCGGGTCACTGAAGCCCTGGCTGTTCTGGGCTTAAAAGACAGGGCAAAACACCGCCCGGACCAACTCTCCGGCGGCCAGCGCCAGCGCGTGGCCATTGCACGGGCCACCATCATGCGGCCGTCCATGATCCTGGCGGATGAACCTACAGGAAACCTGGACCGCCATTCCGGCGGTGATGTCATTGAAATCCTTGAAAATCTAAACAAATCCGGTATTTCCCTTGTCATTGTCACCCACGACCCGGCCCTGGGAGAACGGGCCCGGCGCAATATCATCATGACGGACGGCCGGATCATATCCGACAAAACCCGGGACCCGGCGCCATGAAAATTAAAAACACCTTTATTTTCAGCATCCAGGCCCTGTCCGGGTATCCAGCCCGCACTCTGCTGGTTCTTCTGGCCATGTCCATGGGGGTGGCCTCGGTCATGCTCCTGACATCGCTGGGAGAAGGTGCAAAACGCTATGTCAACCGGGAATTCACCTCTCTTGGGACCCATATCCTCTTTGTCCTGCCGGGTCGGTCCGAAACCACGGGCGGTCCGCCGCCGATGCTTGGTCAGACCCCTCGGGATCTGACCCTGGAAGATGCCCTGTCTTTGACCCGGAATCCTTCCATCGGCAAGGTTGCTCCCATTGTTGTGGGCTCTGCGCCCGTATCCTGGAATGGAAAGGATAGGGAAGTCACCATCCTCGGCACCACTGCCGACATGTTTGAAATCCGGCAGCTTGCCATGGGGCAGGGCCGGTTTCTGCCGGTTCAGGACCCCTCCAGGGGATCAGGCGTGGCTGTGATCGGGAATAAGATCAAAAAAGAAATTTTTGGGAACCGATCCGCTCTCGGGGAATGGATCAGAATCCAGGATCGGCGGTTCCAGGTCATTGGCGTGCTGGAAAAGAAAGGACAGTCTCTCGGTCTTGACATGAGTGATCTGGTCATCATCCCGGTGGCGTCGGCCCAATCCCTGTTCAACACGTCATCCCTGTTCCGCATCATGCTTGAAGCCAATAATCGCAACGATGTCCAGGCGGCCAAAGAAGCAGTACTGCGCACCATCAAGGAACGTCATGACAATGAAGACGATATCACGGTTATCACCCAGGATGCCATCCTGTCCACCTTTGACCGGATATTGACTGCCCTTACCTTTACGGTTGCCGGGATCGCCGCCATCAGCCTTGCCGTGGCCGGCATCCTCATCATGAATGTCATGCTCATCTCGGTTTCTCAACGCAAATCGGAAATCGGTCTTTTAAAAGCCATTGGTGCAACCGGCTCCCAGGTCTTATGGGTTTTTCTCACGGAAGCCGCCATCCTGTCCATGATCGGGGCCATCCTCGGCATTTTCATTGCGTATTCCGGAATGGTTGTCATCATGAGGCTGTTTCCTGATTTTCCGGTTCATATCCCGGCATGGTCCGTTGCCGCTTCTGTTTTCACAGCCCAACTCACAGGCATCCTCTTTGGTGTTCTTCCAGCCAGAAGAGCGGCCGCCCTGGACCCTGTTCTGGCATTATCCAGACGATGAGGACATAACCCATGAGAGTTGCAGATGCCATCAGACTTTCCCAGAGCGGGGTTTTCAGCCAGAAAATGAGAAGTTTTCTCACGGCCCTCGGCATTGCTGTGGGGATTGCATCCGTTGTGCTTCTGACCTCCATCGGCGAAGGGATTCACCAGTTTGTCCTGTCTGAATTCACCCAGTTCGGGACCAACCTCATGGGCATCAATCCGGGGGTGACCAAGACCCATGGCACACCGGGCGCCATGATCAGCAATATCCGGCCCCTGACCATTGAAGATTCCCTTGCCTTGAAAGAGATCCCGGAAATCCTGGGCGTTGTCCCCCTGGTCCAGGGCAATGGCCCGGTGGAATACAAGGAAAAAACAAGGCGAACCTATATCTTTGGGGTCGGACACAAGGTGCCCGAAGTCTGGCAGATGCGTGTCATGGGTGGCCGGTTTCTCCCGGATGATGATCCTCGCTCAGCCAGACCCTTTGCAGTTCTGGGGAGCCGGGTGAGAGAAGAGCTTTTTAAATCCGATAACCCCCTGGGAAAACTGGTGCGCATCGGAGGAGAACGGTATCGGATCATCGGCATCATGGAATCAAAAGGACAGATGCTGGGGTTTGATCTGGACGATGCCGTCTATATCCCCGTGGCCAGAGCCCTCTCCATGTTCAACCGGGAAAGCCTCATGGAAATTGATATTCTCTATATGAAGGGTATCAGCACGGACCAGGTCATCAAAAAAGTTAAAACACTTCTGACCGGCCGCCATGGAACAGAAGATTACACCATCACCACTCAGGAACAGATGCTGGATGTCCTTGGCTCGGTATTGAATATCCTGACCCTGGCAGTGGGCGCCCTGGGCGGGATTTCCCTTTTTGTCGGCGCCATCGGCATCCTGACCATCATGACCATTGCCGTCCAGGAACGGACATCGGAAATAGGACTGCTTCGCGCCATTGGTGCGGGCCGGGGCCAGATCCTGCTCCTCTTTATCGGTGAAGCCATCACCCTGTCTGCCATTGGCGGATTCGCAGGCCTTCTCCTCGGCATGGGGGGCGCCTTTATCCTCAGTATCGCCGTCCCGTCTCTGCCCACCCACACCCCGATTCTGTATGTTTTTTATGCCGAACTCCTGGCGGTTTTTATCGGTCTTCTGTCCGGCGTGGTTCCAGCCTGGCGAGCCTCCCGCATGGATCCGGTCGAAGCCCTTCGGAGTGAATGATCTTGCCTGAGTTTTGCCCGGGATTAAATTGATTATTGACTTTAATTTCGGTATTTTTCAATAAAACCGGAATGTATTATTAAAAAAAAGAATCGTTGAGTATCTTAAAAATCTATGATAGTTGCAAAATACGGTTGCTTATGAAAAGTCATGCTTTTGAAGAACAAAAAAAGGTATCAGTAAGAGAGCGTGTGTCGTTGGCACGTTGACTGAGGGGATAAAAATTATTAATCTGAGCGAACCGGAACGATGGCAAAAATCCACAATCATCTCCTGAAGCGATACGGTGACCGCAGCTTCGTGATACAGCTCAAGGCACGTTTCATTGCCTATTGTTACCTCACGGTATTCCTCGTCATCCTGGCTGCTATCATCTATTCCGGGGCCGCCAATCTGAAAAACCCCCTTTCTGAATACACGTTCAGGCTCACAACCCTGGGCCCTCTTGCTGGCGGTTTAGCCATTTGCATCCTCGGTCTCGTTATTTTTGTCCGAGGTTATTTCACCCTGTCGGCGCACTTTCTGATGATCTGCGGAATGGCCACGGTGTGGACGATTATCTTTCTCGAGCAGACCTTTTTGGTTTCCAGGCTTGACACGATTGTTTACATCATTGCGCTTCTTGCAATGATGCCCATCGTGATATTGAAGCGACCTTTCGGAATGGCCGTTTACGCAGGCATCAATATTATCCTGCTCTTCTTCTTCATGACACGTTTTGGCGGCCCGCTGAACCTGCCGATTGCCTCCATCATATCCTATCTTGCCGATAATAGCATCGCCATTTTGGCGGTTACCGCCATATCTTACCAGATCTACACGATCAATCGACGCTCCCTTGAAAAGGCAGAACACGATATTCAAGAGCGCAAGCATGCCGAGGAAGCCTTGCGCATCAGTGAGCGCAAAGCGAGAGCCATTCTTGACCAGAGTTTCCAATTTATGGGCTTGATGAGTGTTGACGGGACTTTGATTGACGTAAATAGATCGGCACTGGAATTGGTCGGAGTGCCAGCATCTGAAATCATAAACAAACCTTTCTGGGAGTGCCCCTGGTGGTCGCATTCGACAGAAATACAAGGGCTTCTCCGCGAAGCGATAAAGACTGCGGCAAATGGAGAATCCGTCAAATTCGAGACAGCAAATTCTGCAACTGACGGCAGTTTGCGATATGTGGACTTCTCGCTTCGTCCGTTCAGGGACGATGACGGTGATGTGCTCTTTCTAATTCCTGAAGGGCACGATATCACCGAACGAAAGCAGGCGGAAGAGACACTTAGAAAAAGTGAAGAACGATACCGAACCATTCTCAATGAAATGTCAGAGGGGTATTATGAGGTGAATCTGACCGGTAATTACACTTTTTACAACGAAGCGTTTCATAATCTTTTCGGATATGCAAAAAATGAAATGACGGGATCGAATTACAGATGTTATGCTGCTGAAGAAGCAGAGGCAAAAAAGGTATATGAGGTCTTCAATAAGATATACAAAACAGAGGTCCCTGTTCAAAACCATGATTGGGATATCATCAGGAAGGACGGTGAAAGGAGAACCCTTCAATACTTTTCCGCTGTTGTAAAAGATTCAGAAAATATCCCCATCGGGTTCCGAGGTATCGTCCGAGACATTACCGAGCGCAAACAAGCTGAAGCTGAAAAAAAGAAACTCCAGGTTCAGCTCCTCCAAGCACAGAAAATGCAAGCCATCGGGACCCTTGCGGGCGGGGTTGCCCATGACTACAACAACATGCTGGGAGTGATTCTGGGCCATACGGAAATGGCTCTGATTCAAATCGCACCGGACGATCCCCTCCACTCCCGTCTGTCGTTAATCCAGCAGGCTGCCCGGCGTTCAGCAGATATCACCCGGCAGCTTCTGGCTTTTGCCCGCAGGCAGACCATCGAACCCAGGGTACTCGATCTCAACCACACCGTGCAGGGTATGCTCAATCTTCTCCGGCGGCTCATCGGCGAGGATATCGACCAGGCATGGGAACCCTGCAGAACCCTCTGCCCGGTGAGGATGGACCCCACCCAGGTCGACCAGATCCTGGCCAATCTCTGCGTCAACGCCAGGGACGCAATATCAGGAACGGGCAAGATCACTATTGAAACGGATAATACGGTCTTCGATGAGGATTATTGCGCCCGGCATGTCGGGTTTTTGCCTGGTGAGTATGTGATGCTGGCCGTGAGTGACAACGGTTGCGGTATGGACAGTGAAACCCGCTCACACCTTTTCGAGCCTTTCTTCACCACAAAGGAAGTGGGTAAAGGCACCGGTCTGGGCCTTGCCACGGTCTATGGCATCGTCAAACAGAACAATGGATTTATCAATGTTTACAGCGAACCAGGTCAGGGAACCACGGTCAAAATCTACCTGCCATGCCATGCTGCCCAGACAGACCAGGAGCCGCAGATAACCGGACCGAAGACTATGGTCCGAGGTTATGAAACCATCCTGCTGGTCGAAGATGAGCCCATGATTCTTGAAATGACCACAACGATGCTGGAAGAACTGGGATACAGAGTTATTCCAGCCCCCAGCCCGGGTAAAAGCATCCGCCTGGCCAAAGAGCATCCCGGCCAAATCCACCTGCTCATGACCGACGTGGTCATGCCGGAAATGAACGGCCGGGACCTGGCCGGACGATTCACGGCCCTATATCCCGATCTCAAACTCTTGTTCATGTCCGGTTATACTGCTAATGTCATTGCCCACCAGGGCGTCCTGGACAAAGGGGTGGCCTTCCTCCAGAAACCTTTTTCAATGGCGGATCTGGCTGAAAAGCTACGGGGGGTTCTGGATGAAGCCAAAAGCCCCGCTCAAGGATAATTATCCAATCTCAAATTCCGGAAAGCATCTAATAGTCGATGATACCATAAACCAAAAAAAGGATTACATGATTTGAACGGATAAACTCAAGTTTAAATTCAGCCTGATTTTTTTCAGGGATAATGGTGATGGAACAGTCAGTGCCGGCAATGTCTTAAAAACTAAAAATGAAGAAAAGAATTGCTATGGCCTGTTATTGGTCCCATTATCAATTCCCATTATTCACCTGGTAAGTTAACATGCTCATTTATTATTGATGACCAAATTGATCGAATAGATCAACAGCAATTTCCTCGATTACCTCCTTCAACTCAAGTCCAGCCAACCATTTTTCAGGTATAATATCAATTCCAAACAAGGCACCCAAAATATTTCCTGTTATAGATCCTGTTGAATCGCTGTCTCCGGAATGATTGACCGATAACAACACTCCTTTTTTGAAATCATCTCCGGCCACCAAACTACAATAAAGACTTATCGCTAAAGCTTCTTCAGCTATCCAACCAGCGCCAATTTTTTCAATCACTTCAGGTTCAGGGGTCTTTGCACCAACCCTATCAAGTGCATTCCCTATCGCTTTGAGAGTCTCTTTATGGTTTTTATCCGCTTTTAAAAGCAGGGTTGAATTTTCAATGGCTTCAGTCAGAGGGCTACCAGAAATAATCAAAGAAATCAGGGAGGCAAAAGTTCCTGCAGCTAAATATCCGGCCGGGTGTCCATGGGTTATTGCTGCTAATTTACAACCAAAATGAAATGCTTTTTCAGCATCATCGAAAGCAAGTCCTACCGGTGCCATACGCATGACTCCACCGCAGCCCTTACGGTCGTTAACAGGGTTTTCCATCGTCCCCATCTTGCCGGATCTCAAAGAAGATAAACAGCTATTCCCCGGCGCTCTTAATGAAAAAAGTTCTTTGTTCCCGGTTAATACCCCATCAATGATTGAACAGGCTCCATGCTTCTTAATAAGATTATCCTGATACTTTATTTCCTGAGTATATAGCCACCTTAAAAGGGCGTGATATCCGGCAGAAATGACGCCTTGATCTCCCTGATATTCTGATCTTACTTTTGATAAAATTAATCCTTCTGCTGTGAATAAGGTCATCTGAGTATCATCGGTTATGGCACCCAATCGACCATAAGCTTCTGAATAGTCTGTCAAACCTCTTTCCCCGAAATTGGATCTGATCTGGTCGATATTCATGAGCTCAATAGGGGCACCTAAAGCATCACCAATGCCACCTCCAATGAGACAACCCTTAAAATTTTCAATTGTTCTTTTTTTTATCATCTTTATCTTTTTCTCTTTTAATGATTCTGTTTGATAAAAGTTCCCGCTAAGGGTCCATCTTTACGCCATGCCCAACAGGTATCTATCAGATATTTTTCAATTTCAAATTTGGGTTCCCCGTTTCTCTGTTCTTTACGTGATTCGAATATCCAGTATCCCTGGAGTGCTGCCGGTGCCATAGATAAAAGCAATGTTGTCAGATGAACACATCCTTTAACACCGCCGGCAATTTTCTTTATTTTGGATGTAAATCCCGGAGCGATGACAAGGCCCTTTATTCCCTCAAGACTGTTTTTCATTTCCCGACAGAGATCATCATGTGGAGTGCCTGGCATTTTTACATTGAGATCTACAATTTTTAATTCAGATATTTTGATGAGCAGTTGAATTTTCATGTGGTGGAAAATATTGGGTTCTATTCGTTCACCAGATCTTTCATATATCGTTATCAGGTTTTTTTCTTTTAATTCCCCTGTAATTAATATGTGCGCATCATCAACAATATGACTGGAAATATCCAGGTTCCGGTTGTGTATTTTTTCAAGGGCATCTACTTCAACGTATTCCATAAAAATATCCTATTCTACAGTTGAGGTTTTTTGAATAGGGGGCATGATACCATTTTTGATGAAGATTAAAAAGACCTATCCATGATAGACTAAGTCTTTTTAATGCCAAAAACTACAGGCTTATCAAAAATCTTGTTCCCCTTATCGGAAGCAAAAGTAAAGTTTCAGAAGTCCTTAACAAAAAGAGGCCGGATAAAATCAATAGGAAAATAAAAATTTTAAGCTGCTATCCAGGAATTTCATCGCTGTTAACATTGCAGTCTCTGTAATAAGAGTGTGATGAATTTTTAGTGAGACATATGTTGATACATGTGGTGACACACATGTGCTAATTTGTTCATTTAAGTGACGTTGATCAATTGGTTTATAGTTTATAAAAAAAATGCAATCAAAATAGACCTTTTTTGAGCCAAAACCCTTACTCATATAGCTTATTAACAAAAGCAGCATTTCAGAAAAATGGTTGCCCTGGATTGCTTAATTTTATAAAAGATGTGTGGCATAATTAATGCTATATTTGTACTCAATGAGTTTCAAGACTCATCAATGATAAATTTTAACCTATACAGGAGAGAACAAGATGAAAAAAATTTTGATCGCGTATACCAGTAGAGCTGGCACCACTGAAAAAATGGCTAACTATTTAGCTGAGGGTGTTCGGATGTCTGGAAATGAAACTGAAGTTACAAAAATATCATCAATAAAAACAGAAAAAGATTTATTTGGGTTTGATGGATATCTTTTTGGATGTCCCACATACCATAAAGATATGACAAGCGGTATGAAACAATTTCTCTTCTTAGCTGAAAAAGCCAATTTAATCGGGAAGATAGGCGGTGCTTTTGGATCACATACGCATAGTGGTGAATCTGCTCCCATGATTTTTGAAACCATGCAGCACGTCTTTAAAATGGATGTGATAGATCTTGGACCATTAAATCTGACAGAAGCGATGATGGAAACTAATGAAGGCCTTAAGGCGTGTCAGCAATATGGTAAGGCTTTAAGCCAGAAATTTATTTGAAATGGCGGTAGGGAATCCATCATTTTGTTCGAAATAAGTGCGCCTGATATGTGAGAAACTCTTTATTAGAGCAAAATGAGAGACAAATGGTTAATCCTGATACTCGATTAAAACTGAACCCGCCAACCGGCATTGGCAAAAGCGAATTTTTCTTTAAAGCGGCTGTAACAGGCGGCGGCTGCTTCATTGCCGGTGCAGTGGGAGACGGCTATCAGCTTAAGCCGATACTGATCAAAGATGTCCATGGTTTTTTCAAGCTGGTCGTCTGAATTCAAAAATCCAAGATGGGTTCCGCCGATCACGGCATGAAAGGCCATGTGACCCGTTTTTTTTGAAAAATGGTGCATGATATTGACAATGCCGGAATGGGCGCAACCGGTCAGGATCACAGGGCCTGACTCGGTTTCAATCAAAAGGGCGGCATCATCGGTTAAAGGGTCGGTAATGAAGTCATCTCCTTGTTTGACCAAAAGCCTTTTATCGGTCTGTTCAAAATCCGTCAGCCTTGGGATTTCACCTGAAAAATAAATCCCATTGGAGATTTTTGTAAATTCTTTTAATAGATGAACCTTTGCGTTGAGGTGTTTTTCAAGGGAAGCCGGGCTGTGCTTCAAGCCGATAAACCGTTCCTCTTTTTCACCTTCATCCTTGCCCTTGAATTTGGGTTTAAAAACATCGGGGTGGGCATAGATGTCAAGTATTCCTTTTTGCCCTGCAAAGGCATCAAGGCCGCCGGTGTGGTCATAATGCCCATGGCTGAGGACAATCTTCCGGATATCTGAAAGATCGATGTTCAGAATTTTTGCGTTGGGTTTTAGTCCAAGCCCCTGGCCGGTATCCATGAGGATGAGCTCATTGTCTTTTTCAACAAGGGCTGAAAAGCCGTGTTCACCGATAATCCCTCTTTTCCCAAGGGATCTGTTCTCGCAAAGGATGGTGACGGTCGTTTTTTCCAAAATCATTTCTCCATTCTATGGGGTTATAAAATCACAGGGTCTGTCTGAAATCCGGTAACAAAATAACGGTTGTTTTTTTCAAAAAAAATGATGCTTTCAAGATAGCCCACATCCCCGCATTCTTCATGTCTGAGGCCGAGTTTGAATTCTTTTACAGGATAGATATTCCAGTCATGGGTGATGGAGACGGCCATCTGGTTTTCAGGTAGAGTTCGGAGCTGTCCGATCATAAGGTCGCATATCAGATCAGCCGTTTTCTTTGGGTTTTCAATGATGCCGGCATCTATTCTCCCGTCAAACCAGTTCCTGATAAACACATCATTTCCTTCTACCAGAATTCTTTCGACCGCTTTGTCAATATCTTTGATATAAAAAGGGGCAAGCCTGTTATCCACTGTGTTGTGGGGGAGAATTTGGTTGTGTTGATGTGTAAACCCTTTATCTATAAGGTAAGCGGTTTCAATGCACCGGCCCATAAAACTGGAACTGAGCATTGGAACCGGCTCAGGCCGAAGCGCTCGGCCAAAGTCGTAGGCATAGGTTTTTCCGGCCTTGGTTAATTCCATAAAGGGTTCCATTCGGGCGTCGGTTGAAAAAAGCCGTTCAGAGTGACGGACCAGCATGCTGATTTTTTTTATTCCCTGATCCAGGAGAGAATTGATGGCACCCAGAGTCTGGTCGGATTTAAGTGTATGCGTTCGTGACATTTGAAAAGTGTTCCTTAAAACCCTCAAGGGGATTATCTTTTTGTTGAATAGATTTCATACTCTATGCTATATGACCTGTCAAGTTTGGACATTTCTGTGAGGGCGTCATCTAAGTGAAAAAGAAAATCAGTATCATCGGGGTTCCCATGGATTTCGGGCAATTGCTTCGGGGGGTGGATATGGGACCTGCAGCCGTCCGTTATACCGGTCTGATTCCAAGGCTCCGGGCGCTTGGGCATGAAGTCTTGGATACAGGGAATGTCAAGATTCCCATCAGGGATCATGAGATACTCAGCCATCAGAAGGCCGGAAAAGAGGTTGAGGATAAATTTTTGAAAGAAATTACCGAGATCTGTGAGGCCATTTACACGGCAGGAAAAGAAGCGTTGGACAATGGGCGGTTCCCTTTGTTTATCGGGGGCGATCATTCCATTGCCGTTGGAACCGTGGCTGCCGTTTCTGATGGTGACCCCATGGGACTGATCTGGATTGATGCCCATGCGGATTTTAATACGCCGGAAACCTCTCCCAGTGGAAATATTCATGGGATGCCGCTGGCAGCCCTCATCGGAGAGGGATATGAATCCCTCATCAATGTGGGAAGGCCGGGAGCTAAAATTCTTTCTGAAAATATTGTCATGATCGGGCAGAGGGATTTGGATGTAAAAGAAAAACAAAGGCTGAAAAAATCCGGCATCACAGTATTTACCATGCGGGATATTGATGAACAGGGGATCAATTCCATTGCCAATAAAGCCCTGATGAAATTTGTTCATTTAAAGAGAATCCATCTGACCGTGGACATGGATGCCCTTGATCCGGTTGAAGCGCCTGGTGTCGGGACCCCGGTTCCAGGAGGAATTTCCTATCGTGAGGCTCATCTTTTAATGGAAATCCTGGCGGATTCCGGAAAAATCACCTCCATGGACCTGGTGGAAATCAACCCCATCCTTGATATTGCCAATAAAACCGCTGAGCTTGCCGTTGAATTGACCTTGTCTGCCCTTGGAAAGAGTATTTTGTGAGTCTTGACGAATATATCGGGGCCCTTAAAAAATATAAGGGATTTGCAGGAGATATTGTCTGTCACAACACCATTCCTCCAAAAGAGGCATTGTTCGCTTCTAAAGAACCGGCATTTAAACATAATCTGTCACCGCTTTTAAAATTCCTTGGTATTAAAAAATTATACAGTCATCAAAAAGCCGCCATAGACCTGATTGAGAAGGGAATTCATACGGTTATCGCCACACCTACGGCCAGCGGAAAAAGCCTTATTTATAACCTGCCCGTTATCGACAGGCTCATGGGAGATCCGGAATCCTGTGCCCTCTATCTATTCCCTTTAAAAGCCCTTGCAAGGGACCAGCTCAACACGGTTCAACACCTTTTGAAAGCAGCAGGCTCAGTTCACCTTGATGCACCTGACCTGAAGGCCGCAGTATATGACGGGGATATCAGCGCCTATCAAAAAACAAAGATCAGAAAAGTTTTGCCCCATATCCTTTTGTCCAACCCTGAAATGCTCCATCTGTCAATGCTGGCCCATCATCACCTGTGGGAAAAATTTTTCAGGAATTTAAGATTTGTGGTGATTGACGAGGTTCATACCTACCGCGGCGTCATGGGCTCCAACATGGCCTGGGTGTTTCGGCGGCTTCAACGGATATGCCAGTTTTACGGATCAACTCCTGTTTTTATTTTCTGTTCTGCTACCATTGCCAATCCTGCAAGCCTGTGTGAAAAACTGACAGGACTTGAAATCTGTGTTGTGAATGAATCCTCGGCCCCTGCCGGGAAAAAGGAAGTCATCCTGATGCGGGGGCTTGAGGGAGCTGCTAATACAGCTATCGCTCTGATCCATGCGGCGGTTCACCGGAATTTAAGAACCATCTGCTATACTCAGTCCCGAAAGATCACGGAACTCATCGCCATCTGGGCCTCTCAGCGGGCCCCCAGGTTTTCCGACAGGATCAGCGCCTACAGAGCTGGATTTTTGCCCGAGGAGCGGCGTGTTATTGAAGAAAGACTTTCCACAGGAGAGCTTCTGGCTGTGATTTCCACCAGTGCCTTGGAACTGGGCATTGATATCGGCAATCTCGACATCTGTATTCTTGTCGGGTATCCGGGAACCATCATGTCCACCTGGCAGAGAGCCGGTCGTGTCGGGCGGGATGGTCAGGATTCCGCTCTGATCCTCATCGCCCATGAAGATGCCCTGGATCAATATTTTATCAACCATCCGGATATTTTTTTTAATATGCCGCCGGAAAAGGCTGTCATTAATCCGGATAATAAGGTCATTCTGGGCCATCATCTTGAATGCGCTGCTGCCGAATTGAGTCTTCATAAAACCGAATCCTTTCTTTGCAATGATACAGTTCAAAAAGCCATGGCCAAGCTTGAACTGGATGCAAAGCTCTTAAAAAGCCGGGAGGGTGATTTCTGGCATGCAGCTCGAAAATCTCCTCACCGGGAGGTGAACCTGAGGGGGACAGGTAAGAGTCTGACCATTTTTATTGAAAAGACAAAACAGATTCTTGGAGAAATCGACCGGCACAGATCATATTTTGAAACCCATGAAGGAGCGGTTTATCTTCACAGGGGGGAATCTTATGTCATTACCTTTTTTGATCATGAAACCGGTGTGATTGAGGCCAAGAGGCAGGATGTGCAGTATTTTACAAGGGCCAGGTCATCCAAATCCACAACTATTATCAAGCCGTTGAAGTCTTTATTTATAAAAGGGACAAGAGTTGGTTACGGCATCCTGAAAATCACCGAGCAGGTGACCGGCTATGAAAAAAAGCAGGTTTCAAATCAGAAATCCATGGGCATCATACCCCTTGATTTGCCGAAACTTGAATTTGAAACCGAGGGGCTCTGGATTGAAATCCCGGATCATGTCAGGGATCAGATCGAATCTGAAAGACTGCATTTCATGGGAGGCATTCATGCCCTTGAGCATGCAGCCATCGGGATTATGCCGCTTCTGGTCATGACGGACCGAAATGATCTGGGCGGGATCTCCACCCCTTTTCATTCTCAGGTGGGCAAATCAGCCGTGTTCATTTATGACGGCGTCCCCGGCGGGCTTGGATTGACGGAACAGGCGTTTAACGATAGCGGGGCGCTTCTGGAAAAAACCTTTCAGACCATTTCCGGTTGCAGATGTGAAACCGGTTGTCCTGCCTGTGTGCATTCCCCCAAATGCGGTTCAGGGAACAGGCCCATTGACAAAGGGTCAGCCCTGAAAATCCTTGAGCTGTTATTGAGTGATGAAAAAACCGGAAGGTCGGATGAAGTCCGGGAATCAGTGATTGAATATTTGACTGAACCGACTTCAGAATCTCATTCCGATCAATATCCTGCACAGAATTTACGATATGGAGTTCTGGATATTGAAACCCGAAGATCAGCAGAGGAAGTCGGGGGGTGGAACAGGGCCGATAAAATGGGGGTCAGTTGTGCCATCCTCTATGATTCATTAAAGGATTCATATCAGGAATATTTTCAAGAGGATATTGAACGGCTCTGCAGCGATCTTAAGCTGTTTGACCTCATTGTGGGCTTCAATATCATCGGTTTTGATTATAAGGTATTGTCCGGGCTTTCGGATTTTGATTTTTTTTCACTTCCTACCCTTGATATCCTGATCAAAGTCCATGAAAGACTTGGCTACAGGCTTTCTCTTGATGCTCTTGCTTCTGAAACCCTGGGTTGCGGGAAAAGTGCAGATGGGCTTATGGCGCTCAAATGGTGGAAACAGGGTGAAATAGACAAGATTGTTGCCTATTGTCGGCAGGATGTTCAGGTGACAAGGGAGTTGTATCTGTTCGGAAAACAGAACCGGTTTCTTTTATTTAAAAACAAAGCCGGTCATGGGGTCAGGGTACCGGTGGACTGGTGAAAATTAAAAACTATTGATTTTATGGATTCTTTTTAATATATGAATACAGTGTTTTTCATAGAAATTCAATCTTTTGATATGTGAAATATGGATTTGAAAAGAGGTGTAAAATGAAACGCTATTTCATGCTGGGTGTGATTGTTTTATGTTGTTTCTTTTTTATGGGCCAAAGCCTTGCAGGAGAAAAAAAATATGTAGGTGCAGGTGCGTGCAAGGCGTGTCATGAGAAGGAATATTCAAATTATATCAATGTTGCCAAAAAAGCAAAATCCTTTGAGAGTATTAAAAAAATGGAGAAAAAACTGACTCCGGATGAATATCGTGCCTGCTTTGAATGCCATACCACCGGGTATGGGAAGCCGGGCGGGTTTGAATCCGAAGAAAAAACTCCGAACTTGAAAGATGCAGGCTGTGAGGTCTGCCATGGTCCAGGAAGTCTGCATATTGACGGGGGTGATCCGGAAATGATTATTCGAGATGTCACTTTGGAAAGCTGTAATACCTGTCACAGTAAAGACAGGATAGAAGCCTTTGATTTCAAACCCCTTTTATTTGGTGGGGCACATTAGCCTTCCAGAGGATCTTAAGAAAATGTTTGATACAGTCTTTAAAACAATAAACCGGCGGCTGTGGCTGAGAGTTCTTATCCCTTTATCGGTCATTGTGATGGCCGTTGTTGCAGCCAATATCGGGTATAATATCGTATATCAGATGAAATTTGGCGAGGCACAGTTGAATTCTCAGAATCGGATGCTGGCCCTTGCAGTGGAAGGTGGCATGTTTGACGCCCTTTCCATAGGCGATAATGATACGGTCAGAACCCAGTTCAAACGCCTGGGGGAACAGATAACCGATCTTAAGGTCTTTGTCTTTGATTTTCAAGGACTTGTATCTTTCAGTACAGATAGTCAAACAGTGGGAAAAAAAATTCAGGATGTATTTGATGACGCATCAGCAAAGGATATTACCGCTATGTTGGAAAGCGGTAAAGCCTCTGAAAAATCTTTTCACATTTCCATGGCGGACAAGCCTTTTTTACTAAAAAACAATCCCATCTTAAATGAAAAACGATGCGTTCACTGTCATGGAGATAAGCGAAAGGTTTTGGGTGGAATATCCGTTATTTCCTCTGAATCGGCAGTTTATGAAGCCGTCAGCCGTGCAAGACAGGTCAGTCTTTTTATCGGAATTACCGGTCTTCTTATCATTATCCTGTTTATCTGGTTGTTTTTTCATTTCCTTGTCAATAAAAAAGTCAAAATGGTTTTAAATGCCACTGCCAACATGCGAAAGAAAGATTTTACAAAATCCTATGATATCAGGGAAGGAGATGAGATCAATCACATTCTTTCCCGAATCAACCTTGTAAATCAGGATTTAAGGCAGACCTTTAAACAATTTTCAGACAATTCAGATACCATATTTCATTCAGCCTCGGATTTAAATCTTATTTCCGGAGATCTGAATTCAGCCAGCACAGATACTTCCCAAAAGGCAACAACGGTTTCTTCGGCAGCAGAAGAAATGAGCATCAATAACCGGGCCATCGCAACGTCCATGGGACAGGCAACGGATTCAATGAATTCCGTTTCATTGGCAATTGAACAAATGAGTGCCACAGTGAGCGAAATTGCCAGGAATGTGAGCGCCACCAAAGAAATCACAGAACAGGTTACCGAAGGCTTTGACATGATCACGAGTGTTGTGAACGAGCTTGGGAAAAGAGCCAATGATGTTGATCTTGTCACGGATGAAATCCGAGCCATTTCAGAACAAGTCGGCATGCTCGCTCTGAATGCCAAGATTGAAGCGGCAAGGGCGGGTAATGCAGGTAAAGGATTTGCCGTGGTTGCGCAGGAGATTACAGAACTTGCAAGCGAAACCAATAAATCCACCCTTAAAGCAGATGAAAAATTAAAGTGGATCAAAGAAAAAGCAAAGGAAGTTGTCGAAAAGGTAGCGGGGCTTACCACCATTGTAAAAGAGTCTGATCAGGCGATCTCCAGTATTTCTGCGGCTGTGGAAAAGCAGAATGTCACCACCCGTGAAATTGCCAAGAATATTAATGATGTTTCTGCTGAAATATCTGAAGTGAACACCAATGTGAGTCAGGGAGCCGGGGTTGCTGCCGAAATCGCAAAAGATATCACCATGGTCGAAGAAGGGGTAAGAAAAGTCCAGGCCAGCAGTGGCAAACTCAATGATAATGCGATCAGCCTTTCATCCATGGCTGAGAATTTCATGGAGCTTATCAAGAAATTCAAAGTTTGATTTGGTTTTTTTGGTGCTTTGATTTTTTCAGTGATCAATGCAATTTTTTCATCCATGGAAAAACTCTTTTGAAGATCTTTTCATACAGAACAAGAATTTCATTTATTTTGAAAATTTTTCCGGCAAGAAAAAACAGGATAATAAATTCAATTCCGGAGAGACTTGTGATGATAAAAGCCCCTTTAAATGTCATGGAATGAAAGATATTGCGCAGGATAAAAACGCTTAAAAAAAGCAGGATTCCCATCACAAGACTGACAGGGATGATCTTAAGGAAGAACCGATAAACCTCTTTTTTTTCAGTGTTCCGGCTTTTTTTATTCCAGCATTCATACAGAACTAAGGCCTGAACGACAACCGACAGAGAAAGGCCAAGGGCAATGCCCCGTGGACCCATGAACTTCATCAGAAAAAAGATCAGGGGAAAACTGATGATAACGCATAGAGAAGAAAAGAGAGCAGGGAAAAGGGTGTTCTGAACGGCATAATAACCTCTTGACACTATGGTCTGAGCTGAAAAACCAAAGGTTCCGATCAAAAAAAAAGGAAGGATGGCGGCGGTAACCAGTGTGGCCTCAGTATCAAACCGCCCTCTTTGGAAAAGAAGCACAACAATTTCCCGGCTGATGACAATAAAGAGGACAGAAAAAGGAATTACCAGAAAAATATATTTCAATGTTGAATTCAACAGACGGTTCAGTTCGGAAAAATTGCCTTGTCCTGCGAGTTTTGCCATGAAGGGATAGGAGGCCACCCCGACGGCCTGACCAAAAAGACCCACAAGGATAAACATGATTCTGAGGGCATAGTTCATGGCAGCGATACTGCCCTCAGTTAAATAAGACCCGAAAAATTTCAAAAGAATTTCCGTGGAAAAGGTCATGGTCAGTCCCAGCATCAACGGCAGGGTCAGAAGAATATATCTTTTCAGGTCTGGATGCGTAAAATTGAAGGTCAAAAAATATTGAACCCCTATCCTTAGGCTTCCGATGAGCTGAACTGCAAAATTCCCCAGGAAAGCACCTCCAAGGACCCCCCAGGCAAAACCTTCCATACCAATGGTCGGGGCAAGAAAAAGGCCGCCAAGAATGATGGTTAAATTGTAGATCAGAGGGGCAAGGGCTGGAATGAAGAATTTTTCATTGGCAAATTGAACCGCCATGAGAAGGCCGCCGCAGAAAAAGAAAAACTGGGCAGGAATAATGATCCTTGTCATCTTTACGGCCAGGGCAAAGGTCACGGGTTCTTTTATGCCAGGCGCAAAGGTATGAACCAGGGAGTCTGCCCATACCATCGCAATCAGGATAAAACACAGGAGAAGAAACCCGAAACTGTTCATGATGATGGAGAAAACCCGATAGCCCTCTTCTTTTTTACCACAGGACAGGTAATGGGCAAAAATGGGGATAAAGGTAATGGAAAGAAAGCCGCTGGCCACGATATGGTTCAGAATTTCAGGAATGATAAAGGCAACCTGATAGGCATCGACTCCTGCCTTGATCCCTCCTGCACCGGCAATGGCCATTTCCCGGAAAAGACCAATGATGCGGCTGGCAAATACGGATGCCATCATGATAAAGGATGCAAAACCGACTTTTTTCAGTATGTGTTCATGTGTGATCATTATGTATGGATAGGATTTACCACAGCAGACAGGCAAATAAAAGGCTTCTCAGGGAAAATTATTTGACTTCAAGATTCTTGCCGGAATATAGTATGCCAGAAAAAAAAGTCCAAACAAGAAAAAGGGGTAATCGGAAGATGTTCACCAAAACGGGTATAATCTCTTTATTTGCAGGTTTAGTTGTGGCTGTTTTCACCGGCATTTCAAAATTTATGGAAAGCCAGAATTTCTGGGTGGATTTAACGATTTCAAAACTTCTGGGAGACAAGGCCTCAGAGTTTCTTATTAATTTTACGGATGTTGCGGTCATACAGGATTCCCTTTATTTCCTTATGGTCGAACTTCCATTTTCCGCATTTTTAATCGGGCTTGGGGTTGTTCTTCTGGTTTTATCCTTGTTCTTCAAAAATTATTAAAATAAAGGCGTCAACTGTGTACAATTTTTTATCAAAAAGGCAATTTTTAGCATACTCGGCAACCGTGTCTGCAAGCCTTGCCGTTTCAACCTTTTTTTCTGGCTGTGCCATTGATCCGGTCACAGGGAAGAATCAGCTCATGATGGTTTCCGAGCAGGAGGAAATCGCCATCGATAAACAGCAGTCTCCTTTTCAGATTTCTTCAGACTACGGCATCAGCCAGGATGACAGGCTCAACCAGTATGTTTCCACTGTAGGCAAAGGATTGCTGGCCAATGTCCACCGCCCCGGCATGCCCTATTCCTTCAAATGTGTAAATGCCAGCTATATCAATGCCTATGCCTTTCCCGGGGGGTCCATTGCGGTAACGCGCGGGATTCTTCTTAAACTCGATAATGAGGCAGAGCTGGCTTCTCTTCTGGGTCATGAGCTGGGCCATGTCAATGCGAGGCATACGGCAGAACAGGTTTCCAAGGGGCAGCTTTCCTCACTTCTCATCGGCGGGTTGTCCATTGCAGCAGGCACCCAGGGATCTGCTGTTGGCGAGCTGACCCAGCAACTGGGCGCTCTCAGCCAGGGGCTTTTTCTTTCAAAATACAGCCGGGACAATGAAAGAGAGGCAGATTCTCTTGGCAATGAATATATGGTTAAAGCCGGATATCCTTCAAAAGGATTTGTCGGGCTCATGGAAATGCTGGACTCTCTTCACAAGGAAAAACCAAATTCTGCTTCAATGATGTTTTCAACCCACCCCATGAGTTCGGAACGGCTGGATGCAGCCATTCGACGGGAAAAAGGACAATACCCGTATTCAAAGGAATATTCATTGAACCGTGACCGGTATATGGACAATACCGCTTTCTTAAGACAAAAAAAAGAGGCGATCGAACTTTTGCAGGAAGGGGAAAAATTTCTTTCTTCAAAAGACTATGACAAGGCTGAAAATTCTATAAAAAAATCCATCCAGAAGTCGAAGGAGGATTATGCCGCTCATGTGGTCATGGCCAAATGCCTTCTCATCAAAAAGCAACCCTCCGAGGCCCTGTCCTATGCCGACACGGCAAAAAAAATATATCCTTCCGAAGCCCAGGGGTATTATGTGGCAGGAATTGCCAATACCGAGCAAAAAAGATTTTCAGAAGCCTATAAGGATTTTACCCGGTGTGAAGAAATATTGCCGGGCAATCCCCAGATGGCATTTTTTCGGGGTTATTGTCTTGATAATAATGGAGATAAAGACCCTGCGGCAAATCAATATATGAAATATCTGAAAATGATCAATTATCAGCAAAATAAATATTCTCAACATGCTTATGCCAGACTCAAACAATGGGGTTATGCCGAATAAAAGATGAAATTTCAAAGCCTTGGACACTGCCTTTCCTTTCTTGAGAAGGAAAAAGACCTCATAAGGATCACAGACCCTGTAGACCCTTATCTTGAAATGGCTGAAATCACCCGTCAGGTGTTTGAGGCAAAAGGGCCTGCCATATTATTTTCCAATGTCCGGAACTGTAGCTTCCCGGCAGTATCAAATCTCTTTGGCACTTATGAACGGATGCTCAAGGTATTCGAACCCGAACTTCAATCGGTAAAAGCCCTGGTGGATTTAAGATCAGATCCGGGGCTTTTTTTTAAAGCGCCGAAAAAAATCCTGCCCGGTCTTTCTTCATTGCTGCATTCCATTCCTTTGAAACGCCTTAACCCCAAAGTTATTGAAAATCAATGCAATATCACTGATCTTCCCATGATCCAATGCAGGCCAGGAGATGGCGGCGCTTTTATTCTTCTTCCCCAGGTATTTTCCATGGACCCGGAGGATGAGTCAATCTTACGCTCCAATCTTGGCATGTACCGGATCCAGATTTCAGGAAATGATTATCTGCCGGGTAGCGAAATCGGCCTTCATTATCAATTGCACCGCGGAATTGGCGAGCATCATAAAAAAGCCCTGGAAAGCCGGCAGGCATTAAGGGTGAGCATCTTTGTGGGCGGCCCGCCGGCCCATACGCTTGCAGCTGTGATGCCACTTCCTGAAGGAGTCCCTGAGATCGCTTTTGCCGGAGCCCTCGCCGGAAGAAATTTCAGGTATGCGGTTCAAAATAGGCATATCCTTTCAGCAGATGCTGATTTCTGCATCACAGGGATTATTATTCCGGGCAGGACAAAAAAAGAAGGCCCTTTTGGGGATCATCTGGGCTATTATTCCCTTGAGCATGACTATCCATATATTAAGGTTACCGCTGTTTATCACAAAAAAGATGCCATCTTCCCGTTTACGGTTGTGGGGCGGCCGCCCCAGGAAGACTCTAATTTCGGAAAGCTGATTCATGAAATTGCGGGGTCCGCCATTAAGGCGGACATTCCAGGCGTGACAGCAGTCAATGCCGTGGATGATGCCGGTGTTCATCCGCTTTTGCTGGTTAAGGCCCATGAACGCTATCTGCCTTATGAAAAAAGACGTCCACGGGAACTCTTAACCCATGCTTGCCGGGTACTCGGGACGGGCCAGCTTTCTCTTGCAAAATATCTTTTGATCTGCGCCCATGAAGACCATCCGTCTCTTGATGTGAAGGATACAAAAGCCTTTTTCACCCATATGCTGGAGAGAATTGATTTTTTATCCGACCTTCATTTTTTCACTGAGACCACCATGGATACTCTTGATTATTCGACGCAGAACATCAATCAGGGCTCTAAGCTCATTATGGCGGTTGCGGGAGAAAAAAGACGAAGCTTAAGTTTATCATTTCCACCGGACGTTTTTCTGCCTGATGAATTTTCAGGGCCAAAGCTTGTTGCACCTGGTATGGCCGTTGTCAAAGGCCCTGTGTTTAAAACATATGCCAAAGGAAAAATTGAAATCAACCGGTTGAAAAATTATTTGCAGGAACAAGGTGGGCTTTCATCCATTCCCTTGTTTGTGGTAGTGGACGATATAGACTTTGCCGGTGCTTCGTTTTCAAATTTTTTGTGGGTGACATTTTTAAGATCAAATCCATCCCATGACATTTATGGTGTGGATGAAAAAATCAGATTTAAGCACTGGGGATGCAGGGAGCCTCTTATTATCGATGCACGAATTAAACCTTTCCATGCAAAAATTCTTGAACGTGATCCAACGGTTGAAGCAAGGGTCAGGGAAATGGGAAAACAGGGCGGTCCGCTTTTTGGAATTATCTAAACGGAGGGAAAATGACTATCAGACAAATTCTTTCAAAAAAAATACTCACGATTTCAGGGATCATTATCCTTTTATACGCTCTCATCGGTTTTTTCCTTATCCCTGTTATTGGAAAGAATATCATTCGGGAAAAATTGGCAACGGCGCTGGACCGGGACGTCTCCATTGAAAAGATGGCGTTTAATCCTTTCTCTCTGACGGCAGGAATTGAAGGCCTCAAAATTACAGAGAAAAACAAGGATGTTTTTGTATCTGCCAATAAAATTTCCATTAATCTGAGCGCTTCCTCCTTATTTATACTGACACCGACGGTATCTGAAGCGTTTCTCGAAAAACCGTATATAAAGATCGTCCACAACACGGATGGTTCCTTAAATTTTTCAGACCTGATAAAAAAGGATAAACCAGAAGACCCAGCTAAGGAGGAAGCCAAAAAAGAAATATTCGGCTTTATATTGAAAAATGTTCAAATCATCGGCGGTGATGTTGATTTTGAAGACAAAAAAGCAGGAGTGATCCATCAGGTAAAGGATTTTTCTTTCCTGCTGCCGCTATTAAGCAGCAGGGAAAAAGATATCACTCAGCCGGCAAATAGTGATATTCAATTTGTTTTTAATGGGGCAAACTGCAGCATCCATTTTGAAACCACGCCTTTTACCGAGGATCTCACAACAAATGCGGTTCTTAAAATTTCAGATGTGAATGTGCTTCATTATATTGCCTATCTGCCGTTACCTGAAAACCTCAAATTGACAAGTCTTGATCTGGGGCTTGATCTCCATGCGGCGATGACCAGAAAAAATTCAAAGACTTCCCTTATGATTGCCGGTAAGGTGAATGCAGCCAATGCCGCTGTTACTGGGAATGCAGATGAAAAAATACTAAACTTTCCAGCTCTTTCTATCGAGATTTCACCCTCGGATATCCTTTCCGGTCAGTTGAATATTTCAAAAGCCCTGCTCTCGTCTCCACAATTGAACATTGAAAGGAATAATAACGGGGATCTGAACCTTTTGGCCTATATACCCCCCCCAAAAAGTCCTTCTCCTGAAGAAGAGAGTAAATCTGAGGAAGCAGATAAGAAAGCAGACCCTTTTGTCATTTCCCTGGAAGATCTTGAGATTAAAGATGCAGAGATTGCCTTTAAAGACTTGACCAACAAGACTCCCTTTGAAACCACCATTTCACCGCTGAACCTCACGATGACCCGCTTAAAGACAGGGGAGTCAGTATCCGGTGAATTCCAGTTGAGTTTTAAAACCCTCTTTGATGAGACCTTTGAATCAAAAGGGGATTTTCAGACA
>JFJP01037399.1_pt1 | contig 29744 bp, 21 predicted proteins | sample 431651 | NCBI WGS metagenome assembly JFJP01 (sample SAMN02602958, study PRJNA72255) | Microbial mat metagenome, whole genome shotgun sequencing project. | biome: fresh water; feature: sink hole; material: water; isolation source: purple microbial (photo- and chemosynthetic) mats found in... | reverse complement strand
AAAAAAACGCAAAGGGCGCTAAGGTAAATCTCATTTTTTTCTTTGCGGACTTTGCGTAAAAATCTTTGCGACCTTTGCGGTTAATGGATACTTATAAATACTTCTGAATCAAGGCTTTTGACATCATAACACCTTCGTCTTCGGATTGTTTGGTCCCCTCGTATTCAATTCCGATATATCCTGAAAAACCTGATTCTTTTACAATTCCCATGAGACGTTTAAAATCAATAAGGGATTGCTCCCCATTTTCATTGAAATCATAAGTTTTTGCGCTGACCCCTTTTGCGTAGGGAAGCAGTTCGGTTAGTCCTAAATAGGGATCATACATATCCTTACATCCATTCTGAATTGTTCCCCATGGATCAGAAATGCAGAAGTTTCCGAAATCGGGAAGCGTTCCGACATTTTTAAGATTCACTTTTTTCATAACATCTGCCATCCAGGCGCCGTTAGATGTTACGCTCCCATGATTTTCTACCACAACATTGATATTTAATGGTTTTGCATATTCACCCAACCTGGAAAGAGAATCAATTGAAACTGTTTTTCTTGTATCCGTATCACCTTCTCCATGCAAATTTACTCTGACAGTCCTGCATCCCAGCGTCTTTGCTGCTTCTATCCATTTTTTATGATCATCAACTGCTGTAAGCCTTTCTTTTTCCACAATGGAAGAAAGGGGGCCTTCATCATCGACCATTACAAGATGATTTACAACTCCTGCATCCTTGCTCCGTTTTAAAAGTTCATTCAAATAATTCGTGTTTTTCCCCGCTTCTTTAAAATTCATCTTTTTACCTCCAAAAAAGCCATTCACATATTCAACAACACTTATATCATATTTTTTCTTTGCCAGAGCGGGAAAGTCAAGGTGATCAAGTTCTCCTGCTTCCAGCGCCCTGTGAAATGACCATTCTGCAAGTGAAATGATAAGTTTTGATTCTGGTCCTTCTGAAAAATTCAGCGGAGTCAGAATTATTGCACCGGCACCTGTCAGCGATTGCCTTATAAAAGTCCTGCGTGTTGTCATTTTGATTATGGATTAATTATCTGATGAGAATGAATTACAGCACAAGGTAAAAAATATTTTAGTGCATCGTTTAGGAAAAATTGAAAATAAAAAAACAAAAAAGGCGCTATTTCAGCGCCTTTTATATTTATAATTAAGGATTAACTATCCTAAATATCCTTTTAGTAATCTGCTTCTTGAGGTATGTCTTAACCTCCTGATAGCTTTTTCTTTAATCTGACGAACTCTCTCGCGAGTGAGGCCAAATTTCTCGCCGATTTCCTCGAGAGTCATCTCCTGACAACCTATGCCGAAGAAGAATCTTATTATATCTCTCTCCCTTTCGGTAAGTGTTGCAAGTGCCCTGTAGATCTCTCTTGAAAGCGACTCATCCATAAGGAGCTTGTCGGCCACAGGAGAGTCTGAATTAGTAAGCACATCAAGCAGACTGTTATCCTCACCTTCAATGAAAGGTGCATCAACAGATACATGGCGGCCTGAAACTTTAAGGGTGTCGGTAACCTTTTCCTTTGGAAGCTCAAGTACATCAGCAAGTTCTTCAGGTGACGGAGTTCTTTCGTTCTCCTGTTCAAACTTTGAAAATGCCTTGTTTATCTTATTGAGTGAACCAACCTGGTTCAAAGGTAATCTTACAATCCTTGACTGTTCAGCTAATGCCTGCAGTATCGACTGACGGATCCACCATACAGCATAGGAGATAAACTTGAAACCACGTGTTTCATCAAACTTTTCTGCTGCCTTAATAAGGCCCAGATTTCCTTCATTGATTAAATCGGGAAGGCTAAGTCCCTGGTTCTGATACTGTTTTGCAACAGACACAACGAAACGCAGGTTAGCTTTGGTAAGTTTCTCAAGAGCAGCTCTGTCGCCTTTCTTTATCCGCTGAGCCAATTCAACTTCTTCTTCTACCGATATCAACTCCTCCTTACCAATCTCCTGCAAATATTTGTCGAGTGATGCACTCTCCCTGTTTGTTATGGATTTGGTAATCTTTAGTTGTCTCATTTTGCCTCCGAAAAAATTTCCGCAAAGATATTGCTTTTATTATCTAATAACAAATATAAATCACTATTGTTGTGTCCACTGGGATGTAAAATAAATACCTCCTGATATACAGGTACTTACGTAACCTGATTATTAATTGCCAAACTGATAGTTCAGTCTAGTTCCATCAGGCTGGATGCCTCCGATAGACTTAAGTGTCTTTTCATTATTGGTATAAAGACTGACATCAGAAGGGTTTTTAACCTTTTTTCCATTGACATCCAGTATAATATATCCTTTTGGAATACCTATATCTTTAAATTTACCATCAGAAAGTTCTTTAACTTTTACACCATAGTCGATTCTATATTTATTCATGTCGTCGGTTTTTACTGCCTCAAGACGTGCACCATAAATCATGGCTGTGGCAGCTTCTGCTTTTACAACACCTGTATTTCCCGATGCATTCTTTAAAACTATAGGAACAGTGCTTTCCTCACCTCCTCTGATATAGGTTACAGTAGCCTTGTCGCCGGGACGGTGTTTTCCAACCTGCTCCTGTAATTCAGAAACAGTATTTACATTGACACCATCGAATTTTACAATAACATCTTTTTCTTTAAGTTTGGCATCTTCAGCTGACCCTCCTGCTGTTATCGCAGTAATACGAATTCCTCTTACCTCTTCAAGGTTCAGCTCTTCGGCATCCTCTGACTCAACATCTCTGATTCCCACCCCTATCAAAGCTCTTTGTACCTGTCCAAATTCTTTCAGGTCATTTATAACTTTTTTAACAACAGTAACCGGGATGGCAAAAGAATTACCTGCATATGCACCGTTTGGTGAAATAATGGCAGATGTTATCCCTACCAGCAACCCTTTTGTATCTACAAGTGCCCCACCGCTGTTACCCATATTAAGTGCAGCATCGGTCTGGATAAACGACTCTATACGATACGTCCCGTCCGGAGGTGTGAAACTTCTTCCCTTGGCACTCACAATTCCTGCTGTAACAGTTGATGTAAGGTTGAACGGATTACCAACAGCCAGCACCCATTCACCTAACCTAAGTTTCTCTGAGTCGCCATATTTAATAAATGGTAAATTCTCAGATTTGACCTTGAGAAGGGCAATATCGCTTCCCGGATCAGAACCTATAAGCTGTGCTGTTAATGTCCTGTTATCATTCAGCTTGACTTCTATCGATTCAGCATTATCTATAACATGATGATTAGTAATAATATATCCATCACCCGAAATTATCACTCCCGAACCGTAACCGCTGACTTCCCTTGGCCTCGAATAACGGTCACCGTAAAACCATTCCATAATGGGATTTTCTGCCTGTCCAGAGACGGTTGATTTTGTCCTGACGTGAACTACTGCATGAACAGTTTGTTCTGCAGCAAATGTAAAATCAATCTGCCCCTCCTGCATCTGCAACGCTGTAAGATACGGACGTGCATCCTGGATTTCAACACCGGCACTATCCTTAGAAACAGCTGCAGAAGACCTCCCTGTTATTTGTGTATATGCAAACAGAGCTATAGCAGCCCCCAAAAAAGCCATCAAAAAACCTCCTATTAAATATTTGCCTTTCATATCTGTTTTCTTTTAAATTAAACATTTTAAAAATTCTCTATTAAACCCTGTTTTCCTCTCTTCGCAAAAGATTAATATCTTTATAACCTTTTTTAAGAACATTTGTTTCACAAATATCATGCATTTTTAAGATGATATTCAATAATTTAACAACTCTTTAACACTGATGACAATAGTATTTAACAAATATCAGGGTGCCGGGAATGACTTCATAATAATAGACAACAGAAAAGGCAGATTTGATGCATCAGATTCGGGGCTCATAAAAAAATTGTGCGACAGAAGATTCGGAATAGGCGCCGATGGCCTCATTCTTATAACAGAAAACTCTGAGTATAATTTCGAAATGCAATATTTCAATTCCGACGGCTTTGAAGGAAGCTTGTGCGGTAATGGCGGAAGGTGCAGTGCCGATTTTGCCATCAGGAATGGAATAACACGCAACAACATGGTTTTCAAAGCTATCGACGGGACACACAAAGCAGTTAGCGAAAAAGGGATCATAAGGCTGCAAATGAATAATGTAAAGGAAACCTCCATTATCAGGGACAATTATTTCATAAACACAGGGTCACCTCATTACATGATTTTTAATGAGAAAATAGACAATATTGATGTGTATTCTGAAGGCAAAAGGATAAGATCATCGGCTGATTTTGCACCCGGCGGGACTAACGTGAATTTTGTTGAGGTTCAGGAATCGGGAATATATGTCAGAACTTTTGAACGAGGAGTAGAAGACGAAACCCTTGCCTGCGGAACAGGTGTCACAGCATCTGCCATTGCTACAGTCTTGTTGGGTAAAACTGACAAAAATTCAGTTAATGTCAGAACAAGGGGAGGAAACCTTAATGTGGAGTTCAATGTTAAGGGTTCAGAAATTACAGATGTGTGGCTTTCAGGTCCTGCAACATTCGTTTTTGAGGGAAAAATAGAAATTTAACCACGGAATTAACGGAGTTACACAGATTAAGAACACTGTTTTACTCCGTGAAGCACAGTGTCCTCTGTGGTGAAAAAAGAAACCAGCAGCAATAAACAAAATAATGCAAAAAGAAAAACTATACGGTAAAACACTTAATGAACTGATTGCTGTCGCAAAACGAACCGGTCTGCCCGGTTTTGCAGCAAAACAGATTGCTGACTGGCTTTACAAAAAGGAGATTCAGACTATTGATGAGATGACTAATCTTTCTAAAATGATGAGGGAAACTCTCTCAAAAGATTATGAAATAGGTCTTTATCCCCCTGAAAACGAATCGGAAAGTACTGACGGCACTAAGAAGTATCTTTATAAAGTCCTGAATAACAAATACATAGAAACAGCGTATATTCCTGATAAAGAGCGTGCTACAATATGTGTCTCATCTCAGGCAGGCTGCAAAATGGGCTGCATTTTCTGTATGACAGGCAAACAGGGATTTCAGGGTCATCTGACTTCAAATGAGATTCTGAATCAATTCAGGAGCCTCCCTGAATACAAAAGCCTTACAAACATGGTCTATATGGGCATGGGTGAGCCTCTTGACAATCTGGTTGAGGTAATGAAAACACTCGAGATTCTTACAAGTGACTGGGGGTACGGATGGAGCCCGACAAGAATAACTGTAAGCACAGTCGGACTGGTAGGCAGTGTAAAAGAATTCCTTGAAAAGAGCAGATGTAACCTTGCAGTAAGTCTTCACTCTCCTTTCGATGAGGAGCGCAGGCGATTAATGCCAATACAGAAAACCAATACTGTTGAAGAGGTTATTGACATAATAAGGAACTTCGAGATAAACAGTCAGCGCCGCATATCTTTTGAGTATATACTGTTTAAAGGACTGAATGACACCCCGCGCCATATTAAGGAACTTGCAAGGCTGCTCAATGGTGTAAAGTGCCGGATCAACATAATCCGGTTTCATCCGATACCGGGCTCTGAGTTCCAGAGTCCCGACCTTGGTACTACGATCAATTTTAAGGAGGCACTGAATGCCAAGGGGATCCTTACTACAATAAGGGCAAGCAGAGGCGTTGATATTCAAGCTGCATGCGGCTTGTTGTCAACTTTGGAACAAAATAAGCCTGTTTAGAATTGATAAAACCAGTCCTGATATTAGTTTTTCTTAGTTTCACGATTTTATCATCGGGCCAGGAAAATTCTTTAAAGAAGTTTCTTGCCGATTCATCTATGCTCCACGCCAGCGCATCAATTTGTGTGGTTGATATGGATAATATGAAAACTGTGCTTGACTATAATTCAGGAAAAAGCCTTACCCCTGCTTCAGTAATGAAACTAATTACATCTGCAACTGCTTTACAGATACTCGGACCCGATTACACCTTTAAAACAGTTGTTGGATATAATGGCAAGCTGAATGCTAAAAGCGGAAAATTATCAGGGGATATTATTATTAAAGGTGGTGGAGACCCTGCCCTGGGGTCAGAGTATTTTAAGGATCATTACGGAGATTTTATACTGAACTGGGTTACTGAAATAAAAAAAGCCGGAATCAAAAAGATTAAGGGAAGAATTATTACGGACGACACATACTTTGATTATAATCCGTTACCTGAAAAATGGCTTGTTGAGGATATAGGAAACTATTATGGAGCAGGTGTTTACGGATTAAATGTATTCGATAACACATACGAAATTCATTTCAATACAACAGATACAAATAACCTGAAAATTACCAGAGTACTTCCTACAGAATTTAAGATTGATCTGGAAAATAATCTGAAGGCAAGAGGTAATTCTGATAATGGATATATTTTTTCGGAACCATACGGATCCTCTGCTAGACTGGAAGGTACAATTCCTGTCAGTGATTACGACTTTGTCCTTAAAGGGTCAATTACCGACCCTCCTGTGCTAATCGCAAATATTGTAGGTGAGAGGCTGGAAGCTGACGGGATTAAAATTTCAGAAAAACCTTCTACATTCAGACTGGAAAACCGAAAAACAGCGGAAAATGTTTTGAAGGTCACTGAAACCACTTCACCTTTACTTTCTGAAATCATTGCAGTATTAAACCAGGAAAGTGTTAATCTTTACGCTGAAACACTGATTAAGGAACTTGCAGGAAAGAATAATACTGATGGTAAGGCATCAGCCGGTTTGTCAGTAGTCGAAGATTTCCTGAAAAATGCAGGAATCGAAACCGGCGGAATGTTTATAGAAGATGGAAGCGGATTGTCTCCGGCAAATTCAATAAATAGCCAGGGGCTTGTAAAACTACTCGTTTACATGAATCAAAAAGGATCAGGCTTCCCAGTATTCTTTAATTCCCTGCCTGAAGCTGGAAAAAACGGAACACTTAAAACAGTCTTCAAAGATGAGTTGTTCGATTCAAGACTAAGAGCCAAAAGCGGATCGATGACAAGGGTGAGATGTTATGCCGGTTATTTAACAACCTCATCAGGAAGGCAAATGGCGTTCAGCATTTTAGTTAATAATTTTAGCGGACCGTCGAAGCATATTATAACCGGGATTGAGGAAATCCTTAAGGAGATAATTGTGAATAAATAGATGGACTGAAATTGATTTTCTTCGTTAACCCCGACCCCAAGGGGAGCGAAGAACCGAGCAGACTCTGATTTTCTCCGGTTCTTCGGTTACCCCGGCCCCAGGGGGGGGCGAAGAACCGGGTTCGACTTTACCGGCGAGCTCGACGAAGTCAAAATCAATATACTCCCCCTGGGGCTGGGGTAAATAAATTGATTTTCGAGCTATTAACAACAGACAAATGAATAATAAAATTGCAGCCAGACAATGTACAGAATATGATCTTCATGAGATTTATGATCTGATTTCTGAAATTTACAGGATAACGGAAGGGCCGGAAGTAAAAGGTAAAAGAGTTCTTGTAAAACCAAATATCCTAACCGATGACGACCCTGCAAAATGTATCAGCACTCATCCTGTTGTTGTAGAAGCGATGGTGAGGTTTCTGCAGTCAAACGGAGCAACAGTCCTTGTCGGGGATTCACCCGCAGTACATACAGCAAGGTTCAGGGGAGAGAAATCAGGCATAAACAAAGTATGTGAAGTTACAGGTGCTGCTTGGGTTGATTTTATGTTAAATCCAATCGAAAAAAAGCTCAGAAAAGGAAAAGTAAAAATTGCCTCTGTAATTGATCAGGTTGACCTAATAGTCTCTATGCCAAAGTTCAAGAACCACGAACTTGTGTATTTTACCGGAGCAATAAAGAATACTCTTGGATTAGTCCCGGGTTTCAGCAAAGGGAAGCAGCATGCGCTTCATCAGGACAGAAATGAATTCGGGGAATTTCTTGTTGACCTCAATGAGGCAGTTACCCCGCAATATTTTCTGATGGATGGCATAATGGCTATGGAAGGTCCCGGGCCTGGCAGGGGCTTCCCTACTCAGGTTGGCTTGCTGCTTGGCTCAACCAATCCTCTGATTATGGACATGATAGCCTCAAAAGTTGCAGGCTACGATCCGATGATGATTCCTACATCACGAACAGCTTTCTTCAGAAAAAACTGGCTTCAGTCTGAAGATGATATAATTTATGACGGACCTGAACTAAGTACAATAATTAAAGAAGGATTTATAAAAATCCCGGTTTCACACACAAACAATATTGCTTTTCAGTTTGTATTGAAGAGAATCAGGTTTGCGAAGAAGCTTGAAAGAAGGCCTGTATTCATTCACGAAAAATGCACCGGATGTCAGAAATGTGTGAATATCTGTCCAGTGCAGGCAATTGAGCCGCTACCGTCAAATAAAAAACACATTGTGCTTACTGACAGCAAGTGTATCAGATGTTTCTGCTGCAGTGAGGTTTGTACAGACGATGCGGTTGAAATAAAAAGGAAAATATTTGGAGTCTAAAAAGTTTAACCGCAAAGCACACAAAGGAGGCGCAAAGCACGCTAAGCTTACATCCTAAAAATGTTTTCTTTGATTTTCTTTGTGACCTTTGCGTAAAATCTTTGCGATCTTTGCGGTTAATGGATTTTGCCTGAGTACATTGTATTAGCCCCCCTTTAGGTGGGTTGGGGGGCAAAGAGCTATAAATCAAACAGATCTATCAGATAGATTAATGAAGCAATTGCTGCGCTGCCCATCTGCAGCTCGCGGATGTTTACCTGTTCAAAAGTGTCATTTGCAGAATGATGATAATCAAAATATCTCTGGATATCAGGAATATACCCCATCTGATTAGCTCCAAGAGCTTTCAGAGGAGCAATATCTGAACCGCCGCCTCCCCTGTCGAAGTCTCTTATATTATAAGGTATGAAGTACTGAGACAGCTGCTTTAATTTTTCGAATTTTTCACCTTCTGCGTCGAAAGTAAATCCTCTTGGACTCATTACCCCTCTGTCGGATTCAAGAGCTGTATAGTGGATTTCTCCTTTCTTTTTTGCCTCTTCAGCATAGGTTTTTCCGCCGGTTCCCGTCATCTCCTCATTCATGAACATTACAGCCCTTACAGACCTTTTTGGTTTTATTCCCAGCTTCTTATAGATCCTGATCATCTCAATTGCCTGAACACATCCTCCTGCATCATCATGTGCCCCTTCTGCAATATCCCATGCATCGAGATGTCCTCCGACAGTAATATACTCATTCGGTTTTTCAGTACCTGTTATCTCACCTATAACATTGTATGACCATGTATCCGGATTGTTTTTGCAGGTTGAAACGAGCTGCAGTTTTAATGAAGGGTCTGCTTTAAGTCTTTTACTCAGCAGTTCTGCATCTATTGTCGATACAGCCATTGCGGGAATCTTATTTACTCCTTCTTCATACCTGACAACACCAGTATGCGGAAAATCATCAAGCGATTGAGTTGCAGACCTTACAATAACAGCTATGGCTCCATATTTAGCTGCTTCCGATGCCCCCGAAGTACGCTGGTTTACAGCTCCGCCATAGCCTGCAAATGTATTAATAAGTGAGTTATCGACCGGACGGTTAAAGAAGACAATCTTACCTTCAATAACCTGTCGTCCGACTGCCACTAACTCCTTAAAATCATGAATTTCAATTACTTCAGAAGTTAATCCCTCCTTATTTGTCCCAACTGAAAGGCCAAGGGCAGATACTGAAAGATCTTCACTACCTGATACTGAAGATTTAATTCTGCACAATTCTTCCCCTCTGTCCCATGACGGTACCGGAGTCTTTTGAAGCCATACAGTATCTGCTCCTGCTTCGATGAGGGCATTCTTTGTATACTCAACAGCTTTGAGTGCCATTGAGGAGCCTGCATTCCTTCCTTTCGTGTTTTTGCAGATATATTCAAGATGGTTATAGGCCGTTCTGTCGGTCAGTGCTTCTCCAAAAATTGAAGATAAAACTTTTTCAGGGTTCTGTCCGTTCAAAATCAGTGAACTAAGAACCAGAATCAAGATACTCGAATATATTCTCACTTATCAGATATTAGACGTCAATACGGGCATACTTGGCATGAGTTTCAATAAATTCCCTGCGTGGCGGTACCTCATCGCCCATCAGCATTGAGAAAATATGATCTGCCTCAGCTGCACTTTCAATTGTTACCTGTCTCAGTGTCCTTGTTTCAGGGTTCATCGTAGTTGACCACAACTGCTCGGCATTCATCTCACCCAAACCTTTATATCTCTGAATTCCTACAGATGATTCCTTTCCCTGGCCCATCTCCAGAACTGCAGCCTCACGTTCTTCTTCAGTCCAACAGTATCTCTCTGCTTTTCCTTTTTTTACCAGATAAAGCGGCGGAGTGGCAATATAAATATTTCCACCTTTAATAAGGTCCATCATATATCTGAAGAAGAAGGTCATTATAAGGGTTGTGATATGTGATCCGTCAACATCAGCATCAGTCATTATTATAATCTTGTGATATCTCAGCCCGCTCATATTAAGGGCCTTACTGTCTTCGTCAGTTCCAATATTCACACCAAGTGCAGTAAAAATATTTTTAATCTCTTCACTCTCATAAATACGGTGCTGCATTGCTTTCTCAACATTTAGGATCTTTCCTCTCAGGGGGAGTATGGCCTGAAATTTCCGGTCGCGCCCCTGTTTTGCTGTACCGCCTGCAGAGTCACCCTCAACAAGGTAAATCTCACAATTTGCAGGATCTCTGTCGGCACAATCGGCAAGTTTACCGGGAAGACCTGACCCTGACAGTACGTTTTTGCGCTGAACAAGTTCGCGTGCTTTTCGTGCGGCATGACGGGCTGTTGCAGCAAGTATTACTTTCTGGACTATTATCCTGGCATCCTTTGGGTTTTCTTCAAGGTAATTAGACAGCATTGTGCTTACAGCCTGATCTACAGCCCCTATTACTTCGGAGTTGCCAAGTTTTGTTTTAGTCTGCCCCTCAAACTGAGGTTCCTGAACTTTAACAGAAATAATTGCTGTTAGCCCTTCGCGGAAATCATCGCCATTAATATCGAACTTCAGTTTTGTTGTTGCACCTGAATCTTCAGCATATTTTTTAAGTGTACGTGTTAATCCCCTTCTGAAACCGGCAAGATGTGTACCTCCCTCAATAGTGTTAATATTATTCACGTACGAATGGACATTTTCAGAAAATGAGCTGTTATACTGAAGTGCAATTTCAACCGGAATATCTGATTTATCGTAAGTAATATGTATTACTTTTTCTATAATTCTTTCTCTGTTGGCATCGAGATATTCAACAAACTCCTTAAGACCCTGTTCTGAATGAAAAACCTCTGTTCGTGGAGTCCCGCCGTTCCCATCCTCGAGTATCTCTCTCATGTCCTTTATAGAAAGGACAATTCCTTTATTAAGAAATGCAAGTTCCCTCAGGCGGGCTGCCAGAATCTCGAAATTGAATTCAGTAACCTGAAAGATTGTACCATCGGGTTTAAATGTAACTGCTGTTCCTGATTTATCAGATTTCCCGATAACCTCAACAGCTGTGACAGGCTTCCCTTTTGCATATTCCTGCCTGAATGTTTTCCCTTCCCTGTTGATAGTTACGACGAGCTTGTCTGAGAGAGCATTAACGCAGGAAACACCAACCCCATGCAGTCCACCGGAAACTTTATAGGAATCTTTATCAAATTTTCCGCCAGCATGAAGAACAGTCATTACAACTTCAAGGGCTGACTTTTGTTCCTTCTCCATAATTCCTGTAGGAATACCACGTCCGTCATCTGTAACGGTTACCGATCCATTCTCATGAATTATTACATCAATATTTGAGCAATAACCTGCAAGAGCTTCATCAATAGAATTATCAACAACTTCATATACAAGGTGATGAAGACCTTTAACTCCAATATCCCCAATATACATTGCAGGTCTCTTCCTTACTGCCTCAAGACCCTCCAGCACCTGAATGTTATCTGCTGAATAATCTATACTGTCCTGCAATTTCTTTTCTTTTTCACTCATTATTTTTCTGTTATTAAATCAATATTTTTTTCTTGCCGGCACAACTCCGTCAACTTCATTTATTTATGTTATAATTGACTGATATAATGGATTTTAATTACTCCGGCAAATATACGGATTTAAAACGGTTTTTTAACAATTAAATGCTAAAAATAATGCACATTTTCAGGGAAGAAATTAACAACGAAAAATTGTCATGCGGACGAAAGTTGATTATCCCGTTTTTGTTTGCCCCCCTGCCCCCCTAAAGGGGGGTAATCCTCCAAATTCATGTAAGATTTGCATCGATATTACTGAATTAGTCCCCCTTTAGGGGGATGCCGCGAAGCGGCAGGGGGCAATAATTGAATGAGTTACAGGCTATAAGTAAACCCAATCATTCCAAGGAATCTCTGGGTTGGATAATACGCCCATTCGTAATATTTATTGAACGCTATATTATCAACCCTGACCCAGAATGATAAGATATTTGAATAGCGATATTCTGCACTAAGATTTATATTGAAATATGAGTCGAGTTCAACTTCATTTTTTGGAAATCCTGCCTGAAAGCTCAGATTGTCTCCATTAATTACAGCTGAGCGCTTTCCGATGCCATTCAATCCAACCCCGGCAATAATTTTATTCCTGAGGTTGTATTTCAGGTAAATGTTTCCATCCCATTTCGGTTTGTTCCATGGAATTTCATTCCCAATACTGTATTTGTAATAATTGGCCTGTCCTGAAACTGAAAGTTTATCATTAATAGCCTGCCGCAGCTCGCCATGAAGATTAAAGAGATTACCGTCATAGGCCATTGGAATAAAATAGTTCCCATTGGCAGCAGGATCAATCAGAGCAGGTGTGACGAGGTTTGAGTAAAAGAGCATTGTATTTATAATCGAATACGAAGCTGACATAAGGTAGTTACCTCCAATTCCGGTATTGCCTTTCAGTCCGGCTGAGATTATAAGACTATGGTCTGTATCCGGAAGTTTGTAGAGATAATTGGGAATAAGGTCAGGATACTGATTACTTATGACATAAGGATTTTCAGAAATAATTTTTGCAGGCAGATTCCGTTCAAGTCTTCCCGAAAGTGATGAGAAGAATGTAACATATGATGGAACAACATGAATATCAAAGGTTACATCAGGATAGAAATGAATGTCATTCCCTCTGTCAATTAATGCCTCGAACCCAAGTTTGAAAGCCCACTGGTCGCTGCTCTTCTTAATGAAAGGGCTAAGCGAAAAGATATAATCAGGATCGAATGATATTGAATCGGCTGACTTATAATAATCGAGGCTTATTCCGGAGCCGACGTAAAATCCTTGAAACGACTTTGCCATTATCCCTTTTAGGCCTGCTGAATGCTGAAAATAATTCTTGTCACTTGAAAAGAAATTATAATATATGTCAAAATTATAATAGAACTTGGCGGAATCAGTTGTCAGTGAAGACAATGAAGCTTTTGCGCCCAAACTGTTATAGCCCGACCGTATATCTTTCTTCTCTGGAGAATAATCTAAAATTGCCGGATCGTATCCATATGCATACCTTACTTTCTGGCTGAAATCCACAGAAGAATTCAATACGCTCTTTTTAAAGATTTTTTTTCCGAAGAGAGACACATCATTATCCATATACCCGGCAAATACTTTTTTATTATTCTGAAGCTCCACCTTGCCGTTTGTCGAAAAATGACGTCCATAGAATCCTATTGCCCCCTTCTTTGACCGTTCATTTGTGATACTTATCTCGGCAAGAGGTGTTAGGTAATTGCCCATTCCTAAATTTATATAACTCTTATAAAGTTTTGGAAGCGGATCAGGAAGTAATGCAGCTGCTTTAATCGGACTTATTAAATAAACAGGCATAAATTGTTTTGTATTCACATCATAACGAAAATCCGGCTTAACCTTCAGTGTGTCATTCATATCTGGAAGAAAACTTCTCTTTTTCGAATCGGGAAGAGAAGGTTTGTAAGGATTATAAAGTGTGACCTCTCTTTTAAGACCTGATTCCTGTTTCTTAACCTGGGCATAAAGCGGCAACAAACAGAATAATATGAATGCTGTGGAAATTATTTTTTTCTTTATCATGTCAATTCAATTACTTGTCTTCTGTTATTAATTGTTATTCAATAACTCAATTTAAAAAAAATCATTGCTTACTCTCTGTAAGAATATCGAGCTTTGACTTTACTTCATCCAGTATACCATCATTGTCAATGGTATAATATTCTTTCAGGCTCTGAAGTGTGGCTCTTGCCTGCAGGGTATCTCCCTTTTTAATACTAATATCGGCAAGAAGCAGGAACATCCTGGCAATCCAGTATTGGTGAGGAGTGTTCAGATTTACAAATTCGCCAATAACTTTTTCAGCCTCATCCGTTCTCTCTTTCTTATATAATATCTCTGCAACACGATATTTTGATTCTGCACCCTCGGCACTTGTCACTTCCTTTGCAACTTTCCTGAATTCTGTAAGGGCAACATCGAAATTATTGAGACTGTAATTTGCTTTAGCACTCATAAATGTAGCCTCCCTTGCAAGCTCTTCAGAAATATTCAGAATACTGTTGATCTTGGCAGCAGCAGAAATTGTTTTTAGTGCATCACCAGCCTGATAAGCTGATCTGAGCTGCCCCTTAAATGCAGTAAGCTTATTCCCGTCATTACTTGCGGCAGTCTCAAGTTTTTCGTACGAAACAAGCGATGCAGTATAATCTTCCTTTTCAAACAGAATGGCAGATGCTGCCAGAAGAGACTGCTCCAAAAATTGATTATTTGGTTCTTCTGATACTGAGGTATATAGTTTCAGAGCTTCATCAGTATTTCCTGATGACTTAAGACATTCAGCCAGATAGTATTGTGCATTCTGCCTGAAGCTGCCGTTTGGAAATTCAACCAGATAGCTTTTGAAGATCTCTGCTGCTTTCTCATATTTGGAATTAATATACAGGTTTTCCCCTGAGTTGTAAAGCATTGAATCTTTGACAGCAAGATTTATATCTCCATAACCATCAAGAGTTTTGATATAAGCAAAATAGGCCTCTACTTCGTTCATGTCGCTGTAAGTATTCCGCAGTCCGGTTAATGCATCTCTGGCTTCGGGAGTCGATTTGTAATTATCAATAACCATTTTGTACTGCGTAACTGCTTTGTCATTTTCTCCCAGATTGTAATACAGAAGCCCCATCTGAACCATTGTGCGGGGAACAAATGGACTTGTGGGGTAGGATGATATTACTTTATTGAAATCTGCCTCTCCGTTTTTAAACTCTTCCAAAACAAGGTATGCCCTGCCTCTTTCGAAAATTGCATTTGGCACAAAAGAAGAAGCCGGATACTTAATAGTAAGCGATGTTAAAGTCGCAATTTTTCCCCTTTGATCGTTCATGAGACCTTGCGAAAAGCCTTTCTGAAACATTGCATAATCGGCATCAATTGTTCCGTAGTCAATAACTTTATCATAATAGCTGTTTGCAAGAGCATAATTTGTTGAAATATAATAGCAGTCTGCAATTCTGTTCCTGGCATCAGCAAGAACCTCGGGACGCGGATTTGTTACAGAAGACTCAAAAGTTTTGAAATGATTAAGGGCTGTCTGGTAGTCATTCAGATTGAAAAAAGCATAGCCGAGATTATACCTGACTAAATTGTATTCGCCAAGCAGCATTGAACCGGGAATTCCCATAAAGATCTCATAATCGCTCTTTGCCTTATCGTAGCTTCCCAGCCTGTACCATGCTTCACCCTTCCAGTAAATAGTCCTTGCCCTGATCTGCCTGTTATACTTTTCGTACTTAAGAGACTTTTCGAACATATTTATTGAAGCTTCTATCTCAAGGTTTTTAAAGAGCTCCAATCCTCTGAAAAATGCCACTCTCTGATAGGCTTCCTCAAGACGGCTGTCCTTGTTTGGAATCTTATCAAGTGCCGTCAGGGCAGCTTTATAATTTTTTAGCTGAAGGAAAGTTGCAACCAGATAATCATATACCTCCTGAATCCTTACCGATCCGGGGTAAAGATCTATATATTCCTGAAAGGAGGCAATTGCCTCTCCGAATGGAGAATAGCCCAGTTCATAAGTTAGTTTCGCATAATTAAACAGCGATTCTTCTTTGATTTGTTTGTCAAAGTTTGGTTTTGAAGCCTCACCAAATGCCAGTTGTGCTCTTTTCTTATCACCCTTTTTAAGATAACTGTCGCCAAGAACATTCCATATATTCTGACTAAGGAGATCGTTCTTTGCGCCAATATCAAGCAGGATCTTTATTGCTTTATCGAGCTCGCCTGTTTTGTAATAGCAATAACCAAGCTGAAATTTATCTTCCCTTGCGCTTGCTTTTGCACCGGTTGAGTATTTCTCAAGATAAGGCAGAGCCTCCTTATAGTTTTCCTTATTATAATAGGCATCCCCGATAAACCTGTAAAGCTCGACAGATCTTTCCTTCCCAGCAGATTTCAGAAGATCAGGAGCTAAAGACAAGATCCCGTCATAGTCCTTCTGAAGATATAGTATCTGTACTATATAGAAAGGAACCACACTTCCGAAAGTTTCATCATCCTTTAACTTCATAAAACCATCCATGGCAGTCTGATACATCTTCTGCTCATATGCAATCTGGGAAAAATAATAGATCGCAGGCGGGGTGTATTCGGTATCAGTATCTTTTATTTCTGAGAACATCAGAAGTGCCCTGCTCTGGTCCCCTTTTATATAAAGAGAATAACCCAGCCTGAAAAAATACTCTGAAAGTATATCACCTGAGAGTTCCTGTCGGTTTACTTTCTCATAATAAGTAACTGCTTTCCTGTAATTTTTATTCTGATAAAAATAATTTCCAAGCTCAAGCTGTGCCTCGTTAATCCGTGGACTCTCGGGATGTGTATATATAAAATTTATCATCCTGTACTCTGCATCTGAATTAAAAAGCTTCAGTGCAGAAATAGCACTAAAGTACTCAGCATCTGAAATTTCAATTAAGGAGGTATTCCTTTCATCTTTTACATAAGAATCAAAAAGACGGATGGCTGCCGGATACTTCTCTTTCCTGAAAAGTTCCATTCCCCTGTTAAATTCCGAACCAATTTCTTTACTGGTAAACGGAACCTGGGATGAGAGCTCAGCAATGAAAATCAGAAGAGAACTTAATATCAGAATGATTTTGTTTCTGTTCATAACTTATTTTTTTCGACTTAACATAATTATATGCTGAATGAGTATGAAATCGTATCAAATCATACAACATGCTAATTATAAGCCATATATAATAATCGCACTATTTTTTAACCTTCGTAAAATTACAACTATTAAACGCCGTTAACTGGCCTTTATTACTGATTTTATCAACATATAAATGTTAATTATCAATTCTTTCTTTATTTTGCAGTTCAAATATCAGGTAAATGCAGGAAACCCTACCTCTCGATGTGATTATTGAACTGACAGACTGCACAATATGGCAGCAGGATCATCTTGTGCTTTCAAATGTAAATCTTAGTGTGGGTAAAGGAGAATTTCTTTACCTGGTAGGAAGGGTCGGAAGTGGGAAATCGAGTCTTATTAAAACACTGAATGCCCAGATACCACTCAAGTCAGGCACAGGTCTTATTGCAGGGTATGATCTTTCCAAACTTAAAAAGAGGGAAATCCCTTACCTGCGTAGAAAAACAGGTATTGTATTTCAGGATTTTCAGTTGCTGATTGACAGAACTGTTAATGAAAATCTTGAGTTTGTTCTCAAGGCTACCGGCTGGAAAAACAAAAAAGATATTGAGACGCGCATTGGAGAGGTACTTGAAAAAGTAGGACTTGGACTGAAAGGATATAAGATGCCTCATCAGTTATCGGGAGGAGAACAGCAAAGGGTTGTTATTGGCCGCGCCCTTCTAAATGACCCGGATATAATTCTTGCCGATGAACCTACCGGAAATCTTGATCCCGAGACATCAGAAGGAATTATCAGACTGCTTCAGGACATTAGCAAAACAGGAAGAGCAGTTGTTGTAGCTACTCATAATTACACCCTTCTTAAGAAATTCTCAGCCAGAACAATTAAGTGCGAGAATGGCAAACTCGTTGAGGTTAAGGACGAGGAAGAGATAGAGCTGTTAGCCTGAGAGGCATAGGCTTCAACCTAAACCTTGGGGAATAAAGAGAAACTGCAAAAAAAGTTTCTCCTCCTTTTGAAGGAGGGGAAATGTATCCGTCATTTATTCAATACGTTACATTAGGTTGCACAAAATTCTATTTATCGTCATTAGTCTTTCTAAAATAAATTTGACTTTAATTTCTCATTAGTCTAATTTTACATTATAATAATACCTCATGAGATCAGGCAATCAAATGGACGGAATGTATTTTTTCCTGCTCTTTGCTCCGATTATCTTAAGTGTTTGGGCAGGTGATTTTGTGAGAAAAAAAATCGTAAGTCACCTTTTATCAGAATGTTCATGGAATCATAACCTGACCACCGTGGTAGGTATATCAGTTCAGAGCATAATTATGATGATTGGTGTTTTAACAGCCTATTTTTTAGTTAAACTCGTCTGATCAGATAACAAACTTCACAAGAACAAACCCTCCAATCAGGCTAACTGTAAAACCAAGTGCAATTATATTGAAATATTTTTCAAAAAATCTTTGAATAGGTTGTCCATACCTCCAGAGTAAATATGTAAGAATAAAGAATCTTGCTCCCCTGCTTATTAAAGACACAATAAGAAACATTGGCAGGTTCATGTCAAATACGCCGGCTGTTACAGTAAAAATTTTATATGGTATTGGAGCAAAGCCTGCAGTAAAGATTATCCATAAATCATATTTATCGTACAGGATCTTAAAATCATTGAACAGTTCCATTGAGAAGCCTGGTATATTATCAAAAAACAGACTTGCAAACCAGGTAAACTCTCCTCCCTTGGTGACCCACAGAAAATGGCCAAGCATATAACCTATAAATGCCCCTGAAACTGAACCCAGTGTTATAAATAATGCATATGTAAAAGCTTTCTGTCTGTAACCAAGTACAAGCACAACTAAAAGAATATCGGCCGGAACAGGGAAGAATATTGCCTCAAGAAATGCAAGAATAAAGATTGCTGCAGTTGCGTAAGGAGTGTGAGCCCAATTCACCACCCAGCTATATAAACGTTTCATAAAGTTTAAAAAATAAACATTGTCCAATCTCAGTAAACAATTATCGGGCCACAAAGTTACTGACTGGTTTAATGTTTTTATAAAAAGTACTCAGGTTTAACCTTTCTTTAACAACTCATTTAACATAAGTATAAGCCCGGTTACATGCATAGGCTGCAAAAAAACCTATAGCACCATTGCTAATATTGCCTTTAACATTTGCCGGAGGACCGCTGAATAAAGGATATGATCCCATTAGCTCTGACTGAGATTCCCAAATGAAATTTGCATACTCCTCCCCTATATTATTCATTTCAAGAAGTATTGTATCGCCGGGGATAAGTTTTTCCTCCTTAACACTCTGGTCGAAAAAGCCTACAGCAGCTCCGTTAACGTAATACCCGTTAAAAAATCTGTCGTCTGTTATAAACCATTCATCAAGCGTATCGGTAATCATTGTAGCGTTTCTCGAAATAAAAAACCGGTAAAAATCTGTACTCGGGGGATCCTGTACATAGCACTTTAGCTCCCAAAAACCGTCAGTTGACCAGTCGGGATGATATAGAAGGCTAATTGAATCGAGTTTTGCTACAGGATAAAGTTTTGATGATGCAGAATATTCAGAGTAGCCTCCTATCTGGCTGTTCAACTTTATATTAAGAGTATAGGTCTTCCCTTCAATACCATAAACCGATGGAGCAGTCTGGTAAACACCCGGGGAAGCTTCTGAAAGATTTAGTGAATTTTCACCATCGGAAATAGTCACTGTTGCACCTGTAACTGATTCAGGTGACTGATTGTAAAAATAACTTGATGTCATCGAAAGTCTGACCTTATGAGATATTGTATCGGTAGTAAATGAGCCTTCCACAACAAGCCTTATTGTACTGCTATCCAGATTGATATCAATTGGTTCGGTACATGAGAAAAAGGTTACTGTAAAAAGTAAAATAAGAAAAACTATAATCCCCGACTTTTTCATATTTAGAATTTGATACTGTATGTTAGTGCTGGTATAATCGCAAACAGATAGGTTTTTTCTGCATAAGTAATATTAGGATCTTCTGAGTCAGAAGTAAAATTTATTGCCCATGCATTATGTCTGTTATAGACATTATAAACTGACAGATTCAATTCGCTCTGCCATTTCCTGCCTTCTTTCTCCTTTCCTTTCAATGTTATTGATGCATCAAGCCGGTGATAATCAGGCATCCTGTAAGCATTTCTCTCTGAATAAATAGGGATAATTGCATTACCAACAACAGCCCTGCCTGTCGGGAATGTAACAGGAAGTCCTGTTGCATAAATCCATGTAAATGAGGCACTGATACGCTTTGTAAAATCATAGCTTGCCACAACATTTACATTATGAGGCTTATCGTACGGTGAATTATATTCTCTTCCACCATTTATTTCAGGAACAATTCTGAATGACCTTGAATAAGAATAACTTATCCATCCTCCAAAGCGTCCCTGATTCTTACGTATAAGTGTTTCAATACCATAACTGTAACCTTTTCCGATTCGTAGCTCACCTTCAAGATAAGGATTCAGAAATAACTGGGCATGGTCACGGAAATCTATCAGGTTATGATATGTTTTATAGTATACCTCTGCCGACATCTCATACATGTTTTTTGAAAAGTTTCTGAAATATCCTACAGCAAACTGATCGCCTGTCTGAGGCTTAACATTAGGTGTAGCCGGAAACCAGATATCGAGTGGTGTACCTGCAGTTGAATTCTGGGCAAGGGTAATAAACTGAGAAGCACGGGAATAGCTCCATTTTACTGACGAAAACCCATCAACAAGCCAGGTAAAGGCCAGACGCGGTTCAAGAACAGAATATGTGTTAAATATATCTCCTCCGGAATACACAGTACTGTCAATTGGCTTGTATTTATTATCGTAGTTGTAATATGTTCCAGGACCAATGTTCTGGAATATTGCAAGCCGGAGGCCATATTTTACTGACAGCTTTTCAGTTATTTTATAGTCATCGGTAGCATAAAGGCTATGCTCCAGGGCAGAAGATGCGGTTAAAACAAATGCGTCGGATGTGGTATTTCCAAATCCGGTAACAGTTCCCGGGTAAAACTTATGATAGGTAGAAGTTGCTCCATATCTGATTTTGTGCTTATCCGAAAGATAATATGTGAAATCGAAGCGGGAAGAGTAATCATCGAGTTCAGAGACCCATTTAAATGAAGATGAAGCATCTGCCTCCGGAGTACTTATCTCGTAATTATATCGCGAATAATTCAGACTAAGATTGAAGAAAAGCTTTTTCGAGAACAGGTGGTTCCAACGGAGCGAGGCTGCTTTATTCCCGAACCCTACAAAAGAATACTGGTTCTTAAAAATATCACGGCCTGAGTACCCTGAAAGATAAAGCCTGTTATTTTCATTAATGACATGAGAAAGCTTCAGATTAAAATCATAGAAATACAATTTATTATCTCTGACCTCCTCATTTTTTGCCAGGGGTAAAAACAGATCGGCATAAGTACGGCGGCCAGCTACAAGGAAAGTAGTACGGTCTTTAATTATTGGTCCTTCAACTGTAAGCTTGCTTGAAACCGTTCCGATGCTGGCAGCAACTCCAATTTTTTTAGAATTACCGTCCTTCATCCTCACATCAAGAAGTGAAGAAAGCCTGCCTCCGTATGATGCCGGGATATCACCTTTATAAAGAGTTACATCTTTAACCGCATCATTATTGAAAACCGAGAAGAAGCCCATCAGATGAGAGGCATTGTAAATTGTGGCTTCATCGAGGATTATGAGATTCTGATCTGAATTTCCTCCGCGTACACTGAAACCGGTCGCACCTTCGCTTGTTGACTGAACTCCGGGAAGAAGCTGCAGCACCTTGATAAGGTCAACTTCACCAAGAAGTGAGGGAACCATTTTTATTGTTTTGATATCGAGTTTTGCAATGCTCATCTCGTTGGTCCTGACGTTTTCATCAGTACGCTTGGCCTGAATGATTACCTCACCCAGCTGCTGTTCAACTGAAGTCAACGCGACAGCTACTGTAAGGTTTTTGTCTGTCACTCCCTTTTTTAAAACTGACTGATAGCCTAAATAAGAATATTGTAACTCATAATCACCGGAAGGAACAGTAATTGAATAAAATCCATAAGCATTTGTAGAAGATCCTGTTTTTCGATTGATATCAATAATTGTTACCCCAATCAAAAGCTCCCCATTTTCACTGTCGGTTACGTACCCGCTAATAGTAACTTTTGATTTTGGATCGGTATTAGAGGATTTCTGTCCAAAAACTGTAAAAGATGATGCAAAAATAAGGATAAGCACAACAAGATTTCTGGTCATAAATAAATGTCTCATTATTTCATCATTCGTACAGGCCAGAGCAACCTGTTTCTGTAGATACGGTAAAAGGGGACATTTATGCTGCCGAAAGACTCCATGAAGGATGCTATTGCCGGAATTGAAGAACCTGCAAAATCAAGTCTGGTCTTTGAAGATGCATTGGTTCTTATAAGTTCATTTACAACATAATAATTAATTCTCTTTTCCCTGCTTTGAGGTGTATTAACAACAAACAGCATTGTCAAATTACCAGGTGTCTCCACGAGGAACATTCCGAAAACCGGTTTTTTCCTGGCACCTCTTACTCCAACAATTCTTCCCTTTTTATTCTTCAGACAAAAATCCATGAGATTCTTAAGCTTTTGATAATCACGGGTTTTTATATCCTTAATCTCCTTTCCCTTGTTAAGAATAAAAAGATCAATCAACTCATCAGGACTAATATTTGATACAACTTCAGGTTTTTTCTTTGATGCAGATTCAATATTCCGCTTACAATGAGATGAAAAACTCTCCCAAAGTTTTACATATGGTTTAGAAAGGTCAAGTTCGTAATTTACCCTTTCGCTGATTTTGAATCCTTCATAATCAGGTTTTTGGCCTACACACAGATCAATCAGCTTATAAAAGTCAGGAATAAAATCAAGAAATTCAACTATTACTTTCTCAGCCGGTTTATCAGGAGAAAAAGCGCCAAGCTGTTGAAGAAAAATCGGAGTGGCGATATACTGAATTCCAAATTTAACAGAGGAAGGTATTGGAAAAACAGAGTCATAATCATCATCCACCAGGGCTTCCCAGCCTGGAGACATAAGATCGAGGAACCATGAATATCCGTATGGTTTCACACCAGGCGAACTTCTGATGCAATTATCCCATTGCTCCCGGTCGATCTCATGATTTTTATGATAGACTATCATTATGCCTGGCTTTTTAACATATACTCAAACACATCCCGCCAGCTCTTCCACTCATCGTTTTCCTGTAAAGATGTATTATGCCATATACTTACAAAGATACCACCTGCTTTTCTGGTTTCATTAATTAATTTAAGAATTATTTCTTTGGATGCCTCTGCTGAAAGTTGTTTGTACTGATAAAGTGTTGCATCCATAATCTGAAACGGAATAATCTTCAAATCAGTATGTTTATCCGCCAAAACATCATAAAAAGTGTATGGCCTTGCAATTCCAGCTCTGAAACCAGGTTCTTCAGGATATCCCATTGAATAATCCTCTGAAATGCCGCAAGAACAAAGATTCCTGAATGAATCGGGAATGAGCAGCCTGATATAATGATAACGACCCGACATTATTTCTCGCCCCAGAATTGTCTTTAGCCTCGATACTTCGGTGCTTAATAAGGCCTGGTCTCCTGCTGCATAGTATGAAGGATGAAGACCAACCCTGTATTTTTCTGAAAGTCTGATAATCAGCGCTCTGTACTCTTCATTCTTCCAGGATGGATTCTTATCATATTTCGAATAGTTGCCTGTCGGGAAGAAGAACATTGAGTCTGACTTGTTCTTAGCAATGCATTCAGAGATATAATCAAAAACTTCAAAAGGATCCTTTTCCCCTTTTGTCACTGTCCTGTAACGATCCGAGGCATGACCACTGTTTCCGCGGATATCGTTTATCAGTCCGCCGATTGATCGAAGCAGGCTCTTTCCACGATACGCAAAAGGCTGGTCGGTGTCGATTGTAACTATTGACTTAAATTCATTCCGTCTGAAAGCCAGAGTCTGAAATTTCTTCAGAATTGATTTTGAAAATTCTTTTGCCCAAAGGTCAATTACAGGCCGCTGCAGAAATCCATTTTTATAAGCCAGTGAGGAAGATGCTTTATACCTGCCATGTTCATCAGAAGTATTATCGATATATTCCTCGTACCTGCTCAGAAGGTAGAAAGAGGCTGCAAAAATATCGAAGGGAATATCTGAACCGGGAGCTGACTGAAAAAACACAGGCAATCCTTTCCACTCCGTAACACTTATTTCACGTGCAGAGATGCCTTTTTCGAAAAGAAGTGAATCAGGAATAATCCTGTATGCACCATTTACTTTATCTTCCGAATAGTTGATTACAGGATGTTTCCCCAGTTTACGTTTATCAGTAACCAGCTCCCATGGCAATCCAAGAATATCACCCAGTATTATTCCAGCTATATACCTTAACCTTGGGGCATCCTCATGAGAATATATTTTTACCGAGAGCATATCCATAACTACAAATTTATGTAATTAGTTGTTAATTAGTGCAATATTAAATGGAGATTTATTTTAATATTTTCAGGATAACAAGTTGAAGGGAGTTGAAGGGAGTTGAAGAGGTTGAAGAGTTTAAACCTTATTCAACTCTTTTCAACTTTTTTCAACCTTATTCAACCTTATTCAACCCTTTTCAACCTTATTCAACCCTTTTCAACTTTTTCAACAATAAGTTATAAATTCTAAACCTAAGCAGACCAACCGCTACATCCTTAATTTTAAATATGTTGCAATTAGATAAATTTGATTACCTTTGCACTTTAATTAACAAAGTGATTTCCAACAGCGGTTTCATGTTTCAGTCCGGTTTAGTAAATGAGTTCATTTCTTCAGGGGTTATAAAAGCATCGCTTACGAAACCACGCCACAAATAAAATAAATGACAAAATTTGAAGAATTGGGATTTACTCCCGGTATTCTGAAGGCTATTCAGGAACTGGGATTTGAGCAGCCTATGCCGGTACAGGAAAAAGTTATACCGCTTATGCTTGCTGAGGGAGGAGACATTATTGCTTTGGCTCAGACCGGAACAGGAAAAACAGCAGCTTTCGGGCTGCCGCTGGTTCAGATGACAGATACTGAATTAAGCTACACACAGGCTCTTATTCTATGCCCGACACGTGAATTATGCATGCAGATTACAGGTGACCTTACGGATTATGCAAGGTACACAGGCAAGTTAAGAATACTCGCAGTTTATGGAGGTGCAAGTATCGACAACCAGATCAGAGAACTTAAAAAAGGGGTGCATATTATTGTTGCAACACCCGGAAGACTTATTGACCTGATCGGCAGGCGTGCAGCAAAATTAAACGGAGTTAAGACTGTTATTCTCGATGAAGCTGATGAAATGCTAAACATGGGTTTCCTCGACAGCATTAATGAGATCCTTGAAGAGGTGCCTGCAGGAAGAAGAACACTTCTTTTCTCAGCCACAATGTCCTCAGAGATTGCGGGAATTGCAAAGAGGTATATGGAGAATGCCAAAGAGATTACAATCGGTACAAAAAATGCCTCAGCCGAAAATGTAACCCATGGATATTACCTTGTATCGGCCAGGGACAAATACAAAGTACTTAAACGTATAGCTGACTCAGAACCTGATATTTACGGCATAGTTTTCTGCCGTACACGAAAAGAAACACAGGAAGTTGCATCTCAACTTATTGAGGATGGCTATAACGCCGATGCTCTTCATGGAGATCTTTCGCAGGTGCAGCGCGATACAGTTATGCAGAAGTTCAGGGTAAGAAATATTCAGCTTCTTATTGCAACAGATGTTGCTGCCCGCGGACTTGATGTTGATGATCTTACACACGTTATTAATTATAACCTTCCGGACGATAATGAGGTTTATACCCATCGAAGCGGAAGGACAGGACGTGCCGGGAAAAAAGGTATTTCAATCACACTTATCAGCCCAAGAGAACAACATGTTATCAAGCAGATAGAAAGAATTGTGAAGAAAACTTTTAAGGCTATCCAGATTCCAACAGGGAGCGAGATCTGCGGAAGGCAGTTATTCCATTGGGTTAAGAAACTTGAAACCGTTGTTACTGAGCACCAGGAGATTGAAAAATTCCTACCTGAAATAACAGAAAAATTATCGAACCTCGACAGGGAGGAACTTCTCAGAAGGGTTGTATCACTTCAGTTCGACCGATTCCTCGATGACTACAGGTCAGGTGCAGAAATTATTTCACCGTCAGGAAGAGAAGGTGATAACTTCAGGGAAAAAGGCGGAAGAAAAGGATCTCAAAGAGAATATGCAGGCAATTACAAAAGATTATTTATTAATCTTGGGAAAACTGACGGCTTCTATCCAGAACAGCTTATCGACCTCGTGAATAAGAATACTTCCGGTAAGAAAGTACAACTTGGTAAGATCGATCTTCTTAAAACATTCTCGTTTTTTGAAGTTGAATCAGATTCTGCTGATTTCCTTATTAATGCACTCAACAATGCAAAATTCAATGATAGGCGTGTCGCAGTAGAAATTGCCCAGGAAAAACCTGAAGGACACAGGGAAAGGGACCGTTCGGAAAAACGTCCGGCTAAATGGTCAGACAGAAAGCCCGACAAAGGCAGGGGCGACAAATATGGCGACCGTAACAGGGATTATAAAAAGGATAAGAAGTACGGCAAAAAAGAAAAGAAGAAATACAGTCGCTAATCATTTACAATAATTTCCTCTGTGGTTCTCTGTGGATCCTCTGTGTCTCTCTGTGAAACTTTTTTTTAAGAACTAACACAGAGTTACACAGAGAAGGCACAGAGATACACAGAGAAAAGAAAACCCTAAGAGCCTCTTGAAGGCTCTTTTATTTTTACAGCTAAAAGCACCATTGAGATAATTGCGATCATACCGCCAAAACCAAATGCAACAGTACCTCCATACCCCGGAATTACCTTATCGAAATAGCTGTAGAGAAACCCAAAGATCAGACTTGCAGGCAAGGCTCCCAGTCCTATTGAAAAGTTAAAAAGTCCGAAGGCAGTGCCCCTGTTTTCATCCGGCACAAGATCTGCAACAAACGCTTTCTGTGCACCTTCTGTAAATGCGTAGAACAAGGCATAAATTGCGAAGAGCACAAATGTTGCTATAACCTGAAGTGTTGGTGATAGAAAAACCAGCAGTGCAAAAGAAATATAGACGAATGCATAAATTGCCCATCCAATGTTGATTACAACTTTCCTTCCCGTTTTATCCGAGAGAGCACCCAATGGTTTTGAGAAGATAACCCTGATAATATGAAAGAAAGCCCATACAAGCGGAAGAAAAAGAATATTGATAACCTTTGCCTGTGATGCTTCGTCACCAAAATTTGAAACCATCTGGCGCAGCGGTGTTATTTTATTAACAATATCAACAACTGCACCGCTTTTCTGGATTGCCTCCTGAACCCTGAACAGCAGAAAAGCATCAGACGAATTGCCAAGGGTAAACAGTATCATTATCAGAAGATAATTTCTGAAGTTCTTATCGAAGCTCTTAAGTGAAAACGTAAAAAACTTCCCATTTCCTGTTGCCGGAGCAGATTCCTTAACAAAAAAGATTATTGTAAGAACTGCAAGTATTCCTGGAATTACTGCGATTATAAATGTCCATCTTAAAGCTGTTACAGGATCTTTCAGTCCGAAAACAAGGAACAGAACAAGAAGGGTAATTATTGCCATAACCGGACCAATCACAGCCCCGGTACTGTCCATTGCACGATGATAGCCATACGATTTTCCTCTGATACTCTCATCAACAGAAGAGGCAATTAATGCATCCCTTGGAGCGGTTCTTATCCCCTTGCCCACCCTGTCGAACATCCTGATAATGATTATCTGCCAGGCAGCAGTCACAAGTCCTGTAAACGGACGCACCAGGGAGGAAATGGTATAACCAATAAGTACAAGCAGCTTTCTTTTTCCGATTTTATCAGAGATTATACCGCTTACAAGTTTCAGCATCGAAGCAGTAGTTTCCGCAATCCCTTCAATTACTCCGAGCAGAATTGCCCCTGATCCGAGTGCAGCAATAAATACCGGTACAAGAGGATAAATCATCTCTGAGGCAGCATCGGTAAAGAGGCTTACGATGCCAAGCATGATTACGGCTTTGGGGATTCGTTTATTGGGATTTTTCACTAATTATCGCCATTTTGCATTACCTATCATTGTTGTCCTGGAAGTAATTTGTTTTCATTTGATATTTCGCTGCGCTGCAGCTTTGACAGGTAAGTGCAATTATCTCACTACAAATATTTTACTGCTCTGCAGCATATTAAAGCGGCAGCGCCGCGAAAATATACCTGCTTATACAACAGAGATTCTTCAAACCAACTTTTTTTGTAATCTATCAAATAATGTTATATCTTTGTACCAGAAATGATTCTTAACAGAATATTTGGATTGGGGTGTCCCCGGTCGGCAAGAGCTCAGAAATGAGCTCTTGTTTTTTTATGGGAAGTACTTCAATCCATACATTTTCGTTCCTCTTGAGTAAATTTTCGGTTTTACAATTTCAAATGCAGGATTTGCTCTTTCTTTATCCATAGCATATCTTGCTATAGGATAGGCAACTAAATCAGAAAGCTGAAGACCATTGATATTTTGCTTTTTATTTCTGAATTCAATCTTAAGGTTATATGATTTCAATCGCTCAGGTGAGATAAAATATGTTCCTTTGTTTTTTAATGTTTCAAAATGCTTCTTAAGCTGAATATCTTCTTTTCTACCACGAGTTTCTATAATAAAATACAAAGTTTCAACTTTTGTTTTTAAAGAATCGAGATAAAAAATAGCTCTTTCGACTATAAAGGAAAGAGCTATTTCATATACATCATTTTTTAGCTTCCCATACTTTTTAATAAAATCCTCTTTATTTATAACCGATGCTAACACAACGTAAGGCAAATTTGATACGGCAGCATCCAGAGAAGCATAAAACTTTTGTTTTATACCAAGATCAAGCAAAATCTTAAATTCCTTGTCGCATTTTCTGATATCCCGGGAGTGGAATATTACTTTCTTATTGTCCCAGAAATGACTTTTAATAGTATCAAAACTGTCGTTTATTGCTACATATTCAGTCTCTGACATAAAAACACCACTTAAGACAAATACAGGGAAAGAATTATCTATATTAGATAATCCATGATCTCCAGACTCATCTATAAACAAGTAGTAATTCATATAGTACCCGAATGTAACTGTCTGTCAAAGTTACAAAATGGATTCAAAATTTATTTGTTTATTCTCTAAAGCTCAAAACTAACCGGAATATAATAAGATACCCTCACAGCTTTTCCGTTAAGCTTTCCAGGAGACCACTTTGGAGATGACATAACAGATTTCACGGCTTCATCGTTCACTTAGGGATCCTTTTCACTTTGAGGACATTGAAATTAAAATAAGATGATCCTAATAATCCTTCTCCTCCGACTCCTTCTATTCGGCCAACAAAACTTGCATTGATGTCTGAACAAAAGAAACTCAAAGTCGCTTCACCATTTTTGTTAGTAAAGACCGATGG
>JFJP01005365.1_pt1 | contig 29785 bp, 30 predicted proteins | sample 431651 | NCBI WGS metagenome assembly JFJP01 (sample SAMN02602958, study PRJNA72255) | Microbial mat metagenome, whole genome shotgun sequencing project. | biome: fresh water; feature: sink hole; material: water; isolation source: purple microbial (photo- and chemosynthetic) mats found in... | reverse complement strand
CAATGCCCGGCCAGTGCGGCCAGAGCGTGGGCTTGCCTTCCGACGCGCGCCAGACTTCGAGCTTGGGAAAGTCACCCTCCTTGAATCCTTCAATCAGCACCAGATCGCAGTGCTGCATACGGTCCAGCAAATAGTCCAGTGACGGCTCAGGCGCACCGCGCAGCTCGTGCATCAGCGCCCAGCGGTCGTTGCCCAGCAGCAGCACTTCCTTGCAACCCGATTCGCGCAGGCGGTAAGAATCCTTGCCGGGACGGTCGATGTCGATGTTCTTGTGGCTGTGTTTGATGAGCGACACCACCAAACCCCGTGACGCAATTTCAGGTACCAGGCGTTCGAGCAGCGTGGTCTTGCCCATGCCGGAGTGACCGGCGATTCCGAAGATCTTCATTTGCGAATCAATGCAGTGTTGGTGCAGTGGCCTCGATCTGCACGAAGCGTTCGGTTAACGTTGCGAGCACACGGTAGAACTCCGTCTGTGCCCCGCTCACGACGGCAGCGGCAAACGGTGTGATCCAGGCACCCAGATGTTCGCGCAGGAAGCGCTGTTTGAGCGCTTGCAAGGCCTGCTGCTGCTCCGCACTGTCAGCGCGCTGCTCGTTGAAGTTCAGCAGGTACAGAAACTCCAGCTCCACCGCCACATGGTCGGGCAGCTCCATAAACTCAGGGTCTATATCAAACCCACCTTCGCTGTAGAGCTCCGTCACTGCGGGTGGTGGATTTTCCTGCGTTTGGGGTGGGGCTGGGAGCCAGGATGAGCCATATGGCTTGGCACGGGCTTCCATCGGACCCAGAAACAGCCGTGTGTAGTCAACTAGCAGTGTTTCCAGATTCTGTGCCGCAAATGCCGCACCCAATGCACGGGCATGGGGGACCAGTTCCGGATGCACGCGCTCAGCGGCAATCTGTATGTTGTCGAACAAATGCTCCTCGGCAAACTCGGACGCCGGCTCGTAGTAACAGGCAGACAAAAAGCGGCACAGGTCTTCCCGTGCCGTGGCTTGGTCGGGGGAATAGTCAGACATCGGACCTCCAGAATCAAAAAAACAGGGCCGGTAACTCCGGCCCCTGACAAAACCCTACGGCGCTATTTCAGGCGCGTGGGCTGTACTTTCCAATGTAATGCACATTGGGCTTGGTGCCTTTGTCTTCCTGCAACCGGAAGGAGGTTTCTTTCTTCAGGAGCAGTGCGATTTCGCTGTTCGGGTCTTCCTGGTCGCCAAAGATGCGGGCATGTGCCGGGCAGGCATCCACGCAGGCGGGTTGCAGGCCGTTGAGCACGCGGTGGTAGCAGAAGGTGCACTTCTCAATCACATCGTCCTTGCGTACCGGTGGCAGGTCGCTGCCCGTCCACTGGTTGAGCATGGGGGGCACAGTGCCGGCCAGCGCTGCCACTTCCGCGCCCGACGAGGTGCAGCCAGGAATGGCCGAGGTCTTGTCGGCCGCGCCCGACGAGGTGCAGCCAGGAATGGCCGAGGTCTTGTCGGCCCAGCGCGGCTGCGGATTTTCATCGGCCGGGTTCAAGCTGATGACGCTGTAGGTCTTGCCGTCCAGGCTGGCATCGTCCAGATTGGGATGGCTGTAAGGACACACCTCCTGGCACTTGCCGCACCCGATACACAGCGCCGCATCTTGCAGGGTAATGCCCTCGGGCGTCTTGTAGAGCGCCTTGAACGGGTTGCCTTCACCGGCCAACTTCGGGTTGCCAGGACAGCTTTTTATGCAGGGCGCATCACTGCAATGGTTGCACAGCACCGGGATCACGGAGTGCTTCGTGTTGGGAAACGTGCCTTCCGTTTGCATCAGAAAGTCGGCCCAGTTGTAGCTTTGACCGGCGGCGCGGTCGCGGGTGTTGTTTTCTGCCTTGCAGGCAAAAGCGCAGGCGCCACAACCGTTGCATTTAGCGAGGTCGATGACCATTCCAAGTCTTGTCATGATTCTTTACTCCTGTTGCTGGTTGTGGTCGATCAGGCCTTTTGAATCCGAACGCCTGTGAAGCCGCCATTGCGGGCGGTTGAGCCGCTGAGGCGGTCATAGTCATCCACCAGGATTTCGTTGTTGTTGCCGCCACGGGGAATCGCTTTGCCAAAGTCTTTGGCGGCAACCCTGCCGTAGGCCCAATGCCCTTGACCGTAGCACTTGGCTACCGTGCCGGGTCGCACCCCCTCCCACAGCTTGAGCTGGCAGCTGATGGTGCCCGTGGTTGAGGTGATCTTGACGTTGTCGCCGGATTTCAGGCCCAGCTTGGCGCCGTCCAATGGGTTCATCTTGACCACATCGCCCCAGGACACATCCCCCGGATCCACCTTCTTGAACTCCTGATACCACGGCACGTTGGCCGAGCGGCCTTCGCGGTTCAGGCGCGATTTGTAATCAATGAACGCGAACGGGTAGTCCGCCACACTGCCATGGCGCTTGACGGGTTCATAGTGCGGAACAAAGGCGACATCCCCACGCGCTACGTATCCACTGACGGTCATGATGTCGTCGGTCGTGGTCTCATACTTCTTGGCGTGTTCCAGCAATCCCTTCTTGAGCGTTTCGCTGTAGAACTCAAACTTCTTGGTCTCAGTTGCAAACTTGCCACCCCACCCTTTTTTCAGCGTGTACTTGGGACCACTGAACATGCCTTTGGCCTTGAACTCAGCCCAGCCATTGATGGGTGGGTCGCCCTTCAGAGGCTCCTTGGCCTTCCAGATCGGGGCGCTTGACATCTTGGCTGCAATCTCCGAGAACTCCATTGCCGTGGTGGGAGCCTTTCCGGTCTCGGGGTCCTTGAACTCTTTCGAGTAGTAATCAAACAGATTGGCAAAACCTTTGGCCTTGAGCTTTTCTGCCAACAGCCACATCACTTCGGTTTCTTCCTGCTTGACGTCCCATAGCCGTTTGACCGCGCCTTGCTGGATAGACGCATAGGCGTACCCATTGCCCATGTCGGTGATGATGGACCAGCCTTCGGCCGAGTTGAAGGTCGATGGCAGCACGATGTCGGCAAACATCGTCATCTCGGAGGCGTTGGGTACCATGTGCACAAAGAACGGTACGGCGGCCATGGCCTTGTCCCAGCGCTGCGCGCCGGTGGCCGAGAAGTTGAAGTTGGACCAACTTGAGATCATTACCTTGACCGCCCCCGGATCCTTCAGCATGCCGTTGGCCACATTGTTGGTTACCACGCCACTGCCGGGCTTGCCACCCATCATGGCCGGCATGTCCTTGGCACCACGGCCATCGAGCTTCTTGCCCTTGCTGCCTGCTTTTGCCACATCGTCCACATAGGCATCACTCTTCGGGAAAGCAGCCAACGGTGGGCCGCTCGGGGATTGCCAGACTCCGCCTTCCACATCAATCGAACCCAGTAAACCGTTGAGCGCATGCACCGCCATGGCGGCATAGGTGCCACGCGGCGTCATGGCCACGCCCGGTCCCATCCAGACCGCAGTCTTGGGGGCGGCCTTTCCCATGGCGCGCGCCACACGCACAATCTGAGCAGCGGGTATCAGGGTCTCTTTTTCGGCCCAGGCGGGTGTGCGGTCTTTGAGCTCCAGGTTCCACCACTTGACGACGCCGTTAGTTTCCTTTTCTGCAAAGCTGGCTTCGTCCACTGCCTTGCCGGCTACGAACAGGTTCTTGCCGTCCTTGAAGTCACCAACAAATTCACGACTCCACATGCCTTCGGTCAGCAACACGTGGGCAATCGCACCCGCCAAAGCGCCGTCGGTGCCGGGGTTGAGAGGTAGCCATTCGTGGGCCTTGGCAGCAATGTTGGACAGACGCGGGTCGATGGCAATCACGGTGCCGCGTTTGACAATGCCTGGAAAGTGGTTCATCACATTGGGCACCATGCGGTTGGAGGCCAGCGGGTCGCAGCCCCAGGCAACCAGACAGTTGGTGTTGCCCAGGTCATAGTCACGGTAGCCATAAAAGCCTTGCGTCAGGCCGGGCCCCATTTTTTCGGCTTCTGCACAGATCGCGCTATGGGAGAAGTAGTTGGCGGTGCCCCACACCTTGGGCAACGCGCCGTACATGAGATCGGTCGAGGTTGACGCATACCGTCCGCGCATGTACATCAACTTGCCGGGTTCGCCTGCCTTGCGCAGTTCCATCATCTTGTCGGCAACGGTATTGAGCGCTTCGTCCCACGAGATCGGTACAAATTTCGGGTCCACGCCACGCCCCTTCTGGGGGTTGGTCCGTTTCATCGGCACCTTGATGCGGTCGGGGTCGTACATCTGCTGCGGAATCATGTGACCGCGCGGGCACACATAGCCATGGTTGGTTTTGGAGAGCGGGTTGCCGCGCACCCGGGTGGCGCGCCCGTTCTGCACAAAAATCTGGATCGCGCACCACTGGGTGCAGCCCTGGCAGGTGCTGGCCACCCAGTCGCCTTTGGCGGGACTGCAGGCCTTGGCCTTGCGCGGGATCAGCGCACTGTGCAAGGGTGCTGCCGCCATGCTGGCACAACCGGTGATGAGCGCGCCGGCAGAGATGCCGCCCGCCATGATGAAAATCCGTCGTGTGAGTCTCATGAAATACTCCTCTTGGGTGACCTTGGATCATTGGATGTGGGCACACTGTAGAGAGCTTGACATTTCAAGAGATTACGGTAAATCAAGTAAGCGTGGCGCAAGCTTTTGCGATAGATCAATACTTCTGGAGACACCGACACCGACACCGACACCGACAGTGCCAGTGCCAGAATTGCCCTAAATTTGCTACAAAAAAAATAGCTGCAGACGCACGCCTGCAAAGGCTGAAGTCAGTTTTGTTTAGGTAAAGATTTGCCTTAACGTCGGCTGTCAGATGCCAGCAAACCCTGCACCAGGCCTTTGAGCTCCGTGATACTGAAAACGCCCGGTCCAAACGCGGGCAATGCCTTGTTCGAGGCCAATATCACGGGCAGCTTGAAGTCCTCCGGGTCCAGGGTGCCATGCAGACGGGCGTGGCCGGCATGGTCGCTGGTCACCACGATCAGATAGTTCCCCCGGCTGGCAACTTGGCGCAACAGGGGCGCCAAGGCTTTGTCTATATGCGTCAGCTCGGCGAGGTACTCAGGCGAAAGCCAACCCGAGTCTGACCCCGCATCCTCCAGGCCGCTGATGTGCAGAAACACAAAGCGCGCCCCGGGGTTGGAAAAAAACGTTTGTGCGCGCTCGACGCCGTCGTCCCGTGCCAGCGCGTGCTCGTCGGTGTTTGCGCTCACCAGGTAGCCCAGCTTGGGTTTGGCGTAAAAATAGGCGGTCCCATAACCCCGCTGCTTGGCTACATCCAGAAGGGTTTCGCTGGATACGCGTGGCTCGCCGGGCCGCCAGGCGTTGTCTTGCTTGCCGTTTTGCGCAGGCGACATGCCCGTCATCATGGCCGTGTGCGCGATTAATGTCAGTGGTGGTGTGACGCTGCGGCCCTCCAGGGTATAGCGGCCCTTGCGCATCAAAGCGTTCAGGGAGGGGGAGGTCTTCTCGCTCAGTGCCGCGGGGTGCAGCGCATCGACTGATACCACGAGCACAGTTTGTAACTCGGCGGCGTAGGCGGGTCGCACGAGTAGCAAACATGACATCACAACCCATTTCCACATTGCGTCATTCTCCTGGTGTTGCAGCGGCTGGCGAACCTGCCCGACCGCCCACGCATTATCGGCATTGCACAATCATCCAATAATTCGAGTATCATTGAAATATGGAATCAATAACCGTTGTCAAGGCGCTGGCCGCACTTGCCCAAACTTCGCGGCTCGAAATCTTCCGCTCGCTTGTGGTGGCGGGGCCTGCGGGTCTCACCCCTGGATCAATGGCCGAGAGTTTGGGTGTGGCACCCAACACCCTGTCATTTCATTTGAAAGAATTGGTCCATGCCGATCTGGTGACCCAGGAGCGCATCGGGCGCAACCTGATCTACCGCGCCCAGTTCGACCGCATGAACGCCGTTCTGGCCTATCTCACCACCAATTGCTGCCAAGGCGAGGCCTGCCTGACCGAAGCTGCAACCCAGTGCAATTGCTAACCAATGGAAACCCAATGAAACGCTTTCACGTACATGTCCATGTAGAAGACCTGCAAGCCAGCATCCAGTTTTACAACCGCCTGTTTGCCGCGAACCCCACGCGCGTGGAGGCGGACTATGCCAAATGGATGCTGGACGACCCGAAGGTGAACTTCGCCATCTCCACACGCGGTAACAAGCCTGGGCTCGATCACCTGGGATTTCAGACCGAATCTGCCGAGGAACTCGCGCAGCTCAAAGCCCAGGCACAAGGCGCTGACATGGCGTTGCTAGACGAAGGCGAAACGACCTGCTGCTACGCCCGCAGCGAGAAACACTGGATCACGGACCCACAGGGCATTGCGTGGGAGCACTTTCACACACTGGGAGACATTCCAGTCTTCAATGAGAGCACTCAAGCGGTGAGCGAATCAGCCTGCTGTGCTCCGGCGAGCTCCGCTGCCAAGTCGGCCGCCCCCTGTTGCACCCCTGCGCCAACCGCCAAGGCAAACTGCTGCGGCACCGCAAACGCCCCATCTTCTTCTTGCTGCTAATCACTCAACAAACCATGACAAACCCTTCAAAACCCCTGAACGTGCTGTTTCTGTGCACGCATAACTCCGCCCGCAGCATTCTGGCGGAGGCCTTGCTCAACGTGGTTGGGAACGGCCGTTTTACGGCCTTCTCGGCAGGCAGTAGCCCACGCGAGAATCAAAAGCCCAACCCTTTGGGGATTCAGGTTCTCCAAAACGCAGGCATCTCGACGGATGGTTTGCACAGCAAGAGCTGGGATGTATTTGCCACCCCCGATGCGCCCCAGATGGACTTGATCATCACCGTCTGCGACAACGCCGCCGGTGAGGTGTGCCCGGTGTGGCCCGGCCACCCTGCCACGGCACACTGGGGCTATCCCGACCCTTCTGAAGGGAATGGCACCGATGAAGAAAAGCTGGAAGCCTTTCGCAAAACCATGCACGCCATCAAGCGCCGCCTGGAATTGCTGTGTCAACTGCCGCGGGAAAAGGTGGAGCGCGCCTTGCTGCAAGACAGTGCCCGCGCTTTGTCCAGCAGCTAATCCGGACCCACCATGAGCGTGCAATGTGAAGTGACGGCGAAGCAGGCCGCGGGTGTTTCGATGAGCGTTTTTGAGCGCTACCTGACGGTATGGGTCTTCCTGTGCATCCTGGCGGGCATCGCCCTGGGCCAGTCTTTGCCAAATGTGTTCCAGGCAATTGGCCGGATGGAAGTGGCGCAAGTCAACTTGCCAGTGGGCGTGTTGATCTGGGTGATGATCATTCCGATGCTGCTGAAAGTGGATTTTTCAGCATTGGGTGAAGTCCGCAACCACGTGAGAGGCATTGGGGTCACGCTATTTATCAACTGGCTGGTGAAACCCTTCTCGATGGCGTTTCTGGGCTGGTTGTTCATTCGCCACTGGTTTGCGCCGCTGCTGCCCCCCGACCAGATTGACAGCTACATCGCCGGGTTGATTCTGCTGGCGGCGGCGCCCTGTACTGCCATGGTGTTTGTCTGGAGCCGCCTGACCGGTGGCGACCCGTTGTTTACCCTGTCGCAAGTGGCACTCAACGACACGATCATGGTGGTGGCGTTCGCGCCCTTGGTGGCATTCCTGCTGGGGTTGTCCGCGATTATCGTGCCGTGGGACACGCTGCTGATTTCGGTCGGACTGTACATCGTCATTCCGGTCATCATTGCCCAGCTGCTGCGCAAGTCCCTGCTGAAAGACGGTCAGGCGGCGTTTGATGTGGCCATGGAAAAGATTGGCCCGTGGTCCATTGCTGCGCTGTTGCTGACGCTTGTGCTGTTGTTCGCCTTCCAGGGGGAAGCCATCCTGAAGCAGCCGCTGGTCATTGCCCTGCTGGCGGTGCCGATCCTGATTCAGGTGTTTTTCAACTCCGCATTGGCCTACTGGCTGAACCGCGCGGTCGGCGAGAAGCACAACATCGCCTGCCCGTCGGCCTTGATTGGCGCATCCAACTTCTTTGAGCTGGCCGTGGCGGCTGCCATCAGCCTGTTTGGTTTCAACTCGGGTGCCGCACTGGCTACCGTGGTGGGTGTGCTGATTGAAGTGCCGGTAATGCTGCTGGTGGTCTATATCGTCAACAACTCCAAAGGCTGGTACGAGCGCGGTGCCACCACAAGCAAGGCCTCTACATGACAGACATCACGATTTATCACAACTCCGCCTGCGGCACCTCGCGCAACACCCTGGCCCTGATTCGCAACAGCGGTGTAGAGCCCGAGGTCATTGAATACCTGAAGACGCCACCTGGAAAGGACCGTCTAGTGCAGCTTCTGGCAGCTATGGGTATTCCGGCCCGCGCGCTGCTGCGCCAAAAAGGCACGCCCTATGACGAGCTGGGTCTTGGAGACCCCAAGTGGTCGGAAGACGAGCTGCTGAACTTCATGGTGCAACACCCTATCCTGATGAACCGCCCCGTCGTCGTCACGCCGCTGGGTACCCGGTTGTGCCGCCCCAGCGAGGTGGTGCTCGATATTTTGCCCAACCCGCAACACAGTGCGTTTAGCAAAGAGGATGGCGAAGTGGTCATCGATGAAAAGGGTCAACGTGTCTGATATCACTAAGGCGCCGCCAGAAGCGTCTATCCCGCAACTGGATGCTACGCACTTCCGCGTGCCTGACATGGCAAAGCTGCAAGCGCAAACCCCCACAACACACGCGCCGCGCATCGCCCTGCTCTACGGATCGCTGCGGCCTCGCTCGTTCAGCCGTCTGCTGACCGAAGAGGCGGCCCGCCTGCTGCACGCCATGGGTGCCGAGACGCGCACCTTCAACCCCACCGGATTGCCGCTGCCCGACGACGCGCCCGACACCCACCCCAAGGTGCAAGACCTGCGCGACCTGGTGACCTGGTCCGAAGGCATGGTGTGGACGTCTCCCGAACGGCATGGCGCGATGACCGGCATCATGAAGTCGCAGATCGACTGGATACCGCTAAGCCTGGGCGCCGTGCGTCCCACGCAAGGCAAGACGCTTGCGGTGATGCAGGTCAGCGGCGGCTCGCAGAGCTTCAACGCAGTCAACCAGATGCGCGTGCTGGGCCGCTGGATGCGCATGCTCACGATACCCAACCAAAGCTCGGTTGCCAAAGCGTTCATGGAGTTTGATGATGACGACCGCATGAAGCCTTCCAGCTACTACGAGCGCGTGGTGGATGTGATGGAAGAGCTGGTGAAGTTCACCCTGCTGACCCGCGATGTGGCACCTTATCTGGTGGACCGCTATAGCGAACGCAAGGAGTCAGCCGAGCAACTCGCCTGGCGCGTCAACCAGCGTTCCATTTGAGCGCCTGCGTCTGAGCGGGCCTGCCACCTAGGCCGCACCCCTGCACGGCGAATATGGCGTGAGCGCAGTCACGGTGTTCGTCGCTTTGTCCGCCGCTCTAAATTGCTACATTAGTGATAGCTGGTTGCGCAAGTAGGACGGGCGCAATGGGCACTTTTAATGCTGAAAGTTTTTGGGCGATGTTCACCTTTCGCCATGATGCTGCGCCTCCCCCCGGCCCTTGACTGACAATGATCCCATGAGCAGTTCTCACGACCATACCCCCGCGCGCGTGCATGACCACGCCCACGACCACCGCAATGGCGGGCATGGCCACAGCCATGCACCGGCCAACTTCAACAAGGCTTTTGCGATTGGCATTGCGCTGAACATCGGCTTTGTCATCATTGAAGCGGTTTACGGCTGGCGCATCAACTCGCTGGCACTGCTGGCCGATGCCGGGCACAACCTGAGTGACGTGGCCGGCTTGGTGCTCGCCTGGGGCGGCACATTGGCGGTTAGGGTATCACCCAACGCGCGCCACACCTACGGTTTCAAACGCGCAACCATCCTGGCGGCCTTTGCCAACGCCCTGCTGCTGCTGATGGCCATGGGTGGCCTGGCCTGGGAGGCTGTTGGCCGCCTGAGCGCGCCGCGAGCCGAATTGCGGGCACAAGGGGTGACCATCATGGTGGTGGCGGGCATTGGCATATTGGTCAACACCGCGACCGCTTTGCTGTTCATGCGCGGGAGTCAGAGCGACCTGAACATTCGCGGCGCTTTTCTGCACATGGCAGCCGACGCGCTGGTGTCTGCGGGCGTGGTGGTGGCCGGAGCCCTGACGCTGTGGAAGGGCTGGGTCTGGCTCGACCCAGTGGTCAGTCTGCTGATTGCTGCCGTCATTGTGTGGGGCACCTGGGGCTTGTTCAAGCAGTCGCTGCACCTGCTGTTTGACGGCGTGCCTGACGGCGTCGACCCGGTCGCTGTGCGCACACTGCTGCTGGGTTTGCCTGGTGTGGATGCCGTGCATGACCTGCATGTGTGGGCCATGGGCACCAGCCATATTGCACTCACCGCCCATCTGGTCACCGATACGACGGACACCGGTGCACTGTTGCGCGAAGCCGAAGAAGAACTGCACGAGCATTTTGAAATCCGCCATGTCACACTGCAGCTGGAGACCTCCGCCTATGCGCAACACTGTGCCCTGCGGCCGGGTGTGGGGTGCCAGGCGGCCTGAGTTTTCCTGCTGACTTGCAGCCGTTCGCGCCCTGCTCGAAAAACGGCCGCCAGCTTGTCCATGCCGGGATTGGCGGTCCGAGATGGGTGGGGGTTTGCCATGCTTCAGGATTTCTTTACGCTGTTACCAAACACGCCCGCGCAGGCACTGCGCGCGCTGTCGCCTTCGGGCACCTTGGAACATACATCGCTCAACTGCGCATTGAGCTTTTGCACGACGGCGGCATGCTTGCCGGCGGCACTCCACTTGTTGAGTTGCAAGCCCATTTTTTCCAGGCTGCGACGGTTGCGTTCGTAAAACGTCTCAGGGGCAGGGTCGAGTTCGGCAATCACCTGTGCCGCGGCCTTTTCTATGCGCGCACTGTCCTCAGGCGCCAACTCGATCAGCTTGGCAACAAAACCGCTGCCCCACTGCAGGCGGGTTGCCGGGCCAATGGAGCCCGCATAAGCCTTCCCGGCCCAGTCCAGCGATGTCGCCTTGTCGCCGCGCAGCTTGGCATTGGAGGCCAGCACCAGCATGTGGTAGTAGGGGGACACGGCCTTGGGCAGTTCAGCCTTGAGCATGGCGTCGGACGCATCAATCAAACCCACATCGCTAAGCAGGCGTGCAGCGGCCGGGATGACGGCCTGGCGCTCGTATTTGTCCGTGCTGGCCTGGTCGGCCTTGCTCACCGCAGCTTGTACCTGCGTCAATAGTGCAGGAGAAAATTCAGGTTTTTCGCTCTTGGGCTTTCCCATCAAGGCCAGCCCCACCTTGGCTTGCACGGCACCCAGCTGCTCGGCATTGGACCATGTCTGATCGGCCGCCAAACGGTCCAGTGCGGTATTCAGGGCAGTCATCAGTTCGGTGCGTTGCGGGCTCGGCGCAGTCGTCAGGGCAGCCAACAGTTCCTTGGCGTAATTGCTTAACAGGTCGGCGCTGGCACGTGACAGCGTCGCATCGGCCAGCACTTTGTGCACAGCGGCCAGGGTCTGTACTGTGTCCAGGCCGGCATCTGTGTCGGGGCCGGCCAAGACAATGGATCTGAGCAGCAGCCGGGTGGCCGCATCCGGAAATTGCGGCGGGCATTGCCGTGCGAGTTGCAGTACGGTGGGGGCAAGATCCATGTTTGCCAGCAATTGCGCCTCGCCGGTATCCCAGCCGTAATACGCCAGCAGGTTCCACCCATCGGCAGACAGCGCCGTTGCACCGGCTATCGGTGCAGCCAAAGCTGCTGCCAGCGTCTCCTTGATCGGCTGGGTTGCTGTCATGCCCAGCCTCAGTATCTGCATGTATTGCACAGCATCCACCTCACCCGGCACACGCGTCAGCTCGGTGCCATCGGGCCTGAATAGAATGGTGGTGGGGTAGCCCCGCACCTTGAACTGTGCGCCCAGTTTTTGTGCGCCGGGTGTGTCACCGTCCAGGTAGACCGGAATGAAGCTCTTGCTGCGCTCAATGAAATCCGGCCGGTTGAAGACGGTGGCTTTGATCTGGTTGCAGGGTGGGCACCACGCGGCACCCCAATACAGAAACACGGGCTTGTTGTCCGCCTTGGCCTTTGCAAAGACGGCGTCCAGACTGGCCCCGTCGGGCTTGACCCAGTCAATTCCCGCATGCGCTACCGCTGCTTTGGTTGCCGGAACGGCAGCGTTTTCGGGCGCCTTGGAACACGCCGCCAACAGCATGGGAATGGCAACCACCAGCAATGCACGACGTGTCATGAAGAAGAACCTCCCACAAGAACAAACCGGCATTCTCCGCCAAGTTGGAAGGCTTGGCTTGTGTGGCTTGGCACTACCTCCCGAACGACTGGCAAGCAGGACCAATGCCATGATGTTTGATCAACCTCAAGAGTTGACCCGGCTTGGCTCAAGAAAATGCACCGTGTGCATAGACCCCTAAAAAGTAGACTATGAAAAACCTGTCCCTCAAACTCAAGCTCGCCCTTTTGGCGCTCGTGGCCATGGTGGCGCTGGCAACGATCATCGGGGTTGGACTCAAAGCGCAGTCTCAACTGGTTGGCGCATCGCATGAGATCGGCGAAGTTCGCCTGCCATCCATCGTTGGGCTGGCCAAGATGAACGTGAATCTGGCGGAGTTGCGATCCATCAACCGCCACGTCGCCTTCTACGAGCTGGAGTACAAGAGTCAGACCGGCTTTGCCACAGACCTGGCAGCGCGCGCCGAAGCCTGGAAGGGATACCAGCAAGGCCTCAAGATCTATGAGCCGCTGCCCCAAACCAAAGAAGAGGCCGTCTTGTGGGGCGACTATCTCAAACAGATTGAAGCGTCCAAGGCAGCCGACGCCAAGCTCGATCAAATCGTCACGGAGCTGAGCAGGAACACCCTAGAAAAACGGCAAATAGAACTGTTTAAAGACTATTACAGCCAGATGGAAAGCATTGATCAGCTGTACGAGAAGACCGATGCGATTCTGGAAAAAATCATCAAACTCAATGAGGATGTTGGCAAGTCAGAAGTCGTAGCGGCCACCGAAACCGCGGCGCAGGCCGAGGTGCTTCTGCTGGGCAGCGGTGCTGCTGCCACGTTCATCGTTCTGCTGGTCTGCATCTGGATTGCCATCAGTATTTTCAACCAGCTCGGTGCCGAGCCACAGGTGGTCGCCGATCTGGCGAGTCAGATCGCAGCCGGCGACCTGAGCTACCACTACGCATTGAAAGCGGGTGACACCACGAGCTTGCTGGCCTCTGCCAAGCGCATTAGCGACTCCGTCAAGGCACTGGTGCAGGACATGCGCGAGTTGTCCGAGTCAGCCGTGCAAGGCAATCTGGCAAACCGCGCCGACCCAAGTTTGCATCGCGGTGATTACCGTACCCTGATTGAAGGCGTGAACGGTACGCTGGATGCGGTGATTGGTCCGTTGAATATGGCAGCCGCAGTGGTGGACCGCATCTCCAAAGGCGATATCCCACCGCCGATTACCGAGGTTTACCATGGTGATTTCAATGTTTTGAAGGCCAACCTGAACAAAGCGATCGAGGCGGTCAATGCCCTGATTGCCGACGCCAATGAGCTTGCACAGGCGGCAGTCAGCGGCCAGCTTTCTGCCCGCGCTGACGCCAGCCGGCACCAGGGTGATTTTGGTCGCATCATCCAGGGGGTAAACGATACGCTGGACGCTGTGATTGGCCCGCTCAATGTAGCGGCCAACTGCGTGGACCGCATTGCCAGGGGGGACATCCCGGCACCGATATCAGAGCCTTATCGCGGCGACTTCAATACCTTGAAGAACAACCTCAATCAGGCCATCGCTGCAGTCAACCTGATGGCAGTGGACGCCAATACCTTGTCTGCGGCAGCGGTGGAAGGACGTCTGGAAACGCGCGCCAATGCACAACAACACCAGGGTGATTTCCGCAAAATCATTCAAGGCGTCAACGACACACTCGATGCCATCGTAAACCCCTTGCAGGAAGTGCAGGGCGTGCTGCGTGGCATGGAGAAAGGGGACCTCACCCAGACGGTGAGCGGCCCGTACCGAGGCGACTTTGCCCAGCTCAAAGATGCTGTCAACAACACCGTTGCAAAACTCTCCAGCACGGTATCGGAAGTGCGGGGTGCGGCCGACGCCCTTACCGGCGCGGCCAACCAGGTCAGCGCCACGGCGCAGTCGTTGTCACAGGCAGCCAGCCAACAGGCCGCCAGCGTCGAGCAAACCACCGCGTCGATCGACACCATGTCGGTGTCCATCGGCCAAAACAGTGAAAACGCGACGCTGACCAACGGCATGGCGACCAAAACGTCGAAAGAGGCGGTGGATGGTGGTGATGCTGTCACGCAAACCGTGGCGGCCATGAAGCAAATTGCGGCCAAGATTGGCATCGTGGATGACATCGCGTATCAAACCAACCTGCTGGCGCTGAACGCGGCCATCGAAGCAGCCCGGGCCGGCGAACACGGCAAAGGTTTTGCCGTGGTGGCCGCTGAGGTTCGCAAGCTGGCTGAACGCAGCCAGGAAGCCGCAAAGGAAATTGGCAACCTGGCCATCCAGAGCGTATCCACCGCCGAGCGTGCCGGCAAACTGCTGGATGAAATCGTGCCCAGCATTCAAAAAACCAGCGAACTGGTGCAGGAGATCGCGGCTGCCAGTAGCGAGCAAAGCGAGTCGGTGGTGCAGATTGGTGGCGCCATGGGTCAATTGTCCAAGGCCACACAACAAAACGCATCGGCGTCGGAAGAGCTTGCCGCAACCAGCGAAGAATTGTCAGGTCAGGCCGAACAGCTACAGCAGTCGATTGCGTTCTTCAATACCGGTGACGAAGCGCCGATCGTGCGCAGCCGACACGAGCCTGCGGCTCTGGAGCGCCGGGCAGCGGCACCGCGGCTCACAGCCACTGTTTCACCCAAAGGATCGAACTTTCGGCCCTATTGAAGACGGATCAGGTTGACAGGCTGCGCAGCATCACTCCAGCCCCACCACCAGGGCAGACGCTGCCATGCGGGCCATTGCACGCTGCCCAACCTCGACGGCAAACGGGTGGGTCGCAAAGCCCACCCAGTGCCCACCGCCATCCAGTGCCAGTACCACCTCGTCGCGGCTATGCCCGCAAGTCACGCGGTTCACCCTGCCCGGGAGTTGACATTCTCCCGGCGCACATGGCGTGGTGTCTATTGTGCCAATGCGCACCGCAGTAGCCTTGCACAGCACCAGGACGGCCAGACCAGGCACCAGACCCAGCAGATCGGCGCTTTCCCAGGTGATGCTCGATTGCAGCCATGCACCGCCTGGTGTTTGCAGTGTCACCGTGGCCATCGGGTCATCGGGTGCCAGCGCCTCACAGCGCAGCACGGTGCAGGGCAACTGGTTGCGCATGCTCGTGCGCAGCCCCAAGCTCCCCGCCAGCGCCGCACCTCCACCGTAGCGCGACAACACCTGCCGTCGCGCCACCGCCAACGCATCGGCCAGGCCCAGCAGTTCTTGCCCCTGGGCCGTGATGCGTGCGCCACCGCCGCCACTGCCGCCCACGGTACGGTCCACCAGCGCCACGCCACTCAGATTGGTCAGCGTATCGATGGCTTGCCAGGCAGCCTTGTAACTGATGCCGACTTCGCGCGCGGCCTGGCTGATGGAGCCGGATTGTCCGACCAGCCGCAACACTTCCAGGCGCCTGTCACTCGCCGGGTCTCCCAGGGCCTGGGTCAGGTTGCCGCTGTCTTCTGCGTTCATGCAGGCATTGTGGCATATCAATTTTGATAGCGGCTCTCGCACGTCCCTATTGGTTTGGAGGGTGATTTGACCAGTAACTTCTGAACTTTGTTACCATCGCTATTCAATTTTGGAATAACGAACCCGCTTGCCACCCGGATCTTCCATGACGTTATCAAACCCGTTGCTTGCAGCTTTCCTGCTGACCATGCTGGCTCCCATCCACACGATGGCCGGGCAAGCCCAGATTGCGGTCGCAGCCAACTTTGCCGAACCCATCAAGGCCATCGCTGCGGTGCTGGAGAAAACCACCGGACACACTCTGAGCGTGACGCTGGGCGCAACTGGCAAGCTCTATGCCCAAATCAGGAATGGGGCACCATTTGACGTATTTCTGGCCGCCAACACCGACGTGCCACAAGCGCTGGAGAAAGAAGGCCTTACTACGGCCGGCAGCCGCTTTACCTACGCCCGTGGCAGACTGGTGCTGTGGTCGGCGAACGCGTCGTTGGTGGACGCAAAGGGTGACGTGCTCAAAGGTGCCGGTTTCCGCAAACTGTCCTATGCCAACCCGAAAACCGCGCCGTATGGTGAAGCCGCCAGGCAAACCATCGACACATTGGGGCTGACCAGCGCCTTGACGCCCAAACTGGTGCAAGGAGAGAGCATTGGCCAGGCGTTCAGTTTTGTCTACACCGGCAATGCTGAACTGGGCTTTGTCGCCCTGTCTCAGGTGCTTGAAGGTGGCAGGCTGAAGAACGGCTCGATGTGGCTGGTGCCCCAAACCCTGTACAAGCCCATCGAACAACAAGCCGTGTTGCTGCGGCGTGGCACCAGTAACCCGGCGGCGCAGGCGCTGGTCACGCTGCTGCAGAGTCCCAACATCAAGGACCTGATCCGCTCCTACGGCTACGACATTTAGTTCCACACGATGCTGACCGACGCCGACCTGCAAGCCATTGGGCTGACACTGCAAGTGGCAGCGCTCACCACTGCGATATTGCTGCTGCTGGGCACACCGCTGGCATGGTGGCTGGCGCGTACCCGTTCATGGGTCAAGAAACCGGTTGCAGCGGTTGTTGCCTTGCCGTTGGTGCTGCCGCCTTCCGTGCTGGGGTTTTATCTGCTGGTGGCCATGGGGCCGCATGGCGCGGTGGGCCAGTGGACACAGGCGCTAGGCCTGGGCGTGCTGTCCTTTACCTTTGCCGGGCTGGTGGTGGCGTCGAGTTTCTATTCACTGCCGTTCATGGTGCAGCCCATCCAGAACGCCTTTGAAGCCATGGGTGAGCGCCCGCTGGAGGTGGCGGCCAGCCTGCGCGCTTCCAGGCTCGACGCTTTCTTCAGCGTGGTGGTGCCACTGTGCAAGCCGGGATTTTTCACCGGCGTCGTCATGTGCTTTGCCCACACGGTGGGTGAGTTTGGCGTGGTGCTGATGGTGGGCGGCAACATTCCCGGTGTCACACGTGTGGTGTCGGTGCAAATTTACGACCATGTGGAGGCGCTGGAATACGCAGCCGCACACCGCCTGGCGGCCGTGATGCTGGGGTTCAGCTTTCTTGTGCTGCTTGCGCTGCACCTCTACAACGGCGCGCGACGCAAAGCTGCTACCGCATGATTCCGATGCCAGATTCCGCGTCCGCTGCCTCGGGCCTCTCCATCCAGCTGGTGCTTGAGCGCCCGGGTTTCCAGCTGGACATGGCGTTTGCGTTGCCCGCCAGCGGCATCACGGCATTGTTTGGTGCCTCCGGCTCGGGCAAAACCACCGCCTTGCGCGTGCTGGCCGGGTTGGAGCCGCGGGCGCGCGGGCGCATTTGTGTGCAGGGGGAGGTCTGGCAAGACAGCGCGCAGCGCATCTTCAAACCGGTGCACCAGCGCGCCTTGGGCTACGTGTTTCAGGAAGCGAGCCTGTTCGAGCATCTGAACGTACAAGGCAATCTGCAATACGGATTTCGCCGCACTCCCGCGGCCGAGCGCAGCCAAAACTGGGACGACACGCTCGAACTGTTGGGCATTGGCCACCTGCTGGGACGCTGGCCCCATGAACTCTCGGGCGGCGAGCGCCAGCGGGTGGCCATCGCCCGGGCACTGGCCAGCAGCCCGCGCCTGCTACTGCTTGATGAGCCGCTGGCCGCACTGGACCGGGCCCGCAAGGCGGAGATCCTGCCCTATCTGGAGCGTCTGCAACAGCAGTTGGCGCTGCCGGTCATTCTGGTGACACATGCCATCGACGAGGTAGTGCGTCTGGCGGACCGCGTCGTATTCATGCAGGCCGGCCGCGCAGCGCCGGTCGTATCGCTGCAGCACGCGCTGGCGCAGCCTGATTCGCCGCTGTTTGACGACCACGGGCCGGTCAGTGTGCTGCAGGGCGCACTGCAACCCGCGGATAGCGACGGCCTGAGCGCCTTTGTGCACGGTACTCTGTGTGTGCGCCTGAGCCTGCCGCCGGGCACTGCGGCCAGCGCCACGCGGCTGCGCGTGCTGGCGCGTGACGTGAGCCTGGCCACGCAGCAGCCTCAGCGCTTAAGCATTCTGAACCAGTTGCCAGTGACCATCACCGCACTGCACCCCCATGCAGGCGGGCGTGTCACGGTGGTGTGCCAGTTGGAAGATGGCCAGACGTTGCTGGCGGAGATCACCCGTTATTCCTGCGAGACCCTGGCGCTGCAACCCGGGCAGGCAGTGTGGGCACTGGTCAAATCCGTCGCGTTGATGGATTGAGCAGTGCAATAGCGCTATTAGTTTGATAGCTGGTCACGCTTGTTCCGTAAGCCCTCAAGCCCTAAATGATTCCGAAAACCATACCCCGTAGCGCATGTTGGCCGGTTTGCTGCGCTGAGTGACCTGAATCACCGTGTATGGGCAAACTGTCAACTAAGATGCGGCTTTGTCTCTGCCTCGGGCAGCCCAACCCATAAGGAATCACCATGACGCGCTTTCGCACACTGACATTGGCCGGCCTTCTTTGCGTTGCTGCCAGCAGCACGTTTGCTTCTGAATATGCAGATTTTCTGCGCGACGCGACCAACCCCTATGGTCACTATCGTCAATCGCTGGTGCTCACCAGCAGCAAAGACAACGCCGACAAGGCCCAGCAGGCAATTGCGCAATTCACCCAAGGCTGGGAAGTAGTCGTTGCGAAATACGCGGCCGATGTGCCGCGTCCCTTTGCCAGCATTGCCGATTTCCCGGCGAAGTTGGCGCGCCCGGTCGCCGTGGGCAAAGAGGCCATGCTGCTCATGAAAGAGGGCAAGATCGCCCGCGCCCATGCCGTGCTGGAGGAGGTGCGCTATTTGTTGTGGGACATGCGTATCCGTTCCGGTATCAATTCGGTTGCGGACAAGTCCAACGACTTTCACGAAGCCATGGAAGTGGTGCTCGAACAGGCGGGCGACGCCAAAACACCCGATGAGCTGATGGCCGTGGCTGAACGCTATGGCCCCTGGTTGATGATCAAATGGGACGAGCATGCGTTGGCCGGCGATCTGGCGGCCATCCGAAAGGAGTTCGATGTGGCCCACGGGGAGGGTCGCAAATCGGTCTCGGACTACCTGAATGCATTGCACAAAGGTGACCTGGATAGCGCGAAGAAACTTGCCTCCGGGGTGAAGAACGCCTACAAGAAAGTCTGGGCGCTTAACCCGGTGCTTTAGAGCGCAATCCAGGCCTGCAAACCCCCGCCGGGACGGGCACTGAGGGTGACCTCCCACCCATTAGCGCGCGCCAGTTCCCGCACGATGGCCAGTCCCAGCCCCGAGCCGCCGGTAGCAGGGCTGCGCGATGCCTCCATACGCTGAAACGGCGCAAACATGCTTTCGATCTTGTCGGCGGCAATGCCCGGGCCGCGATCCAGCACGCCAATGCGGCACTTCAGGCCCTCTACTTCACATACCAGTTCCACCGGTGCATGGGGCGCGTAACGCTGCGCATTCTGCAGAAGATTGCCGATGGCACGCTGCAACGCAGACCGTGCCAACGGCCACGTGCCAGCGGGAAATCGCACCTCCACCGCGCAATCGGGGGTTGAGAAATCGGTGGCGATCTGGGTCAGAAAATGCCCCCAGTCCACCTGCACCGGTTTCTCGTGTTCAAGGCCGCGTGCCAGGTCCAGCACATTGCCAATGAGCTGGTTCATCTGCGCAATGTCGCGCTCCAGGCGCTCTATCAGTTGCGGTGTCGGGTCTGTCTTCAACATTTCCAGTGCCAGGCGCATCCGCGCCAATGGCGTGCGCAGGTCGTGCGAAACGCCGGCCAGCAGGGTGGTACGTGCGCTGAGCAAGTCGCTCACCTGCCTGGCCATGGCGTTGAAGCGCCGGCTCAGGCTGGCCAGTTCGCGCGGGCCGGTCTCGGGCAGCAGTGTGGGCGTCGCGCCCTGCCCGATCAAGGCGCTGGCGGCTTCCAGACGTGCCAACGGCTCGGTGATGCGCCGTGCCAGCCAGTACGCCAGTGCGATGACAAAAAACAGGCCAGCCAACGAACCAATCGCCAGCGCCACAAAAGGCTGGCTCTCGATGCGCGATTTCGCCAGTCCAACCCCCAGCGGTCCGATGCCGGTGGGCACGTTGTACCAGTACCAGGTGTTGCCTTCCGTCATTTCACTCACCAGATGCTGTGCGGCACCGGTGCGCCGCCCAAGGGCGTCTTCGAGCACATAGAAGTACAACGGGTGCCATTCGTCCGGTCCCGTGTGGCGGCTTGCTGGCCGAAGCGCCAGCGCATGGCTGGCCAGCAACTCCTCTTCGAATGCAGGTCGGGTCTGCGGTGGAAGCTCGGCCCAGGTCTGTGCCGAAAGCACCATCAGTGCCGCCAGGTCATCGGCCGAGCGCCGTGCCAGGGGCAGCAACACAAACAGGACAAAGAGCGTGACCAACAACACCTCGATGACGACGAACGCGCCGGCCAGCATCAGCGTGGTGTGCTGCGCCAGGCTGCGTGCAGGCTTCACGGAGCCGCCCCGTGCGGGTTGAACAGGTAGCCTTCTCCGCGCACCGTGCGAATGTAGGCCGGTGCTGACGCATCGGCCTCAATCTTGCGCCGAAGACGGGTCACACGGTTGTCAATGCTGCGATCGAACGGGTCACGCTCATAACCGCGCAGGATGTCGACCAGCATGTCGCGCGAGAGTACGCGGTTGGGCCGCGCTACAAACGCCGCCAGCAGATCAAACTCGGCGCTGGTCAGCGCTATCTCAACGCCATCACGCAGCAGGCGACGTCCACTGGTGTCAAGTAAAAACGGTCCAAAGTGCATCGCCCCAGCGGATACTTCCACGGGTGCCGCCGCCGGCTGCGCACGCCGCAACACGGCACGCAGGCGCGCCAGCAATTCGCGTGGTCCGAAGGGCTTGGCAAGATAGTCATCGGCACCCACCTCGAGGCCAATGACGCGGTCCATTTCCTCGCCACGGGCCGAGAGCATCAGAATAGGGATGGACGATTGAGCCCGCAACCAGCGTGTCAGGGACAGGCCATCTTCACCCGGCAGCATCAGGTCCAGCACAATGGCATCGGGCATCGTGCTGGCCACTGCGGCGCGCATGGCAACCCCGTCGCCTGCGGTCTGCACGTCAAAACCATTGGCACCCAGATAGGTGGAAAGCAGATCGCGCAGATCCGGGTCGTCGTCGACAACAAGAATGCGTGGGGAATTCAGGGCGCTCATGGTGGTGTGAAGGCAGTTTACGTCATGGAAAGGACGCGCTGCCCTCGAATGCGACGGGCGATACCTTCGGCGACAAACGGATACACAGCGCGGCTGTCGTGACATGATGGCGCGACGCACGCGATGCATCCTACTAACACCCGGAAACAACCATCATGAACAAGCGCACTACTCTCCTCTCATTGTTGTTGCTGATCGTGACGGTGTCGGCTTCTGCGCAGGGCCAGTCAACAGGCTCTGAAACGGCGCAAGCTGGTCCGCTCAATCTTTCGTTGCCCAAAAAGGCATTGCAAGACAAGGCACCAGCGAGTCCCGCAGACAAGACGGATGGCATGGCCGCAGGCCAGGCAGAAACCGCCGCGACCAGTGGGAAGAAGGATGAGGAGAGCAGTGCGCTGCGTTTGCCCTACGGGGCTGGCTTTGAAAATCGCCAGCGCAGTACGGCCATGGGTGGAAGCGGACGGGGCGGCAAGGGCCGTGGACGGTAGTTTTCCTCTTCACTTCAAAGGATAGTCATCATGAAATCGTCAACACTTTTTTCCATCATCGTCGCCAGCACTCTTGCAGCGGGTTCTGTTGCCTATGCACAGGGTCGCGCGAATGCAGCAGGTTCTGTGCGGGCACAGGCACCTGTCACTGCGCAAGGCATGGGCAGCACGATGGGTACCCAGACGAGGGTGCATACCCCTGGAACCGGACTGACCACGGCAACGCCACTGCAGACGCGGATTCACACTCCGGGCACTGGAACTGGAACTGGAACTGGAACTGGCGCTGGCGCTGGCAATGGAGCGGGCAATGGCGCTGGAACTGCCACTCCAGGCATGGGGCAGGGAGCAGGTGCCAACGGGGGTCACGGGATTCATACCCCAGGCACTGGTCTTGTGACACCAGCACCGGTGCCGGTTCCCCCAGGCAACTAAAGCTCCATGCAGGGCCGCAGAGCGCAGGGCTACCAAGTCCTGCGCCGCCATGACGCAATCCAAACGCAATCCAAACTTCACACCGAGAACATTATGAAAACACAATTGATAAAACTCACAGCGATATGTCTTGCGACACTTGCGTTAGGCGCATGTGGCGGCGGGGGAGATGGCGGCAGCCCCCTGGGCAGTGGCGGGCCACAGCTTGTCGTGGACGCCAGCGGAGCATCAAGCTTCAACACCACGACACTCGGGACATCATTGGCAGGGCTGCCCATGGAATCCCTCAGCACAGCCGAAAAGGACTCCCTGTTGTTCATGCGCGAGGAGGAAAAGCTGGCACACGATGTGTACGCCCAACTGGACCTGCGCTGGGGCACTAGCACTCGCTCGTTCGGCAACATTGCCAATAGTGAAGCCACCCATACCGAAGCAGTGCGGCAACTGCTGGTGCGCTACAGCGTAGCGGACCCAACTCCCACAGCAGCGGGACAGTTTCAGAACCCCGTGCTGCAGGGCTTATACACGCAGCTGACCACTGCTGGCGCCGTGTCGCTGGGTGATGCGCTCAAAGTAGGCGCTGCAATTGAAGAAATAGACATGGTCGATATCAACAAGGCCATGCTGAGCATCGACAACCAGGACATTGCATTGGTATACCAAAACCTTCTCAAAGGTTCGCGTAACCACCTGCGATCGTTCGTCGGAAATCTGGCCAATCTGGGCATTACCTATGTGCCGCAATACATGCCGGTGGCCGACTATCAGCTGATCATTACAACGCCGATGGAACGCGGATAAACGCTGGCACGGCGCCTGTTGCACAATTGCCGACAACTGCCGTCGTCTGGAGAACACCGTGCCGCCCCCCAAGAAGTTTCATCTGGTCTTTTCGTTCATCATGGGTGCCATGATGATTTCTGTGATGACATTTGTCATCACGATGGCCAACATCGGATGGAGCCCTCAGTTCCTGGGTGCCTGGCTGAAGGCATTTGCCATTGCTTACCTGATCGGGGTGCCGGTCATCTTTTTCCTGGCGCCAGTAGCGCGCAAAATCACCGGCCGTATATTGGGAATGCCGGCTTGAATCCACCGGATCGGGCATCGGCCGCCTGGGCGCTGATTTTTTGCGCCTGGCTGGTCGCTGCCCTTTCTACTTTGGGCGCCTTGTTCATGGGAGAAGTGATGGGGCTCACGCCCTGCGTGTTGTGCTGGTACCAGCGCATCGCCATGTTTCCCCTGGTGCTGGTGCTCGCGGCGGGGCTGTTTCCGCTGGATGCCAGGGTGGTGCGATACGCCCTGCCGCTCGCACTGGCCGGGCTGATGTTGTCCACTTACCATGTGCTGCTCACCTTGGGGGTGATTCCCGAAGCCATGGCCCCCTGCGCGCAGGGTGTTCCTTGCGGGAAAATCCAGGTGCAATGGTTTGGCTTTGTCACCATTCCATTGCTCTCCTTTGCTGCCTTTCTCGCCATCAACCTGTTGCTCACGATCGTCGCAGTACGAAAAACACCATGAAACAAAAGAACATCTTCATCGCCTCGGTCGTATTGCTGCTGGCGATTTTTGGCATTGGTGCCGTTCTCTACAAGAACCACCAGGCCGATCAGGCGGCACAGTTGGTAGCCAAGAACCGCGCGGTGCTGGAGCGTGCCCATGCGCACACCTTCGGCAATCCCCAAGCGCCGGTACACATCGTGGAGTTTTTCGACCCCGCGTGCGAAACCTGTCGCGACTTCTACCCTCTGGTGAAGAAGTTGATCGCCGCCAACCCGGGCAAGATCAAACTGTCGATGCGTTATGCGCCCCTGCACAAAGGCTCGGACCAGGTGGTGAAGGCGATTGAGGCGTCGCGCAAGCAGGCCATGTTCCAGCAGACACTGGAAGCCCTATTTGCTTCGCAGAGCCACTGGGTGGTGCAGCATGTGTCCCAGCCCCAACTCATCTGGGACCCCTTGAGTGGTTTGCCACTGGATTTGCGCCAACTCCAGGCCGATATGGAGTCGCCAGCGGTTGCACAAATCATTGCCCAGGATGTGGCCGATGCCAAAGCGCTCAACATCACCATGACGCCCGAGTTTTTTGTGAATGGCAAACCTCTGCCCAGTTTTGGCTGGGAGCCACTGAAGAAACTGGTGGACGATGCGCTGGCGCAGAGCGCACTGCAAAAGTAAACTTCGCTGGCAAAACGGTCGATGGCGAATGTGAAGTGCGTTAGCAATGGAGGCCGCGCAACTTGATCTAAAGCAAGGTGCAGTGCTGGTCGCGCCGTCACAATGTTCCACCGTGTTCACGTTGTGTGAGCCCGCACCCATCGGAGACTTTGTACTATGAAGTTCAGCACGCGCCTGTATCTTTGTCTCGCCATTCCCGCCCTGGTATTTGCCATTGGTCTTGGCAACAGTATCTGGGGGCTGATGCGAACGCAGCAACAGTTCGACGATTACATCCGCACTGAGCAAAGCATCCGCGCCGGGCTTTCGGAAATGCTCGCGCAGGGCTTGCAGATGGGCCAGGCGCTGCGCAACATGATTCTGGATCCGGCTAACCCCAAGGCCAAAGAAAATCTCACCGCTGCATTGACGGCCTATGACAAGGCCTTTGCAGCAACTGCAGCCACCGCAAAAGGCACGTCTTTCGAGTCGCAGCTCAGCGCTCTTCCAGCGCTTCGCGCCGCGCAGTCCGAAGGGCAAAACAAGGTAATCGCCGCGTTGGCGGTCGATGCTGCCAGCGCCATCAAGACGCTCAATGCCGAAGAGACACCCGCATGGCGAAAGCTCAAGGCTGAACTCATGAAGCATCTGGATGCAGCGGGCAAGCAATCCGAGCAAACCCACCAGGAGGTGATGGCCAAAGCCAATAACACGGTTCAGGTTGCACTGGTGCTGGGCGTTCTGGCCATCCTGGTCGCCATTGCGTTGGCAGTCGTGGTGCAACGCGCATTGCACAGTGAGTTGGGCGGCGAGCCGGCCAGCGCTCGCGATGCGATGGCGTTGGTTGCCCAGGGCAATTTGTCGGCGCAAATCCCGGTGGACACTGGTGACCCGAGCCTCATGGGTGCCATGGGGCAAATGCAGATCTCCTTGCGAGCTCTGGTGGGCGAGATTCGCAGTGCGGTCGACTCCGTGAGCACGGCATCGGCAGAAATTGCTGCAGGTAACCAGGATTTGGCCAACCGCACAGAGGAAACCGCTTCCAGCCTGCACGGCACAGCGTCTTCTATCGATGACCTGATCCGCACCGTCAAGCACACTTTTGAGTCGGCCAGCCGGGCCCAGCAAATGGCAACATCAGCAGCGGAAGTTGCTGCACGTGGCGGCAGCGTGGTGGCGGAGGTGGTGACCACTATGGATGGAATCAACGCATCGTCCAAGAAGATCGCCGACATCATTGGCGTGATCGACGGCATTGCATTTCAGACCAATATCCTGGCGCTCAACGCCGCTGTGGAAGCGGCGCGCGCCGGCGAGCAGGGCCGTGGCTTTGCCGTCGTGGCCAGTGAAGTCCGTAGTCTGGCGGGTCGCTCCTCGGAAGCTGCCAAGGAAATACGCAGCCTGATTGCCGACTCGGTCGGCAAGGTCGAGGCGGGCTCCCGGCTGGTGGGCGATGCCGGTCAAACCATGACCGAAATCGTCAGCTCAGTACAAAACGTGGCCAATATCGTGGAAGAGATCAAGGTCGCCACCGACCACGAGTCCGGCGGTATCAATCAGATCAACCAGTCCATTGCACAGCTTGACCAGATGACACAGCAGAATTCCGCGCTGGTAGAGGAGTCTGCCGCTGCGGCTGAGAGCCTGAGTGAGCAGGCCTCCCGATTGCTGGAGGTATGCAATCGCTTCAACCTGGGGCATGCAGGATTGCTGCCGCGGTAATGTCGACGCCCTGAATCCCCGACAGCCTCCTGGCGCCGCCAGCTCGGGACTTTGATGCTCACTGGCAGTTGTTGTGCTGCTTCCACTTTTCTTCATGGCCCATAGCTTTGGCCAACGCGGGCACTTTGCAGCGCTCTGCCTCTGCCGGGTCAACGGGTCCCGATGGCTTTGACGCTGGCCCCGATCCAGAGACTTCTGGCCTGCGCGGCCCGGTGTGGCTGATCCACTGCGCTGCGGCAACGATCAGCACCGTAAACGCTACCAGGATGGCCACTTCAAACCACCGCACCGGCGGAATTTGGCTGGGTGGCAATACGCATGCACCACCGGGGCAGAGTTGCGCCTGTTCCTTGTTCAACAGGTTGTAGAGCTTGCAGCCAATGCAAATGCCAAAAGCGGTTTCAAAAAACATCAACAGCAGACACAAGCTGCACACAAGCATGTTGATGGGCCCGACCACGCTGTTGAGCACCATGAGGTACAGCATGGACAGCGCCAGCACAAACCCGATGGCCCATGCAAATCGCTTCTGCGGCGCGCCCACGTACTCGGGCAACTGCTTGCGCACGGCCCATTGCCCCACGATCAGGCTGGGCGCATAGCGCGGATTGACAAAGATGCGGATGCTGAAGTCCACCAGAAAAGCCACCACGAACACGCGCGTAGGCTGAAAGTTGCCCACCAGCCAGGCGTTCATGAACGTCACCATGGCAAAGAAGAACAGGATGCCCGCGCCGGCCCGAACCGCCCGCTCATTGAGCACCGGAACGCTGTACTCCGGGAGTTGCTCGCCAAATTGGAAGATGCTGTTTTTCATGGTGCTGCATTGTGCCTGCAGGCAGGAGGCAGATTTTGGGTTATGGTTGCCGCGCTGCAGTCTTGGAAAATCGTCCAAGACACATCAGGGATGCCATGGACAACAAAAAACTCTCCGAGAGCGACGTTGTAGACAAATTTATCCGCCCGGCCATCGTGCAAGCCGGGTGGCACAACCTCGACCAGATTTATGCCCAGTACCCCTTGCGCGCCGGTCGCGTGGTGGTGCGCGGCAAGACCGCCCAACGAGACAAGAGCACCGTATTGCACGCCGACTTTGTGCTCTTCTTGAAGCCCAACATTCCCATGGCGGTGGTGGAGGCGAAGAAGTCCCGCCTCTCGGTGCGGGCAGGTATGCAGCAAGCAATTAACTATGCCGAGCTGCTGGATGTGCCGTTCAGTTTTGCCAGCAACGGCGAAGGCTTTGTGTTCCGCGACGCCACACTGGCCACCGGCGTGCTGGAGCAAAACATCACACTGGACCAGTTCCCGTCGCCCCAAGAACTGTGGGCACGTTACTGCCAATGGAAAGGTTGGAGTGCCGAAGTCCAAAGTGTGGCCGCCTTTGACTACGCCCTGGCCACCACCGCCAAAACCCCGCGCTACTACCAACTGGGTGCCATCAATCGCACGGTCGAAGCCATTGCCGCCGGGCAAAACCGCGTGCTGCTTGTTATGGCCACTGGCACCGGCAAGACCTACACCGCGTTTCAGATCATCCACCGTCTGTGGAAGTCGTCCTGGCGCGCGGACAAGCCATCGGGCCAAAAGCGCATCCTGTTCCTGGCCGACCGCAACATCCTGATCGACCAAACCATGGTCAACGACTTCCGCCCCTTCAAGGGTGCCATGGCCAAGTTGAGCCCCAATGCCAAAGGGGTAGAGCGCATCAACGCGCAAGGCAAGGTGGAGCTGGAAGAGGTGGACCTGGCCGTGAACAAAACCACCAAGGTGGTGGATAAGAGCTACGAAATTTACCTCTCGCTTTACCAGGCCGTCAGCGGCACCGATGAAGCGCAAAACATCTACAAACAGTTCAGCCCCGACTTCTTTGACCTCATCGTGGTAGACGAATGCCACCGTGGCAGTGCTGACGAAGACTCTGCCTGGCGGGAAATCTTGACCTACTTTGCCAGCGCCACACAGGTCGGCCTGACTGCCACGCCCAAGGAAACCAAAGAGATATCGAACAGCGACTATTTCGGCGAGCCCATTTACACCTACAGCCTCAAGCAAGGCATTGAGGACGGCTACCTCGCGCCCTACAAAGTCATCCGCGTGGACCTGGACAAAGACGCCTTTGGCTGGCGGCCCGCCGCGGGCATGACCGACAAGCATGGCAATGTGATCGAAGACCGCATCTACACCGGCGCTGACATGAACCGCAAGCTGGTGCTGGAAAAGCGCGACGAGTTAGTTGCCGCCAAGATCACCGAGTATCTGAAGGCCACCGACCGCTACGCCAAAACCATCGTTTTTTGCGAAGACATCGACCACGCTGCCCGCATGCGCCAGGCCCTGAGTAATGCCAATGCCGACATCTGCGCCACCCAGCCCAAATACGTGGTGCAGATTACCGGCGACAGCCCCGAAGGCCAAAAACGGACGATGGGTGAGCTGGACAACTTCATCGACCCCGAGAAGCCGTACCCGGTGATCGCCACCACCTCCAAGCTGATGAGCACCGGCGTGGACGCGCAAACCTGCAAACTCATCGTGCTGGACCAAAACATCCAATCCATGACGCTGTTCAAGCAGATCATTGGCCGGGGTACCCGCCTGCGTGAAGACCTGGGCAAGACGTGGTTCACCATCCTCGACTTCAAGCGTGCCACTGAGTTGTTTGCCGACAAAGACTTTGATGGCGAACCGGTGCAGATTTACGAGCCCAAGGCGGGCGAACCCATTGCCCCGCCGGACACGCCTCCCGAAACCCAGCCAGACGTGCAATCCGGAATACCGAGTGGCACGGACCCTGGCGACTTACCGCCGCTCGGTCCCTTTGCTCCTGGCATCGAAGAACCCAGGAAGTACGTGGTCGGCGGCATGGTCACCGTCGCCGTGGCCCGCGAGCGTGTGCAGTACCTCAACGCACCTCAACGCCCAGGGCAAGCTCATCACCGAGAGCCTGCGTGACTACACCCGCATCAACCTCACCAAACAATACGACTCGCTGGACAAGTTCCTGCAAGCCTGGAACGATGCCGACCGCAAGGCCGCACTCATCCAGGAGCTCGAAGGCCAGGGCGTGCTGATTGAGGCGCTGGCCGAAGAACTGGCCAGCACCGGCCTGAACGACCTTGACCCGTTCGACCTGTTGCTGCATGTAGCCTACAACATGCCCGCACTCACCCGCCGCGAGCGCGCCAGCCGCGTCAAAAAACGCAATGTGTTCACCCAATACGGCCCGGTGGCCCGCAAGGTGATTGACGCGTTGCTGGACAAATACGCTGACGAAGGCATTGCTACCATCGAAGCTGACACGGTTTTCAACGTCCAGCCCTTCACCGACATAGGTCGTCCGGCCGAAATCATCAAAAGCTTCGGTGGCCGGCCTCAATATCTGAGCGCTTTGCAAACTCTGGAGCGTGAGCTGTACGCTCCGGTCGCTACGTAATTCATAGCTGCTAGCGCAAATTCCACGGGGGCTAGAGCCCTTTTTTCTACATAAAACCTACAACAAGCATGTCCAATCTTTCCAGCGTCATCAAGTCCATCCAGGACGTGATGCGCCAAGACAGCGGCGTCGATGGCGACGCCCAACGCATATCCCAGCTCACCTGGCTTTTGTTCCTCAAAGTGTTTGACGCGCTGGAAGAAGAGCTGGAGCTCACCCGCGAC
>JFJP01037404.1_pt1 | contig 29790 bp, 20 predicted proteins | sample 431651 | NCBI WGS metagenome assembly JFJP01 (sample SAMN02602958, study PRJNA72255) | Microbial mat metagenome, whole genome shotgun sequencing project. | biome: fresh water; feature: sink hole; material: water; isolation source: purple microbial (photo- and chemosynthetic) mats found in... | reverse complement strand
GGTCTGCAGCAACCTATGAAGAAGTATCAGTTGCCGGAAATCCGACGAAGAAATACTCGGCCCTTAATTTTGTAGGGATTGAGACAGGTACTGCTCCCATTAATGCTACAGCCATGACCCATCTGCACCTCGATGTCTGGTCACCCGACATCACTAATTTCGGGGTTAAACTGGTTGACTTCGGGGCTAATGGAGTATTCGGAGGAGGAGATGATGTGGAACACCAGATAAATTATGCATCGCCGGCCAAGGGAGTGTGGGTGAGCTATGATATTCCGCTGAGTGATTTCACAGGCCTGACAACAAAGGCTCATCTTGCACAGTATATATTCGTTGGTCAGCCAACGGGTGCAACTACAATCTGGGTTGACAATATCTATTTCTACACTGACGGCGGCGGTAGCGGTACAACCGGACCGGCTGTGGCCGCACCTGCACCACCTGCACGCAGTGCCTCCAATGTGGTTTCTATCTACAGTGATGCTTATACTCCCATTACCATAAATAATTTTGACGCTGGTTGGTGCGGAGGTGCTGCAGTTACGCAGGTTTTGGTGGCTGGAAACAATACATTGAAAAAGAATGCGGGAATTAACTGTCAGGGGATCGATTTTTCTACTAACAGGCAAAATTTATCTACATTCACTCATATTCATTTCGATCTTTACACTAATGATACTGACCTGACAGGGGATGTATTCAATGTAAAACTGGTTGATTTTGCAGGTGGAACAGGCGAGGCCTCTGCCTTGGAAGTTAATATTAATACAGGCACAACACCCCCAATAGTTGCAGGCACGTGGGTTTCTGTGGATATTAATATAACTGCCCTGGGAGGGGTTGTTACAGGTAACCTGACAAGAAGTGATGTTGCTCAGATAGGGATTACAACTGCCAACCTGACTAATGTGTGGTATGATAATATTTATCTCTATAAGTAATGGTAATTAGCTAAGGCTTCAGTATCAATATTCGCAAAACTGAAGCTTTAGCTTAAATTTAAGAAACAAAAATTTACACTCAAGATAAAATCATCGATATGAAATCACATAATAGATCATTTATCAAGGGCATCCTCTTCCTTTCAGCACTTTTTATTCTGGGGGGATGTGAGAATAACTCAGGAATGGTAGATCGGACTTATCAGCTGGTCTGGCAGGATGAGTTCGATACAGATGGAGCTATTGACGATTCTAAATGGGCATTTGACCTTGGAGCAGGCGGCTGGGGAAATAGTGAACTCCAAACCTATACAAATGATGCCCGGAATATTATTGTCGCAGATGGTTCTTTACAAATTACTGCTATTAATACCGGAGGTTCCTATACCTCTTCCAGGATTAAAACGCAGGGTATTTTTGATCAGGCTTACGGCCGCTTTGAAGCACGCATAAAATTACCATGGGGACCTGGAATATGGCCTGCTTTCTGGATGCTGGGAGCAGATATAGAAACCAATCCCTGGCCGCAGTGCGGTGAGATTGATATCATGGAATATCGAGGCCAGCAGCCAAATATTATACATGGCAGCGTTCATGGGCCAGGATATTCAGGCGGTGCTGCAAAAACAAAGAGTTTTGGGTACGAAAACAGCAGGTTTGATGTTGATTTTCACGTTTTTGCTGTAGAATGGGGGGAAGATTACATACAATATTTTGTTGATGATGTACTTTACCAGGTTATCGAACCTGATGATCTTACAGGCGAATGGGTCTTTGACGGTCCTTTCTTTATGATTCTTAATCTGGCCGTTGGTGGTAATTATGTAGGTTTTCCAACATCCGGGACTCCATTCCCTCAAACAATGTATGTTGATTATGTGAGGGTCTACCGGGAGGTTGAGTAGAGTCAAATTATTGAATATCAGGGTTTCATGCTTCATAATATCCCGGGATATTTGCAGTTTTGGGCCAAACAGTTTGAAAATTGCCATAATTGTTAAACCTGTTACTATAACCTTCTACTTATGAATCATTACACAACAGCTGCGAAAGACAGAGTACCCCTCGTGCAGAAAGCGGCATTTGGTGCGGGCCATCTGGTTAACAACCTGCTGCCGGGTTCCCTTGGTATATTCATGTTCTTTTTACTTACAGCCTTCGGGATGGACCCTTTTCTGGCCGGTCTGCTTGGCGGTCTGCCAAGAATATATGATGCCATCACAGACCCGATCATGGGTTTTATCTCGGACAATACAAAATCGAGATTTGGCCGCAGGAGGCCATATATATTTATCGGTGCCATTTCGAGCGGAATTTTGTTTGCAGTCCTGTGGCAACTCTCTCCTGACAATACCCCGATGTATAACTTCTGGTATTTCCTTATTTTTTCCCTGGTATACCTGACAGGCAATACAATCTTTTCAACACCTCTGATAGGACTTGGATATGAAATGACTTCGGACTATAATGAGCGTACCCGGTTGATGGCATTTTCACAGACTGTTGGCCAGGTTGCATGGATGATAGTGCCATGGTTCTGGGTGCTGATTGCAAACCCAAACCTGTTTGAGAGTCAGGCTATAGGGGTTAGGAGGCTTTCCATAATTGTAGGCGCCGTGTGTATGCTATTGGGCATTCTGCCTGCTATATTTTGCAAAGGGATCGACGCTACAAATATGGAGGGAAGAGTCAAGATAACATACAAGACACTGTTTTCCAATCTCATGGATCTTTTCAGAGCAATTGTCCAGGTGTCGAAAAATAAACCCTTTATGAAACTCTGCGGAGCAACCTTCCTTATCTTTAATGGATTTCAACTGGTTGCATCGTTCAGTTATTTCATAATTGTGTTTTACATGTTCAAAGGCGACTATGGGCTGGCAGGAAACTGGCCGGCATGGTTCTCTACTGTATCGGCAATAATTACTGCATTCCTTGTGATTCCGGTGATTTCTGCAATTGCCAACAGAGTGGGTAAACGCAATGCTTTTATAATTTCGACCTTCATTTCCGTTATAGGTTATGCTCTGAAATGGTGGGGCTTTAACCCGGAGAATCCCTGGCTAATCTTTATGCCCCTTCCTCTCATGGCATTTGGAATTGGTGGTTTATTTACACTCATGATGAGCATGACAGCTGATGTATGCGATCTTGATGAATTGAACAATGGGATGCCGCGAAAAGAGGGAACATTCGGTGCCATCTACTGGTGGATGGTTAAACTCGGACAGGCGATCGCGCTCGTTCTGGGTGGCCTGGTGCTGAAACTGGTTGGATTTGATCAGAATGCAACTATTCAGGCTTCTGACACTATCACCAAACTGCGAATTGCTGATATAGCCATTCCTGTAATAACGGCCTTAATGGCCATAGTAGTGATGTGGAAATATGATCTTTCAGAAACCAAAGCCCGGGAGATTAAAATGAAGTTAGTAGAAAGAAGAGGAGAGCTATAGTTTCGGTTTTCAGGATCTCTTTATTCTGATTCTATCCGTTTGGCATTATATTGCGGTAGGAAGATTTCCAGGCGCAGTGTCGAAGAAAGCAGAATAGTAAAAATAATTGTATAACAGGCTCAAACATAAAATCAAACAAGATGTCATTCAGAAGCGAAAAACTTTTATCTCTCACAGGAGAAGACTTTACTAACAAATCAACTGCCGATCTGATGAAACTGTTCAGAAAATACCTTGAGAACGGTATGCATGGCCTTTGCTTCAGCTCATACATTGAGGGTCAGGCCCCTGGGAGCATTATCAGCAAGGAACAGATTCGGCAAAGAATGGAAATAATAAAACCATATACTTCCTGGATAAGAACATTCTCCTGTACTGACGGGCATGAACTAATTCCTCAGATTGCTAAGGAAAATGGTCTGAAGGTAATGGCAGGGGCATGGTTAAGTGAGGATAAGGAACAGAACGAAGTTGAGATTGAAAACCTGGTCAGGGTTGTGAAAGAAGGAAATGTAGATCTGGTTGCTGTTGGAAACGAAGTCCTTTATCGTGAGGAACTGACGGAGCAGGAGTTGTTGGACTACATTCAGAGGGTTAAGCAACAGGTGCCTGAAGCAAGTGTGGGGTACGTTGATGCCTATTACGAATTTGTCAGGCGGCCGGCGATTGTCGATGCCTGTGACGTAATGTTTATCAATTGCTATCCTTTCTGGGAAGGCTGCCATATTGATTATTCGCTGGTCTATATGAAGAATATGTACTTTAGTGTGCTGCAGGCTGCCAGGGGTAAAAGAGTGGTTATCAGTGAGACAGGATGGCCAAATATGGGTATAGCCTTTGAGGCTTCTCAGCCATCAACTGACAACGCCCTGCGCTATTTCATAAATACTCAGAAATGGAGCCTGGAAGAGAATATCGAGATTATGTATTTTTCAAGCTTTGATGAAGCCTGGAAGATCGAGAAAGAAGGAGATGTGGGAGCTTACTGGGGTTTATGGGATAAGGACGGTAACTTAAAATTCGTCTGATCTCAGGGATCTGTACAGTGCTCAATTAAACTATCAAGACCACGAATATGAAACAAAAGATTTTCACAGCTTCACTACTGCTTATCTTTGCAGGTATTACGCAATCTTGTGATACAAAAACAAATATGCTATCTACAAAGGAAATTTACGTCACCTCGGAGAGCGGTGACAAAATGGCTGTAAAAGAAAATGTGCGGTTTGTAAGGGGCGAACCCGGGGGGACTGTCATCCAGATAGAACCCGAAGTTCTAAAGCAGACAATGGACGGTATAGGATCATCATTCACTGAATCCTCTGCCTTTGTGCTCGCGCATCTGGCCCCGGTTGATCGGAAAGAGGTCATGAAAAAGATCTATAGTGAAGATGGTGCCAATTTTTCCTTGGCGAGGACTCATGTAGGAGCTTGTGATTTTTCTGTTCAGGGCAAGTATTCATACCTCGATAAAGAGGGAGATATAGAGTTGGAATCTTTCACCATCGCCCCGGATAAAAAGGGATTCAGCGTCGCAGAATTTCCCGGGATTAAGGATGAAAGCTACGATCTTTTACCCATGATCAGGGAAGCGATGGAGATCAAGAACCAGCAGAAGGATAATGAGTTGAGAATTGTTGCATCCGCATGGACTGCTCCTTCATGGATGAAGGATATCGAAGACTGGTACATACCAGGATCACCTGAAAACGACTATCAGGGAACCGGCGGAAGTCTCAAGAAAGAATATGAAGAAACATATGCTGACTATCTTATCAGATACCTTGATGCTTACCGGTCTGAAGGTATTGAAATATGGGGTATTACGCCTGTTAATGAACCGCACGGTAACAACGGGCAGTGGGAAAGTATGAATTTTACACCGCAGACCCAGAATGATTTTATCAGGAAATATCTGGGTCCGAAACTTAAGTCGGGAGACAATTCAGATGTTAAGTTGCTCATTTATGATCAGAACAGGGACGGACTGCAACAGTGGACAGACCATATTCTGGCCGATAGTCTGACAGCCGGATTTGTCTATGGCACGGCAGTGCACTGGTATGAAAGCACATTTAAAGTATACGAGGATGTATTTGATAGGGTCAATGCAAAATTTCCTAATCACAAGATCATTCATACCGAAGGCTGTATTGATGATCTGGGCAAACCAGCTCCGCAGGGAATTACCGATCCGGAACGTTTCATGGAGAGGGACTGGTTTGACAATGATTCATTCTGGTGGAATGACAATGCTACTGACTGGGCATACTCAGCCACCTGGGCGGGAGTGACATCCGAAGACCATCCGGTTTATGCTCCTGTGCATCGTTATGCGAGAAATATTATTGTCAGTATTGATCATTGGCTGTCAGGCTGGATTGATTGGAATGTTGTACTTGATCACATCGGAGGACCCAATCATGCAGGTAATTATTGTGGCGCCCCAGTCATGATAAATACTGAGACAGGGCATGTTTACTACACTCCGGTCTATTATGTGCTGGCGCAGTTCAGTAAAACCATCAGGCCGGGAGACAGAGCGGTTCAGACACACAAAACTCTTGATGGCCTGGGTGAAGATGATCTGCATGCCTGTGCAACCCTCAACAGCGACAATATCCTGAGTGTGCAACTTTTGAATACAACGAAGAAAGATCTATCCTATAAGCTTCAGATTGAGGATCAGTATGCCGACATAACCATTGTTGCCAACTCTGTTCAGACGGTACGCGTGCAGCTTTAGTTAAGTTTCCTTTGATCCTTTTTAGATGAAGAATAACTCTCAGTTTGATAAATCGGAATCCTCTGTTGAAAGGCAGGATCCCTTTGTAATTCGCAGTTTCGAACCTTTTCTTAATGGCAGATGGATCGGCGAAGCAGTCTCCTATGGATGTTACCGGAGCGGCCAGGCACCCGCAGTGAAAGGCCCTTCAGTTGCTGAAATTGAGGAAGACCTGCAAATAATACTGCGTCACTGGAATTTGATCCGGATATACGGTTCCGATGAAGACTCCGAAAGAATATTAAAGCATATAAGGAACCAGCATCTCCCTGTAATGGTGATGCTAGGGGTATGGCTTGAGAATGAAACCGGCCACCCGGAAAGGAGAGAGGAAAATATTGCCCAGACCATGCAATGCATCAAACTGGCTAATGAGTATACGGACCTTATTGCTGCCGTCTGTGTGGGAAATGAGACGCAGGTATCCTGGTCAGCTCACAGAATGGATCAGCAGGATTTAATCAAATACATCAGGCTTGTCAGAAATAACACCAATGCCCCGGTAACCACAGCTGATGATTACAGTTTCTGGATTACATTTGACAGCAAAGCGGTTGCAGATGAAATTGACTTTATTGTTACACACCTTTATTCAATGTGGAATGGCATAACTCTGGAAAATGCCATCGAGTGGATGGATAGGATATTTTTTCAGGAGGTGATGGCGATGCATCCTGATAAAGTAGCCATAATAGGAGAGGCTGGCTGGGCAACGAATTACAATACCCGAAAGACCGGGCCCGGAGAGCAGGCTTCCTTAATTAAAGGCACCGTAGATATGGCTGCCCAGGAATACTATCTTACCCATCTGCACAACTGGATTACCAAAACCCGGGTTTCCACATTTCTGTTTGAGGCATTCGACGAACCGTGGAAGGGGGGAGGAGAAAATTCTGATCCGGATGAAGTGGAAAAGCACTGGGGAGTTTTTTATGAAAACCGCCAGCCGAAAATATCCTTTATCAATTACCTGAGACATCATGAAAAGAGGGAAGATACAACTGGGCCAGACAGTCCTGAAACAATCAGATAATCAAGTTCAGGGAAATTTTTTGGAGATTGACGGGGAGAAGTTCTACCGGATTGAGCACTATGACCAGATGCCGGATTTCTTCATGACCATTGTCAGTGATTCCGATCAATGGATGTACATCTCCAGTAACGGATCATTGTCAGCAGGCAGAAAAGACCGTGACCATGCCATTTTCCCATACTATACAGATGATAAGATTCATGACTACTATGATCTGACGGGAAGCAAAACCATTATCCTGGTTCAAAGGGGTGGTAATACCTTCTTATGGCAGCCGTTTTCCAAGGAACTGGCCAATATATACAATACAGAACGAAACCTCCTTAAAAGTATCTACGGGAACAAAATTATATTTCAGGAGAGGAATCTTGACCTGGCTCTGGAATTTCAATATGGTTGGTTTTCCAGTGACAAATTCGGATTTGTAAAAAGATCAGGTCTTGTGAATTTAGATGAAGAGCCGGTCAATGTCAGAGTGCTTGATGGTATACGCAATATTCTTCCAGGTGGGGTTGATTATAATTTTCAGAATGAATACAGTAACCTGCTTGATGGCTATAAAAAAAGTGAACTCATTGAAGAGACAAAGCTTGGGCTGTTCACGCTGAGTTCAATACCAGTCGACAAAGCAGAACCGAGCGAATCACTCAACGCCACAACTGTATGGTCTTTTGGCCTGGATGACAGTAAGGTTCTTATCTCCGACAAACAACTCGGGAAATTTAAAACCGGGGATCCTGTTCAGACGGAAACTGATATCCGTGCTTCACGCGGAGCTTATTTTTTAAATGCTGACATCATTCTGCCCGGTCACAAAGCCCAGGAATGGTTTTTTGTATGTGAAGTTGACCAGAGTACTACCGGGGTGGCAAACCTGAATCACTTTTTACGGGTTGAAAACAAGTTTTATGAGCTGATCAACGCTGATGTCAAAAAAGGCACTGATAAACTTGTCTCCTTTGTAGCATCGGCAGACGGATTGCAGAAAAGCAGTGATGAACTGTGCACGGCACGGCATTTCTCGAACGTTCTCTTTAACATAATGCGCGGAGGCATTTATGTGCACAATTATATGATCGCAGCCTATGACCTCAAGAGATTTATAGAGAATACAAACAAAAGAGCTGTGCCTGAAGCTGAAGCTCTGCTGGACGAAATCCACGGGGAAATCTCCATTCAGGATTTGCACCTTCTGGCAAAAAAAAGCAGTAACTCCAACTTAATCCGCATCTGTAACGAATACCTGCCACTGACTTTCAGCAGACGGCACGGTGACCCAAGCCGACCGTGGAATCAGTTTTCGATTGATAATAAAAATAAAGATGGCTCTCCGAGATTTGATTTCCAGGGGAACTGGCGTGACATTTTCCAAAATTGGGAGGCTTTAAGTATTTCGTTTCCCGGATTCATTGAAAATATTATCAGCAAATTTGTAAATGCTACCACAGCAGATGGGTATAATCCCTATCGAATCATGCGGGATGGTATTGACTGGGAAGCTCCCGATCCTGATGATCCGTGGTCGTATATAGGCTACTGGGGCGATCATCAGATTATTTACCTGCAGAAACTTTTAGAATTATCGGACAGTTTCCATCCCGGTAAAATTGATCAGATGCTGGCAGAGGAGGTATATGCATATGCCAATGTGCCTTATCGGATCAAATCCTATGCTGAAATTGTAAGAGATCCAAAGAATACAATCGTATTCAATAAGGAACTGAATAATGGTATCACTGAACTGGTAGCAGAGATTGGTGCTGATGGGCGTTTGCTGGGTAGTGCCGGTCAAACGGTGTACCACGTTAATTTCACTGAAAAGATCCTTGTCACTATTCTTGCCAAGCTGGTAAATTTTATTCCGGAAGCAGGCATATGGATGAATACCCAACGCCCGGAATGGAATGATGCCAATAATGCCCTCGTCGGCAATGGAGCATCAATGGTAACCCTATACTACCTGAGAAGATCCCTGAGTTTTTGGCACAGGGTTTTTGGCCGGTCGCTTTTCACTTCTGCAGATGTTTCCGAGGAAGTAAAAGAGCTTTTTGATAATGTTTTCAGTCTGTTAACCGATAAGGCACCTCAACTGAAAACAGGATTTACCGACCAGGAACGCAGGAGTTTCACTGATGCCCTGGGTGAAGCTGGCACCATTTATCGTCAATCGATATATAATTTTTCCTTTTCAGGTGAAAAAGCTCAGATAGGCATAGACCAGCTGGTTCAATTCCTTGCGCTGTCACTTGAATATATTGATCAGTCAATAGGCAAAAACAGGCGAGATGACGGATTGTACCACTCATACAACCTGGTTTCATTTGACAGTGACACGATTTCCATTCGTCACTTATATGAGATGCTTGAAGGACAGGTGGCGGTCCTCAGTTCCGGTTATCTTTCGTCTGCCGAATCACTTGAAGTGCTCAGCGCAGCTAAACAATCTGACCTCTTCAGGGCCGACCAATACAGCTATCTGCTATATCCGGACAGGCAATTACCGTTGTTTACAGAGAAGAATAATATCCCTGCAGACAGGGTCAAAGGATCAGAACTCCTGACCAGGTTACTCACTGACAAAGAGACTTCGATAGTAGGTATCGACCAGACAGGGGTTCTTCATTTTCACGGAAGTTTCAGAAATGCCGGGGTGCTGGAATCTGCACTGGAATCACTTGATCATGATAAGTATGGGCAACTGGTAAAAAAGGAGAAATCATTGATAATGAATATTTATGAAGAATTATTCGATCATCAGTCTTTTACCGGAAGATCAGGGACATTCTATGCCTATGAAGGTTTGGGCAGTATATACTGGCACATGGTATCCAAACTTCTGCTTGCTGCTCAGGAATGTTTTTTCAGGGCTATAGGTGAAGGTGTGGAAGGAGGGCTGTCTGCTCAACTGAAAGAACACTATTTTGACATCAAAGCCGGAATAGGAATGTATAAGTCCCCCGGATTGTACGGCGCATTTCCAACAGATGCCTATTCACATACCCCTGGAAATTCGGGTGCCAAACAGCCGGGGATGACCGGGCAGGTTAAAGAAGATGTTATTTCAAGGATGAGAGAGCTTGGTGTTAATATAGAAGCAGGAAAGATTCAATTTGATACATCACTCCTTAATCAAGCCGAATTCCCGGAGCGGGATGGAGAATTCACCTGCATGGCCATAGATGGCAGAACCGTAAAAATTCACCTTTCTGCCCACCAGCTTGCCTTCACTATTTGCCAGGTGCCTGTTATCTATTCGGTATCTGACCGGAAAGAAATAGAAGTTATATTTAACGGAGATGAAATTTTAAGAATCAAGGGTGATTTGCTTGACCTTAAATCAAGTGAAATGATCTTCAACCGCAGCGGAGAAATAAAGCAACTAAAAGTCTCAGTTAAGCTGCACTCCTGAAATACGATAAATTTCACCACAACATCCACCTGCTGTAACGCCGGCATTGCGTACACCGGCGGTCGGATGATCTTTGACAGCCCCGTTAGGATTACACGCATAAATAATTAAATTTGCCGCATCTTTTTATATATACCCGTGGTAGTCAATGCAGCTGATTCTTGTTCGATCCGGCAACAATAATAAAGTAATTAAAAGAGATAAATAAATGAATCTATTCAACCATTCTCTAATTACAATCGCGGTTTTCCTGTCCTTGGCGGGCAGTTCCTGCACGACTGATGTACAGGTCACTGATGAGGCTGATGCAAGGGCAGTAAAAATGCTCGCGCAGATGACCCTTGATGAGAAGATTGGTCAGATGTCACAGCTTGACATTGGATATTTCAGGGATACTGAACAGCTCAGACAGGCAGTCAGGGAAGGCAGATGCGGTTCCCTCTTGAACTTTTCCGGTGCGGAGCAGGTCAATGAAATACAGCGTATAGCGGTGGAGGAAAGCAGGCTCGGTATACCCCTGATCATAGGAAGGGATGTCATTCACGGTTTCCGCACGATTTTCCCGATTCCCCTGGGTATGGCAGCATCGTGGAACCCGGAAAATGTCAAGAAGGCTTTTCGCATTTCTGCCATTGAAGCTTCATCGCAAGGTATAAGGTGGTCTTTTGCTCCTATGATAGACATCACCTGGGACCCTCGCTGGGGGAGGATAGCTGAAGGATGCGGTGAAGACCCCTTCCTGGTTTCTTCTATGGCCACGGCAATTGTTGAGGGTTTGCAGGGCGACAGCCTGACTGATCCGACTGCACTGGCAGCCTGTGCCAAGCATTACGCGGGATACGGCTTCGCTGAAGGGGGCCGTGATTACAATACTACCTATATTTCAGAGCCGGTTTTAAGGAACGTAGTGCTCAAACCCTTTAAAGCTGCAATGGATGCAGGAGCTCTGTCATTCATGTCTGCATTCAATGACCTCAATGGAGTACCTGCGTCGGCAAATGAGTTTACCCTCCGCACTGTTCTGCGTGAAGAGTGGAAATTTAACGGATTTGTTGTCAGTGACTGGGGGTCTGTGGTGGAACTGGTTGAGCACGGGTATGCCTTCGATGAGAAGGATGCAGCAGCAAAGGCAATAAAAGCCGGGGTTGACATGGAGATGGCTACAACGGCCTATTTTGACAATGGAAAGAGTCTGCTTGAAGAGAAGAAGATTACCCTGAAAGAAATTGACCAGGCAGTATTGAACATTCTAAGTGCAAAGTATAAACTGGGGCTCTTTGAAAATCCTTATACCGATCCTGATGATGAAAAGAAAATCCTGGCCCCTGCCTTTATTGAGCATGCACGTACAGTGGCAAGGGAGAGTACGGTGTTGCTGAAGAATGACGGCAAGACGTTGCCCCTGCGGACGGATATCTCCTCAGTAGCCGTGATAGGTCCCCTGGCTGACGCACCCCGTGAACAGCTGGGAACATGGTGCTTTGACGGCCGTGGAGAGAACTCCGTCACCCCTTTGCAAGCCATCAGGGAAGTTATCGGAGAAAAAAAAGTCAATTATGTCAGCGGGTTGAAGTACAGTCGTGATAAGAATAAATCACAGTTTAATGCTGCCATTGCCGCCGCCGCAAAGTCTGACGCAATACTCTTTTTTGCAGGCGAAGAGAGGGTCCTTTCAGGTGAGGCTCATTCCCGGGGTGAAATTGATCTGCCCGGAATTCAGAGAGAACTTATCTCTGCACTCTCAAATACAGGTAAGCCACTTATCATGGTTGTGATGGCAGGACGCCCTCTTGCCATTGGCGATGAGATAAATGTAGCTGACGCCGTCCTCTACGCATGGCATGGCGGTACTATGGCAGGCCCGGCACTGGCAGACCTCATCTTCGGAAAGGAGTCTCCCTCAGGAAAGCTGCCGGTCACTTTTGTCAAGGGGTCAGGGCAGATACCGTTTTATTATTATCATAAGAATACTGGAAGACCGGCCTTCCCCCAATCATGGATACCCATAGACAGTATTCCAATTGATTACATACAGGCTTCAGAGGGGTACAAGTCGTTGCTGATGGATTATGGTTACAAACCGCTTTTCCCCTTCGGTTACGGGCTCAGTTACACAACTTTCACCTACAGCGATCTCAGCCTCTCCGATGATTCAATGAGCACAAAAGGATCAATAACGGTTAAGGCCAGGGTGACCAACAGCGGTGAGTGGGATGCCGATGAGATCGTTCAGTTTTACATCCGTGACAGGGTCGGCAGCATAACACGTCCGGTGAAGGAGCTGAAGGGTTACAAACGCCTTAATATCAAAAAGGGAGAGACAACTGAGGTGGAGTTCCTCCTCACGGCAGCTGACCTCGCTTTCTTCAACGGCAAGGAGACTCTTACCGAACCCGGAGAGTTTGATGTTTGGATTGGTCCCAATTCTGACGAGGGGCTCCATGCCGAATTTATTGTTGAGTTGAATTAACTGAATGATCATGAAAATGATACATTCCGGATGGAGCAAAATATTACACCGCTGACAGGCTTATGAAAGCCGATCTGCTTCTTAATGTAGCTGTGGGAGGCAACTGGGGCGGTGCCATGGGTATCGATGATACAATATTCCCCCGTACCATGGTAGTTGATTATGTAAGAGTTTACCAGTAGCAGTATTTTATAGCCTCACCTTTACTCTTTTATGAACTTTACAGCCTGGCTGCCTGTGGCCGTAAAGACGCTGACAATGTAGGTGCCTCTGACCAGTCCGCTGACATCCACCGTACAAAGGCTGTCGTCACATCTCAGCACCATGATGCGGTTGCCCCTGATGTCATAGATGCTAATGCTGCTTATCTCCATTTCGGAGCTGATGCTGAGAATATCCCGTACCGGATTGGGGAAAATGGTGAAATTAATTCCGGCTGCCGGAGTATCCATTGAAGTAATAAGATCATTTGAAGCGGTCCAGCTTTCCGGCAGGCTATTGTCAAGAGTCAGGCCTGCAAGCATCAGGTAGTAGCCATTGCCGTCGGCATCAGGCCAGGGACTCGCATCTGAATATTCAACATGATCGACAACATTCCCGAAGGCATCAGACAGAACCAGTTGCTCCCCGCTGTTTGATAGCAGCCTCGTAAATTCTCCGAAGGGAGCGAATCCGTATTTCGACTGGAAGACGGTAGCATTGCTCGCTATTATAACGCACAGGCCTGCACCCAGTGTTGTATTTGCCGGGAACTGGTAAACAAACCCGGTACCCTGGAAATATATGCCGCTGAGGTTGGCCGATGTGCTTCCGGTGTTTCGGATCTCAATGAATTCCAACTCATCTGCGTCAGGGAACTGTGTAGAACTCTGCGGGTGATAATTGATTTTTGTAATCGTCAGTTGCGGAACTGCCACATTGCTGCAGGCGCTGAATGATCCTAGATTGGCGGTCATCCAGGCTATCCGTGCTGCAATAAACGACTTGATATTTGCTATGCGCTGCGTGTGGCTTCCGCTCTTGCCCCATCGCTGGTAATCCCTCGCAACAGCCTCGGAAATCAATGCTGCCGTCTGGTCAATGAAGTCCTCGAGCAATGCATGGTTCAATGGCTGTCCGGGCTGGGTGAGCTCGTTCCACCGTTTTGACAGGTAGCACCTGAACTGCGAATTATAAAAGAGGTCGTACCAAAACCTGGAACCGTCGTTCCCGCCATACTGGAACTGCCACACGTATGTTTTGCTCCGGTCAAAAGACCACATGAAGAGGTCATTCCCGTATGTCAGGTCGAAATCCCATAACGGCCCTGCCCTCAGCTTACCGTTCCGGTCCTTGTGGAAATAGGTGCTGTAGGTGTAGGCGTCAGCGTTGGAGGCAAACTCATTTATGATCATAAAATCAATGAATGAGGGGACATCAATGAGAGAGGGATACCCATTGACCACCGACAAGTTACCATTTTTTGCAGCGGTTTCGAGATTGAAGAATACACTCCTGATATAGTTGACCTGGGCAGTGGTTGCATTTTCCTGTTTGGGAAGTTCAAGTATGTAATCGATATTGGCACCGTTCCATGAATACATGGTCCAGTTAATATAGTCATCACCGGTTGTCTTGTCAGCCTTGACGATATACCCTCCCGAAAGGTCCGGCAGTAGATTGTCAGTTGTGCTAATTTTGGTTACGTCAATCCTATCATCGTCGGCCTTAAGCTTCTCCTGAAGGATATAGAGCCCGTGGTATACATTGTTGATGATCACCTCACAATACCTGGCCCGCGAGGCGTAATTGCCCATCTGGCGCGACAGGCTGTGGCAGAGGTAATCGCGTATGAGGGCGGTATCGAATACCATTCCGCCCAGGATCCAGTCATTCTCCTCTGGCATACCCAGTAGGCTGACGTTGTTGTTTGTCACGTCATCAGCCATGCGTGTGGTCAGTCCGTAGCTTTTTTTGGGCGATACCTGTGATGAGGATCCTCTGATCTCAATTCCGATCCGGCCGTTGTAGTTCAGGTAGATTGGATTACTCTGATCAGATACGTAGTTTCGTTGTCCGGCTCCCCTGTCTATTATCTTCATTGTGGCCATGGCCTTCGGCTCATCGGGGATGGATACGCCACCGTCTGTGGCGATAATGACAATGGGAAGATTGCTGTCTGTAAGAGTCTGCCCTAATGAGGGTACGAGAATTACAAACAAAAAGATGATATTGATAAAGAATTTTTTCATTCAGACCTGACGGTGTGGGACCAAAAATAGTAATAATAAAATAACAGTACTTATTATCCGTCATACGGAAGTGACGAATGAATGTTTCTGTAAGAATTCATTAATTGCTGTTATTCTTCTGGCCTTGCTATAAAATTGTCATATGAAATGATCCGGATGTCACGGCTTCGGGTATTTTTGCAGATATACAATCAATAATTAACAACTGAACTGATGGGCAAAAGGGTCAGGGTAAAAGCTCCCGCAACAGTATCGAACCTGAACTGCGGGTTTGATGTGCTCGGGTTTGCTGTCAGTGAGCCTTATGACATTGTTGAACTGGAGTTGACTGACACCGCGACAGTTGATATTGAAGAGATAAGGGGATGTGACTCCCTGAGCACCGATCCTGAGAAAAATGTTGTTGGAGCCGTACTCAGAGCAATGGCTTCAGCTTCCGGCACTACTGCCGGATTCAGGGTCATTATCGAAAAAGGGATAATGCCGGGAAGCGGAATAGGATCGAGTGCAGCCAGTTCGGCTGCGGCAGCATTGGCTGCCAATCTCCTCCTGGCAAATCGTTTCACGCTCATCGAACTGGTGAGGTTTGCAATGGAAGGGGAGAGGCTGGCCTCCGGCACGGCCCATGCCGATAATGTTGCTCCGGCATTATACGGAGGGATCACGCTTGTCAGGAGCTACAACCCGCTTGATATTGTGCGGCTGCATGTGCCACACGAGCTATTCTGCGTCATCATCCACCCGGAATTGGAGATAAAGACATCGGTGGCGCGGGGCCTGCTGGATCCTCAGCTGCCCCTGTCAACTGCTGTAAGACAGTGGGGCAATGTAGGCGGACTGGTTGCGGGGCTCTTCAGCGAGGATTATGACCTAATAGGCAGGTCGCTTGAGGATTATGTGGCGGAACCGAAAAGGGCCGGCCTGATACCTGGCTTCCGTGAGATGAAAGAGCGGGCCATTGCCAGCGGAGCTCTGGGGGCAGGCATATCCGGATCGGGTCCCTCAGTATTCGCACTCTGCAGGGGAGAAGCATCTGCTGCCGGAGTGATGATGAGCATGCAGGAGGTCATGCTAAAGGCCCGCATTAACTACAAATCCTACCTGTCGCCGGTAAGCCTTAAAGGTGCAGATATCTGCTAAAGAGATTATGCCTGACTGTAATGCGCTATTATAATCTTAAAGACAATAAAGTAACTGCCGGATTCAGGGATGCGGTAATGCGCGGCATTTCCACGGATATGGGTCTCTTCATGCCTGACCGGATACCGGTAATGGAAGCTGATTTCTTCAGACGATTACCCGGGATGTCACTTCCTGAGATAGCATTCGAAGTGGGTGCCCTCTACATTGGTGATGAGATACCGATGGCTGAATTTCGTCGCATCTGCGAAGAGGCCTTTGACTTTCCAGTAATACTCACGCAGGTTGATGACAGGAAACAGGTGCTTGAACTCTTCCACGGACCCACAGCCGCATTCAAGGATTTTGGTGCGAGGTTCATTGCCGGGTGTTTCAGGTATTTCTCTGCCCGTGACGACAGGAAAACAGTCGTACTGGTGGCAACCTCCGGCGACACGGGCGGAGCCATTGCCTCCAGCTTTTTAGGCGTGGAGGGTGTGGATGTGATCATCCTGTACCCCTCCGGGAAAGTCAGCACGCTCCAGGAGAACCAACTGACAACGATGGGTCAGAATATCACTGCTCTTGAAGTGGAAGGCACCTTTGACGACTGCCAGGCGATGGCTAAGCGGGCTCTTTCAACTCTGAATACAGGTGACAGAATAAGGATTACTTCGGCCAACTCAATTAATATTGCCAGGCTGATCCCCCAGAGCTTTTACTACTACTACGCCGTGGGACAGGCGGGTGGCAGAAGCGTCATCTCCGTTCCCGGCGGCAACTTCGGAAACATAACGGCAGCTGCCATGGCCTGGAGGTCAGGCCTTCCTGTTGAACATCTGGTGGCTGCCACCAATATAAACAGAGTAGTCCCCGAATACCTGACTACCGGAGTGTTCAAACCCTCAGCCAGCATCCGGACCATTGCCAATGCAATGGATGTTGGCAATCCGGGCAACTTTGACAGGCTAAGAAAACTGTTTGATAATGATTTTGATATGATCAGATCATCAGTATCCGGTTATTGGTTTGATGACGACCGGATCAGGCAGCATATCAGGGAGGAGTATTCCAGGACGGGTTATATCCTTGATCCGCACGGCGCGGTGGCAAGCCTGGGCTTGGACAGTTACCTGAATGAGCATCGCGGTTCAGCCGGAATCTTTGTTGAGACAGCCCATCCGGCAAAGTTTACTGGAATTGTGGAGCCGCTTATCGGAGTTGCTGTTGAGATGCCTCAAAGTCTCAGGGAGAGGTTAACAGGGGAGAAACAATCAATTGTTATGAAGTCAGAGTATGCCTGTCTTGCGGATTACCTGACTGAGAGATATTCATTGAAGTAGTTCATTATCACCTGTTACTGTAATTATGGCCGCAGCCTTTCGTGAGTTCCAGGTATTTGTCAAGCCGGTAGGCCCCAGATGCAATCTGGCCTGCTCATACTGCTATTACCATGATAAGAAGGATGTTACGTTATCGTCCCCGGGAGGTTGCATAAGTGATGAGGTACTGGAGAGCGTTATCCGCGATAAGAAGGATATTACCTCATCGTCCCCGGGAGTTTGCATGAGTGATGAGATACTGGAGAGGTATATCCGCCAGCATATTGAGGCCTCAACTGACACGGAGATATTCTTTTCCTGGCACGGGGGAGAGCCCACACTTGCCGGGCTGGATTTCTTCAGGAAGGCAGTGACCATGCAGAAAGCATTAGTGCCTTCAGGCAGGACCATCATGAACGGGATACAGACAAATGGCACGCTGATCACGGAAGAGTGGGGCAGGTTCTTCAGAAGTGAAGGCTTTTATGTTGGCCTCAGCCTTGACGGGCCGGAACAGTATCATAATATCAGCAGGTCCCGCCGCGACGGAAAAGGAACATTCACTGATGTGATGCGAGGCCTGGAAATCATCCGGAAGCACAACGTGCCGCATGAGTTCCTGTGCGTGGTAAGCAATGATAACGTTCATGCCTCCCTGGAGATATACCGGTTTTTCAAGGATCTGGAGGCCTCATATATTACTTTTCTGCCTTTGGTTACGGAGACATTCAAGGGATCCGGAAAGGCTACGCCGGAGAGTGTCAGGCCCCTGGATTTCGGCAGGTTCCTTACGTCGATATTTGATGAATGGATCAACGGTGACATAGGCAAAGTCAAAGTGCAGATCTTTGAGGAAGCCCTTCGCACGGCTTTTAACCAGGGACACACTCTCTGCATCTTCAAGCCTGTCTGTGGAGGTGTTCCCGCAGTTGAGATGAACGGAGACTTTTACTCGTGTGATCATTTTGTGACTCCTGAACAGAGGGTTGGCAATATAAACGACACCCCCCTTGCCGCCTTGCTCGATGATCCACGGCAGAAGGCCTTCGGGCAGGCCAAGAAAGAAACCTTGCCGTGCTACTGTCTTGAATGCGATGTGCTTGAAATGTGCAACGGAGAGTGCCCGAAGAACAGGTTCATCACTGCACCAACAGGTGAGCCCGGGTTAAACTACCTGTGCGAAGGGTACAGGTATTTCTTCAACCACTCACTTCCTTTTATCCGTGAAGTTGCCCGCCTGTGGAAGGGTGAGGTCTAATCTGCCAACTCTTTCTTAAAGAACTGAACGGTCCTGCCCCATGCAAGATCAGCGGCCTCCTTGTTGTACCTTGTCCCGGTATCGTTATTAAAGCCGTGTTCCGTCCCTTCGTAGATGAAGATCTGGTATTCAATCCCTGCCTGCTTAAGAGCCTCCTCGAATGCAGGTATGCCTGCATTTATGCGTTCATCATTGCCGGCATAGTGTGCCATCACTGAAGCCTTGATATTCGGTACATCTTCCGGTGCCGGTGTGGTGCCGTAATAAGGTGCCGCAGCATTGAGATCCGGTGCGTTCACCGCCACCTGGTTGGTCATGGCTCCGCCCCAGCAGAATCCTGTGCAGCCCACCTTGCCTGTCGAGCGCGGGTGCGTTTTCAGGTATTGGACAGCAGCGACAAAGTTCTTAACTGTCTCCTCGCGGTCAAGCTGGGCAAACATTTCACGTCCCTTATCCTGATCTTCCGGCGTTCCTCCGACAGGTGAAAGTGCGTCAGGCGCCAGTGAGATGAATCCCTCCATTGCCATCCGCCTGTTTACATCCTGGATATGGGGTACCAGACCCCTGTTCTCATGGATTACAATCACCCCTGGCAGTTTCTTTTTTCCCTCCGGTATAGAGAGATAAGCTCTCATCTCGCCGGTGGCGCAGGGGTAGGTGATGAACTCATTGATAAGGGTGACAGATCCGGATTTCTGAGCTGACGCTGTCGTGCCGTTGCAGCCGGGGAGAATGATAACAGCAGCCGCTGTGCCTCCCGTGGCTAAGGCCAGTTTCTTCATGAATTCCCGCCGGTTCACTCTGCCGGAGCGGAACTCATCGTACAGTTCGTTCACTTTCTTGGTCATGATTTCCTGATTTTTATTAAGGTTGCTACAATCAGACATACTAAGACTTGCGTGTCTCCTCCTTAATTCTCTGTATGTGTCCGCGACCCAGCCCCTTGACCTCGCATCCGAGCTGGAAGTAGCGACGTATCTTTTCGTCTGACAGAATGCCGAAGCAGTCAATTATCGCAGCAGGCTGTCCTATGGTCTTGACCACCTTGTCGGGGTCAAGTTCCATATAGGCTGAATGCGGTACGGCAAGAATCACCGCCTCAGCGCCTTTGAGTGCCTTGTTCAGGTTTTGTTCTATCCTTATCTCCTTCAGCTTTTCCTGGTTACGGAAGAACTGCGCCTTGCTCTGTCCCTCTGCCGGATAGGTATCCTGCTGTTCAAACTCCCACCAGTGCTCCACATATGGGTCGTGCACCCTTATCTCGGCGCCCATCTCAGTAAGCTTGCGTATCACGATCTCCGAGCCGCTGTAGCGTGTGTCTCCAACATCCTCACGGTAAGCTGCACCGAGGATCAGCACATCCGCCGCAGCTATTGGCTTGCCCATGTTGCGAAGGGCATCGCGCGTGAGCTGTCCCACATGGAGGCCGCGGGTGTCATTGATATCTATGGCCATGGGTGTGATCCTGAATATATCATCCTCGAAACCGAGAATATGCTTGTAGGCCCAAACCCCCAGTCCGCCGTCCTTGGGGAGGCAGTACCCGCCAATGCCCGGTCCCGGAAAGATCATGTTGCTATGGGTAGGTCTCACCTTTATGGCCTTGATAACCTTAACCAGGTCGACGCCATTTCGTTCAGCAAAAAGGCTCCACTCATCGAGGAATGCCAGGATGGTTGCACGGTAGCTGTTCTCCACTATCTTGGCTGTTTCGGATTCAATAGGCCGGTCCATGACGGTGAGGGGGAATTTCTCCGTGTTGAGCACCTCGGTGAGGAATTTAACCACCCGTCTCTTAGCCTCCTCGTTGATGCCGCTGCACACCCTCCAGAAATCGCGTATGCTGGCAACGTAGTTCCGGCCCGGCATGACCCTCTCATAACTGTGCGCCAGGAGCGGGTCACTCTTGATGCCCCGTTTGCTGAATGCCTTCTTCATGATGGGGTAGGCCACCTGTTCGGTAGTTCCCGGTGCGACGGTTGTCTCAATGAGTACCAGGGCCTCAGCAGGGATGTGTTCCGCAATGACTGCAAGTGATGCTTCCAGCGCGGCCATGTCTGTCTGTCCGGAGCGGACGTTGCCGAGCTCCTCCTTGATATAGTCGCACTGCACATCAACCACCACCACGTCAGCGAGCTTCAGTACGTCATAGGTATAGGTGGCCATGAGTGTCTTCTTCTCCTTCACGCAGCGTGCTATCATCGGGTCTACCTCGGGGTCCTCTGCCTTGACCGGAGAGACACCGCGGTTGAGCATCGGTATCTTCCAGAAGCTGCGCGCGCTGGGACGCTGCATCCCGATCACGAACTTCGTCGGTTTCCCCTTTTTGTCAACCGTGTCGGCTACGATTGCAGCCATCACCGCCCCCACGAAGCCCACCCCCATGACAACCACTATCTCGCGGCCTTTGGCCCGTTCATGTTTGACCCGCTTTTTAATGTTCTCAAACTCAGCTTTGTAATCCTCTGGCTTAGGAAGAGGGAATTTTTCACCGTTGGGACTGACAGAATATTTCTCACTCATATTATTCGTTTTAACAGTTCATTTATAAGGAAGACTAAAAATAGTAAAAAGTAATGTTATGGCTCTGTTCCTGCTTAAGTTTAATATTTTGCGGGATAAGTTCCCATCTGATACATTACGGCACATTGTTTGTTGCTTGCGGGTTGAACAAACCTGACCTGTGGCTTATGAAACGCCTTTATCTATTTATTATGGGCACACTTATAAGTGCCTTATGTTCACAGCTTTACCCCCAGAAACTAACCGTGGGGTTTGGCTCCGGACTAAATCTCTCCGACATTCACGGCGCCCGGACAACCGAATATTGGAAGAGCAAGCCGGGACCCTCTTCCGGCATCTTTGCCGAATATGATCTTACCCGCACGCTTGGACTGCATGCAGGGGTTGACTATTCAACGGTATATTATGAGTCTCATCCTTATCAACCGTATGATTACCCAATTTACTGGCAGACGACGGGGTCGATGATGTACCTCCCGCCGCCTCAGGTTAATAGCTCCAACTTCAGTATGCTGACACTTCCCCTGATGCTTACTGTGACAATTCCCTCAAAACCCTCCCTGACTCTTGGGGCCGGGGGATATTATGCCTTTGCACTCGATCAGTACTATGATGTCAGTTATTATTATTATAACTCCGACGATGAGTCTTTGCGAAATGACATGGGCTATGTTTACATGATGAGATTGAGTTATCCCCTGCAGGACCGGCTCGAACTTTTTGTAAGAGGAAGGTATCTCACAGGCCGCAGGACGATGACCGAATTGAATGAATATAAGCATGGTTACTCGGACATTGCAGCAGGACTGGTTTATAATATCGGTCGGAATAGGAATGAAGATGAGGTGCCCCGGGAGGATGCCGGTTCCGTGAATGAGAATATTTTCATCACCTGGCGTGCCGGGGTCGTCGTTTCCCGGAACTCTGGCAACATCGCCAGTGATAAATACTCCGCACTGGTAGCGCCCTCGGCAGGCTTCTCCCTGAATTTCAGGCTGAGCGGCACGAACACATGGTTTCGCACCGGCATAAGCCTTGAACGTCAGGGCTTCTCCATGCGTGACTCAAGCGACATATGGTACAGGTACTCTGTTGACGCAGTTCCCGATTATTACGTTGACAGCAGGGTAAGCATCGATTATGCGGTGATCCCCGCTCTGATCGATTTTCATTTCGGTCCCGGTGAGATTTTCAGCTTCAATACCGGCCCCTACTTCGCCGCGAGGCTCAACGCCAGGTGTACAGGCACAGCCAGGCGTGAAACTTTCTACAGTGGTTCATACCAGCTGGAGGAAACAACCATTCATGATGACATAACGAAGCTCATACGGAGAAACGATTTTGGCTGGATGGCCGGCGCAGGTCTTACAGTGCCGATATCCGGGAACTCGAGACTGGATATCAGCCTTCAGTACAGGCAGGGACTGCCCGAGGTTTTCAATGCAGACAATGCTTCATTGCCGGATCCGTCTGATACGAAAGATGTATTTATGAGAAACAGTGCTCTCACGGTGCAGGCAGGACTGAGAATTCCGCTCTACAGGTGAGTCAGGCTATGTCTCTATATGGAAGAATCGAATAATTAGATAGTTACATTGAGAGTTGATATGAAATTCAGGATATTATCAATAGCGTTTATACTTTGCACTGCAGTGTCATGCACTGAGGATCCGGCTATAGAGTTGCTTGAAAAATATGATTTCTATTTTGACAACATGCAGGGGGTCAGGCTCCAGGAGGGTGATCAGATGGATGTTACATTGTGGTTCAACGTGTTTGTCAATGCCTCGGCTCCTGTTGATTCAGTCAGGATTGTCTTTGAGCCTGTAACAGGAGGGGGGGCTGTCTCCGGCTCTTCAGTATATGTCACTTCAGGCAAGAGCTGTAGTACGGCATGGACCATGGGCAATGAATCCTTCACTCAGACACTTAGAGCTTCGGCATATGATCTCTCCGGCAGGTTTGTGACCTCCGTTGACCTTACTGCCTGTGCCTTCAGGGAGAATAAGTGGGATGAGGTGACTAACTCACCTGAAACTCGGATAATGGGCATGGCCGCCGACACGGTCAACGATGTCACCTTTATGGTCACTTTTAATAAGCTCTACAGGCAGGGCGCGATGTATTATATCTGGGAGGAGGTTACAGATCCTAAGTTTCAGTCGCCGGATTTTCCCCGCGAGGTTGAGATTGACCGGGCGGGTATCTTTTATGTCAGCACCTCCGGGGGAAACATATTCCGGAGCGCTGACCATGGAGACTCATGGCAGGCATGCACCAAGCCCTGGCCAGACAGATCACACTACCTGCACCTCCATGTATCAAATGACAACAGGCTTTGGATATATACCGCTGAGGAGACTGTGAGATACTCTGATGACGGAGGCATAACATGGCACAACGCCGGTAGCCAAATGACCCAACACGGTGTTGCTGACATCTTCAGGCTTGGGAACGGGTCACTGATAATGCATGGCCTCGACTGCTGCAGCCTGATGAGGTCAGATGATGACGGTCAGACCTGGACCAGGATCATCACCCCGGACTATACCCAAAAACTCTACGTGAATGACGATGATGAGATATTCATTTGTGCCGACGTGGGGCTTACCGAGACAATTTACAGCTCAACGAATCTGGGGGCTACCTTCGGGTATGTACACAGTGTGGGACCCTCTTTCAGAACATCCATGGATAATATCTTCAATAAATGGGACGATTTCTACTATGTGGCTATACCGGGATACGGCATCATGAAATCAGCCGACCTGCATGATTACGAGCCATTCTGGATCAATGCGGACCTTCTCAACCTGTTCATTGATCATAACGGGGTCCTGATGGTAAAGGATATAGATTTTCAGACCGTTTACTACCTGAAGATTTCCGGGTAGTTACCACAAACTGTCACCGGCACAATCACCAGCACAGTCACCGGCCCAACCTTAGGCACAGTCACCGGGTATGTTCCCGGCGGGCTGAGGGCATGTCTATCCGGCAGGCTTGCCTGTTAAGCATTCCATGCAACACTATTGTTTGAATCAGTTTATTATCTTTGGCATAACACCGATCAGTGAACTGACGCCGGTTACTTTTGTTATATTGCATATATTACGTGGCAATTGATACTAAAATGAATCCGATGAAAAGACCTCTTCTGCTGTTTATGCTGGTGATGACTTTAATTGTCTCATCATGTAACAAGGATAAAGAATCAGATCGGTTTACCCTTCTTACGTCTCACACCTGGACCAGTGACAGTCTGATGGCCAACGGCGTTGATGCAAGTGATCCGGGAGGGATGCTTGCCCTTTTCAAGGGTGACGCGGATTTCAATGAAGATGGTACGGGCAACTTCGGTCAGTACACGGGCACATGGATGTTTACCGACAATGAGACCAATTTGGCCATAACCTCACCCGATCTGCCTTTCGCTCTCACAACTCATATTGCAGAGCTGACAGCGGTCTCTCTGAAGGTTACTTTCACTTATCCCGGTCTTATCCCTTCCAACATCCGAATGACCTTTAAACCAAAATAATGCATCGTTGTATTCTGCTTATGGCCGCAGCTATTTTCCTGCTGCCGGGTGTTTCAAGTGCCCAGACCATTGTCAGGGGCACGGTCTCTGACCGCCAGAACAACGAACCACTTGCAGGTGCTCATGTAATATTTGGCCGAGGGTCCGGTACCAGCACTGATGAAAAGGGTTTTTTCTCCTTTACGGCCAGTCCAGGTTCTCTCTCTGTGGAATTCAAATACATTGGATACAGGTCTCACACTGAGATTCTGAGTTTATCAACGGGTGAGACACTGGAGCTCAAGGTGATGATGGATCCGGAGTCGCAGTTCATTGACCAGATAGTGGTCAGCGCTGACAGGATGGAGCAGAAGCGATCCGAGCTGACGGTCTCAATGGATGTAATCAAGTCAGAGTACCTTTTCCGCACTCACATAACGGATGCACAGGAGCTCATTACCAAAATGCCGGGGATAGAGGTACTCGATGGACAGGCATCTATCAGGGGAGGCAGCGGATTCAGTTACGGCGTGGGCAGCCGGGTACTGGCTCTGATAGATGGTCTGCCAATGATGTCGGCTGATGCCGGCGGTATCAAATGGAACTTTCTGCCGCTTGAGAACCTGTCACAGGTTGAAATCATAAAGGGAGCATCCTCAGTTCTCTATGGCTCATCAGCACTCAACGGCGTAATAAACTTCCGAACAGCAGACGCTTCCAATGTGCCGGTCACAACTTTTTTTACAGAAGCAGGGCTCTTTGGTGCCCCACGGAACAAGGACTGGAAATGGTGGGATACCCCCAGACTCTACGGTAACCTCTCATTTTCCCACCTCCAGAAGTTCGGTAACACGGACCTGGGTATAGGTGCAAATGTTACTGCCGACAGGGGATACAGGAAGTTCAACGATGAGAATCTGGGCAGGCTAAGTATCAGGCTGAAGCATCACAGCAGCAGGGTGGAAGGACTGAAATACGGGCTGAACATCAGCGGGGGCAAGACTTTCAAGACTGACTTCATCCTGTGGGAAGATGCTTTGGAGGGGGCATTGAAACAGGATACATCAACGGTGTCGAGGTTGCATAGCTATTTTTTTTCAGCAGACCCGTATCTCTCCCTTAACAGGAACGGGCGTATGAAGCATGACATCCGTATGCGCCTGCAGTCATCGGAAAACAGGTTCCCGGTGAGGATTTCAAACAACGCAGGCTCCTTTTCCGTCTACGGAGAATATCAGTTCTGGTACAGGATTTCCGATCACTTCAATCTCACCGCAGGTTTCTCGGAGAGTTGGAGCAACATCACTTCTAATTTCTTTGGCGATCACCGCGGACTAAACATCGCAGGATTTGCCCAACTTGAGTCACGGCCGGTAAGCAGGCTGAAGATTATTGCCGGAGTCCGTGTGGAACAGAATATTCTTGACGGGGAGAGAGACAGGCTTGTGCCCGTTTTCAGGACCGGTGTCAACTGGCAGGCAGCTGAATTTACTTTCCTGAGAGCATCATTCGGCGAGGGTTATCGTTATCCCTCCATAGCCGAAAAGTATGCCACCACAACACTAGGGTCGGTACGGGTATTCCCCAATCCGGCCGTGGAGCCTGAATCGGGCTGGAGCACAGAGGTCGGGGTGATGCAGGGTTTTATGGTAGGTGAGTTCAGGGGAGAGGGTGACCTTTCGTTTTTCTTCTCGCAAAACAGTGACATGATCGAATACATATTCGGAGTGCATCAGGATCCCTCCACAGGGATGTCAGCCCTTGGGTTCAAAGCTACAAATGTCGAGCAGTCAAGGGTCTACGGAGGCGAGTTAGAGGTAATGATGAGCAGGTCATTTGGGAAAATAAAGACCACAATGACGGGCGGATACACATATATTTATCCTGTTGAGTACAACGCTTACACCAATCAGAGTACTGACGTCTTTCTTAAATACAGAAGAAAGCACTCGGCCAAGTTGGGTCTTTCGCTTGCTGCAGACAGGATTGAGATAGGGTCTGATCTTTATCTGAGATCGAAGACGCTCAATATTGATGACGTCTTTGTGAACCCGGTTACCAGGGAGGATATCCTTCCCGGATTCTATGATTACTGGCTGGAGAACAACACCGGCTATTTTCTTATCGACGGGAATATCAGATACAGCCTGAGCAACAACTTTAAATTATCCTTGGCAGTTAAGAATGGAACCAACACCGAATACATGGGTCGGCCCGGAGACATTCAGCCACACCGTAATTTCAGTCTTCGTCTGAGCGGCAGGTTTTGAGATATTATCATTAGTTTTATGGGATGATTATAACCGGTAAACATTCCGTCATAATAATACTGCTTGCTTTTTTTGCTGCTGTGGTACATTTATATGGGCAGGAGGGAAGCCCATTACAGAGGTCCTCAACAATGCTCTCATCTGCCGTAGCGGATAGCTCATCTCCCGGGCTCTCAATAACCTTGCCCTATGTCCCGGAAGAGATCCCTTCTTCCCCCTGGTCTGTTGGTGCTGATCTTTTAAGCAGCTACATCTGGAGGGGCACCAGGCAGGGCAGCGGTCCTCATATTCAGCCGGCGATAGAGTTTTCAAGAGGTTCTTTTACTGTGGGTGCCTGGGGCACATTTGATATGCATGGCTATGAGGAGGTTGATCTCTGGTTTGCCTTTGCTCTGCCTGGCGGATTTACCATAGGAATGCAGGACTATTACCTCCCCGGGCTGCCATATTTCGAGTACTCTGCTGCTGACGGAGCTCACGCCTTTGAGGTAAACCTTGACTGGGAGTCGGAGAGTATGTGGCTTAGTGCCAACTATATCATCAACGAGGCGGGAGGAGCAGGGTCATACGGTAACGATCTCTATTTTGAGGCCGGTTTCTCATTTGAATATTTCAGTCTCTTCCTGGGGGCCGGCAACGGCTGGCACACGGAGAGCGGCAGCTTCAATGCCTGCAATTTAGGACTGGCGGTCGGTGAGGAGATTGAAATTACGGACCGGCTCACCGTTCCTGTCACCGCCCAACTGATCTTCAATCCCGACAGGGAGCAGCTCCTCCTTGCTGTTGGATTTTCATTCTGAAACGTGAATATTTTTTGTGCCCTCCTGCTCAGGATAGCTCACCTAAGTTTATTAATTTGAATTGTCAAAAAGACATGATGAATCCCGGAAAGTAGTTTTTTAAAACCAAAGGTAGGTTTATACTATATTTTTTATCCGGTATTCAAATTGGTATCGCTTCAATCCAGGTCAGTTGACTGCCTCCAGGCATATCAGCAAAAACCTCTACGTCGGTAATTTCAACGGTCTCCCAGTCAACACATGATGCTTCTAGCTGTCAGAATCAATGTACAGCTTGTCCCTGGCGTAAGATGAACAGCAAAGATGATGGCTGTTTTCTAAACATAAGAAGCTCCTTAAAAAGTGATCAGTTTGCTCGGGCGTGAGGTGGTCATTTTATACCGGAATCAGGTGGTCAACCTGACCGCTTCTTGCAGTTTAAACAATAGATTTATAGACATATACAGTCTTTGTTACATTCTTGTAACCGAATTGTAATTAATTCTTAACTGGTTAGTAACTGAGGCTGGTTTTTTATTGATCTACATTTGCCCCATGAATTATAGAATAATTGGTTACTCAAATATTACAAACAAACTTAAACAATTTATGAAAACAATTAAAAGATCATTATTTATTGCGGTAATGGCATCACTGGTAATACTCAGTGGTTGTCAGAAGGATTATGAAATTCCGACGATTTCCACCCCGGCAAGCGCGAATGTGGAAGTCGGAAAGAGTGTCGACATTTCTTTCCCCTTCACAGCTGAGGCTGGATTCAGCAAAGCTGCGGTTGCTGCCACAGGTGGTACAGCTACAGTAAAAACCAACGGAACTGCCGATGCTACAAGCGGAACGGTTGTGGTTACCTTTACAGCAGGTGCAACAGTTGGCGCAGGCTCGGTTACTCTCACCGTTACCGATGCAGAAACTCAGGTTGGTTCGGCTACTGCTGTCCTTTCAGTGTTTGAAGAAGGAGCACCGATAGTAACAACCCCCGGAAACTCATCTACAATATTGGTTAACTCAGTTGATATAACTTTCCCATTCACAGCAGAAGGTGGATACAAATCATCAGCTCTGGTTCCTACGAATGGTACTGCTGTAATTAAAACAAATGCCGCAGTAAACGCTACATCAGGTAATGTTGTTGTCACCTTTACTGCTGGTTCAGAATCAGGTGCAGGTTCAGTTGCTCTCTCCATCACCGATAACAATAATAAAGTAGGAACTGCAACTGCTGTTGTTGATGTTAAGAAAGGTATTTCGGTTACAGCGAATATCTCGGCAAACACTACATGGGAAACTGGGTAATTGTAAAAGGTAATGCAGGTACAGGTTCAAACGCTACAGCTCTTATGATTGCCCGCGGTGGTAAACTCGTAGCTGAAGGTACCGCAACTTCTCCCATAATTTTCACCTCTTTATCCGATAATATTCTTCCGGGTCAGATAGCAAGCCCGAATCTTGCGCAGGACCTTGACGGACTATGGGGCGGCCTGCTGATTCTGGGTAATGCTCCAATAGCAGCCAGTGCAAACCCGAAACAGATTGAGGGTATTCCTCCATCAGACGCTAACGGTCTTTATGGTGGAACAGATCCTGCTGACAATTCCGGTTCAATAAAATATGTTTCAATTCGTCATGGCGGAGCAAACATTGGAGAAGGAAATG
>JFJP01001203.1_pt1 | contig 29795 bp, 21 predicted proteins | sample 431651 | NCBI WGS metagenome assembly JFJP01 (sample SAMN02602958, study PRJNA72255) | Microbial mat metagenome, whole genome shotgun sequencing project. | biome: fresh water; feature: sink hole; material: water; isolation source: purple microbial (photo- and chemosynthetic) mats found in... | reverse complement strand
GCGGGCGGCGCGGGCGGGCGTGCAGGGCGCGGGGCACTCGCTGGTGGGCTTCGCCTTCCTCGCGGCCAGCGCCATCAACGACGCGCTGGTCTGGGGCGGGGTTTACGCGGGCCCTTCGCTGGCGGCCTGGGGCGTCTTCGTGTTCATCTTCTTCCAGTCGTTCCTGCTGGCCCTGCGCTTTTCGCAGGCCTTCGAGCACAAGGAGCGGCTGGGCCGCGAGCTCGACCACATCAACCATAACCTGGAGAAGCTGGTGCTGGACCGCACGGCCGAGATCGAGCGCCAGAAGGAGGTGCTGCGGGCCCAGTCGGAGAACCTGGAGCGGGTCAACCAGGAGATGCGGGCCCAGAAGGAAGTGGTTGACCTGGCCAACACCAAGCTCCGCGACAGCATCAACTACGCCAGCCGCATCCAGATGGCCATCCTGCCCGACGCCGGGCTGCTGGACCTGCGTCCTGCCGGGCACTTCGTGCTGTGGCGGCCCAAGGAGACGGTCTCGGGCGACTTCCACTGGGCCGCGCGGGTGGGCGACCGCCTGGTGCTGGCCGTGGCCGACTGCACGGGCCACGGCGTGCCGGGAGCCTTCATGTCGATGCTGGGCATCAGCCTGCTCAACGAGATCGTGGAGCGGCGGCACACCACCGCCCCGGCCCAGATCCTCGAGCACCTGCGCGAGGGCGTCAAGTCGGCCCTGGGCCAGCGGGGCGACAGAGGCGAGCAGCAGGACGGCATGGACATCGCCCTGCTGAGCCTGCGCCTGCCCAGCCTCGAGGCCAGCTTCGCGGGAGCGCGCAACCCGCTCTACCTGCTGCGCGGAGGCCAGGTCGAGGTCTTCCGCGGCGACCGCATGCCCGTGGGCGTCTATCGCCGCGAGGCGCCCTTCAGCCAGCAGGCGCTCCAGCTCCGGGCGGGCGACCAGATCTACCTCTTCTCGGACGGACTGCCCGACCAGAGCGGCGGCCCGCAGGGGCGGAAGTTCGGCCAGGAGCGGCTCCGCGCGTTCCTGCTCAGCGTGGCCGAAAGGCCCATGCCCGAGCAGGGGCGGATGCTCGAGGCCGAGCTCGACCGCTGGACCCGCCACCCCGGCGAAGGCATGGAACGCCACCCGCAGCTCGACGACATGCTGGTCCTGGGCCTGCGCCTCTGATCCTGAAATGCCGATTTGGCAAACTTTTCTAGGCACATGGCCGTTATTTGCCAGTTTTGCCTTAAATTTGGAGGTCATAGGGCCAAGTCGTGCCACAATGTCAGAAGCCCTTAGGATGTACGGATTTTGATGGCCCCGAAAGGCGCCTGCCCCAGCACGTCCCGCCCATCCTCCGCACCTTTTACCGAACCGAAACGCCCCCACCCTCATGGAGCCGAAATTTTCCAAAGAAGTAACCGACATACTCGCCTACAGCCGCGAGGAAGCCATACGCCTGCGCCACCCGCAAATCGGGGCCGAGCACCTTTTCCTGGGCATCCTCCGCGAAGGACGAAGCCAGGCCATCGACCTGCTCGAGGCGTTCTCCCTGGACATGGCACTGGTCAAGACGCGGCTCGAAACCGAGCTCCGCGACAAGATCCTGGCCCCGGAGGCCCCCCAGACCGACAACATGCTGATGAGCAAGTCAGGCGAAAAGGCCATGAAGATCCTGCAGCTCGAAGCCAGGGCCGCCGCAAGCGCCCTGCCCAACTCGGTACACCTGCTCCTGGCCATCCTCAAAGACAAGCAAACCATCATCTCTAAAATCCTGGAGGAAAACAACTTGGACTACGAAAACCTCAAAAGCTACATCGGGCAGACCAGCAGTGCCCCCAAGGCCGAGGCCGGACAAGAAGAAGACGGCCCAAAGCCCGGAAACAAAGGCGAAGCCGGAAAAGCCAACCAGCGCAACTCCGACACGCCCGTGCTCGACAACTTCGGCATCGACCTGACCCACGCCGCCGAGCAAGGCAAGCTCGACCCCATCATCGGCCGCGAGACCGAAATCGAGCGGCTGGTGCAGATCCTCAGCCGCCGAAAGAAGAACAACCCCATCCTCATCGGCGAGCCGGGCGTCGGCAAGTCGGCCATCGCCGAAGGCCTCGCCCTGCGCATCATCAACAAGAAGGTCTCGCGGGTGCTCTTCGGCAAGCGCATCGTGACCCTCGACATGGCCTCCATCGTGGCCGGCACCAAGTACCGGGGCCAGTTCGAGGAGCGCATGAAGTCCATCCTCAACGAGCTTTCCCGCACCAGCGACGTCATCCTGTTCATCGACGAGATCCACACCATCGTCGGGGCCGGAGGCGCCAGCGGATCGCTCGACGCCGCCAACATGCTCAAGCCCGCCCTGGCCCGAGGCGAAATCCAGTGCATCGGCTCGACCACCCTCGACGAGTACCGCCAGTACATCGAGAAGGACGGAGCCCTGGAGCGCCGATTCCAGAAGGTCATCATCAACCCCACCAACGAGGAGGAGACCATCCAGATCCTGCACAACATCAAGGAGCGATACGAAGACCACCACAACGTCCGCTACACCAACGAGGCCATCAACGCCTGCGTCAGCCTCACCAGCCGCTACATCACCGACCGCTTCCTGCCCGACAAGGCCATCGACGCCCTCGACGAGGCCGGATCCAACGTCCACATCTCCAACATCCAGGTGCCCAAGCGCATCGACGAAATCGAGAAGGAAATCGAGGAGACCCGCAAGTCCAAGATCAAGGCCGTCAAGAGCCAGAACTTCGAACTGGCCGCCAACTACCGCGACACCGAGCAGAAGCTCATCAAGACCCTCGAGGAAGAGAAGGCCAAGTGGGAGCGAGACCTGCTCCAGCACCGCGAGACCGTCGATGCCGCCAACGTAGAGAAGGTCGTGGCCATGATGACCGGAATCCCCATCCAGAAGGTCGCACAGGCCGAAGGAGCCCGCCTGCTCCAGATGAAGGAGGTCATGAAACTGAGCATCAAGGGACAAGACCAGGCCATCGCCAAGGTCGTCAAGGCCATACAGCGCAACCGCGCCGGCCTCAAGGACCCCAACAAGCCCATCGGAACCTTCGTCTTCCTGGGCCCCACCGGCGTGGGCAAGACCCAACTGGCCAAGATCATCGCCAAGCACCTCTTCGAAGGCGCGGACGCCCTCATCCGCGTTGACATGAGCGAGTACATGGAGAAATTCTCCGTCTCGCGACTGGTCGGAGCGCCTCCCGGATACATCGGCTACGAAGAAGGCGGACAGCTCACCGAGAAGGTCCGGCGCAAGCCCTACAGCGTCGTCCTGCTCGACGAGATCGAGAAGGCCCACCCCGATGTCTTCAACATCCTCCTCCAAGTCCTCGACGAGGGCCACCTCACCGACAGCCTCGGACGCAAGGTCGATTTCCGCAACACCATCGTCATCATGACCTCCAACATCGGCAGCCGCCAGATCCAGGAGTTCGGACGAGGAGTCGGATTCTCCACCACCGAGTCCGACGACGAGGCCCACCGCTCGACCATCCAGAAGGCCCTCAAAAAAGCCTTCGCCCCCGAGTTCCTCAACCGCATCGACGACGTGATCATCTTCAACAACCTTGAGAAGGAGCACATCTTCGAGATCATCGACGTCGAGCTGCAAGGCCTCTTCGACCGCGTCTCCAAGCTCGGCTTCAAGCTCGTGCTCACCCCCGACGCCAAGGACTTCATCGCCGAGAAGGGATACGACAGCAAGTTCGGCGCCCGCCCCCTCAAACGGGCCATTCAGAAATACCTCGAAGACGAAATGGCCGAGGTCATCATCCAAGCCAAGATGCAGGAAGGCAGCATCATACAGGTCAGCCTCAAGCCCGACAAGAGCGGCGTCATCATCGAGGTGGCCAACGAGCAGCCCCACCTGGCCGAAGAAGGACAGCAAGACTGACACGCCCCCATCCGCGATCCCCCAAAAGCCAGCCCTTGACCCGCTCAAGGGCTGGCCTTTTTGCTTGGGGGAAGGGCCCGCGAAACCCACTCTCGCAACTGCCAAAATCCGAAAGGAAGCAACCCAACCCATCTCAATTCCAAAGCCATGATCGCCAGCATCACCCTCAAGAACTTCTTCAGTTTTGGCCAGCAAACCCGGATTGAGCTTTCGCCGGGCGTCAACATCCTCCTGGGCATCAACGGCAGCGGCAAGACGAACTTCGGCAGGGCCCTGCACCTTCTGCACGAAGCCATTGCCGGAGAGGGCCTGGCCAAGCTGTTCCTGGGCGAATGGGGAGGCTTTTCGTCCGTGGCCAATTTTTCAACAAAAGAAAGCGACGAGATTCTGCTCAGCTTCGAGTTCGACCGGGAAGCCTTGAAAATGGCAAACCCTGGCAAGGGATTCGCCTTCCCCGAGAACCCAATCTACGAACTGCGAATTTCAAAACAGGGTGAAAACGATTATTTCCTGAAAGAAAAATTTTCATGTGGAAAATTCTTCTACATGAAAATGAACAACGCCAAAGGCAGCCTGAGCACACGGGATGAGGGAAAAGTCCAACTCAGCCCCTATCCGCCTGAAGATGAAGCGACAAGCCTAGACGCCCGAGAGTCGGTCTTGCGGCAAATTTCAGATCCCCAAAGATTCCACCCGCTCTTCACCCTCAAATCTGCCTTGGCCAAAACCGCTCTCTACAATGATTTCGACACCAGCCCGAGAAGCCCTCTTCGAGGCCCAGCAAAATTCGACCCCTCCAAGCGGCTCCTCCCCAATGGGGAAAACCTCTGCCCGCTGATCCTGAACCTCAAAAACCAACACCTGGCCGAATACGATGAGCTGGAGCGATACGTCCGACAAGTCAACCCGCACTTCAAAGACATCAGCTTCAGCCTCCTGGGACCCAACGCCTACCTGACCCTGCGCGAAAATGGCCTAAGCCGTTCGGTCAGCCTGGAGCACGTTTCCAACGGCACGCTCCGCTACCTCTTGCTGCTGGCAATTATGCTGAATCCCAAACGGGGCAGCCTGCTTGTTTTGGACGAGCCGGAAACAGGATTGCACCCCGACATGATCGCCTCCGTGGTCGAGCTGCTCAAAAAAGCCGCCCAAAACGGGACACAATTCTTCGTGGCCACGCACTCCCCCTTGCTGGTCAATGGCTTCGACTTGGAAGACATTCTGATTTTTGAGAAAAATGAACAAAACGAAAGCGTAGTCAGCATGAAATCTGAAGACGATTTTGAAGAATCAATGCGGTTTAAAACAATGCAAAGTTGCTTTCACAGGTGAAATATCCGAACACAAGCTGTCCTAATATCAAGTTGCGCTCATGGGTGGAACATCCCAAGTACAAGCACCCGATAAAAATCGGGCTGTTCCGCCAATCCCGAAGGGATTGAATATGGATAGCCCCGGATGAAATCCGGGGAGCAGAGAACAAGCGGGAACCAGAACCCCGTAGGGGTTCAATGCGAAAACCAATACACACCAAGTCAATCTACCACGTTAGATAGCAACTTGGTATAAGGAGCTCCCTTCGAACGCACGGGCATCGCCGCAAAAGCCCCGAAGGGGCGCCATATCATAGCGATGGGTGAAGCCCATCGGAACGGAAACTCCACTCATTCCCAAGCCCTGAAAGGGCGCAACAATCAGGCGAAGGGCAAAGGTCGTGGCGCGGGAATCTAGACCTTCATAACCCATGAGGATAATTTCACCCCTTCGGGGTTCTCTTCTTGGGCTTGGCTCCGCTTTCTACAATCATGGCACCCCTTCGGGGTTGGGCGAGTCTTCAAGGCAATCCATCCCGTTTGAAAGCAACTTGGCATCCGACAATCCTTCGCCGTATCGAAGTCAAAAGCAGGAAAAATCAAGGAAAAACCGCGAAGCTACGCCAAGGCCAAGGATGGCCCCTTGCTCATCGGACTTCTCAAGATCGGCGAACTTCAAGACGTCTTCTCCGAATTGGAACGCATGGTCAAATTCCTCAAAGACAGGGGCATAGCCAACACATAACCCAGCCCCTCCCCTAGCCTTTCCAGCGCAGGCGGGCGTCGGCCACCACCAGGCCTTGCGGCGTGGCCATCAGCGGGTTGATGTCCATCTCCTGGATTTCGGGATGGGCCAGGCAGAGCCGCTGGACCTTGAGCAGGGCCTCGATAAAGGCGTCGAGGTCGATGCCGGCCTTGCCGCGCGCGCCCAGCAGGACAGGGTAGCCGCGCAACTGGGCCAGCTCGTGCCGCAGCTCCGCGGCGCTGGTGGGCAAGAGCACCGAACGCAGGTCGCGGAAGATCTCGACGTAGATGCCGCCCAAGCCGAAGAGCATCAGCGCGCCCATCTTGCGGTCGCGCTTGATGCCCACGAACAGCTCGGTGCCCGCGAGCATGGCCTCGGCCGAGACGCCCACGCAGCCGGGCAGGGCGCGCAGCCGCTCCCAAGCCGCGCGGACGGCGGACGTTTCGCGCAGGTCGAGGGCCACGCCGCCCGCGTCGGACTTGTGCAGCAGGCCTTGGGCCTTGAGCACCAGCGCGCCACGGGCCCGGAGCATCGGCTCGGCCTCCTCGGGCGAGGCCAGCAGCAACGGCCGGTTCACGACCAGGCCGACGTCCTCGAGCAGGCCGTGGACCTCGTCTGCGCTGGCGAATCCGTCGCTGGCGGGAAGCTGCGGCGAGCGGGTGCAAGTCCCCGGATCCTGCCCAGGAAAGTAGGCCTCGACCCGGCGGAGCGCGCCCAGCGCCTCGGCGAAGCGCACCTCGTCGGCGAAGAAAATGCCTCCGGCCTCGCGGAATTCGTCGAGGGCCTCGGCGGCGTTGACCACCGAGGGCAGAATGGCGTAAATCGGCTTGCCGGCCTGCCGCTGCTTTTCGAGCAGGAGCCGGTACGCGGCGTTCACCGGAACCAGGCCCGGACTGCCGAAGATGACGGCCAGCAGGTCCACCTCGGGGCTATCGCGCAGGAAATCAATGGAAAGCGCAAGCTGCTCGGGCGTGCCGGTGGCCAGGATGTCGATGGGGTTCTCGGCCGAGGAGCCGGGGAAAAGCTGGGCGAGCAGGGCCTGCTGGGCGGGACTGCCGGGCAGGGCGGGCACCTCGAAGCCTTCGCGCTCGAGGGCGTCGGCCAGCAGCACGGCCGGACCTCCGGCATGGGTAACGATGCCCACCCGCCTGCCCGCGGGCAGTGGCCCATGCGCGGCCACGGCGGCGGCGGCCACGAGCTCCTCGCGGCCGCGGCAGCGCAGGACGCCCTGCTGGCGCAACAGCGCGTCCACGAACGCGTCGTCCGTAGCCATCGCGCCCGTGTGCGAGGCCGCCGCCCTGCCGCCCGCCCGCGAAGCTCCCGCCTTGAGGGCCAGCACAATGGCGCCCTTTTGCCGAAGCGAGAGGCAGTGCCGGGCGAACTTCCGCGGATCGCGGATGCTCTCGGTGTAGATCAACTTGACGCGGGGCGAAATTCCCGGCTCGTGGTGCTCGTCCCAATGCTCGAGGATCTCCTCGATGCCCACGGTGGCGGCGTTGCCCACCGAAAAAAGGCTGGCCAGCTCCAAGCCCCTGGGCAGGGCCGCCTCGAGGATGAAGACCGCCGTCGCGCCCGAGCCCGACGCGAAATCGACGCCCGAGGGCCGCAACTTCGGCACAGGCGTGGTGAAAATGGCGGAGACCCACGGATTCATGAACCCCACGCAGTTGGGCCCGACCAGGCTGGCCCCGGCGGCCTCGACAATGGCGCGCAGGCGGCTTTCGAGGGCCGCGCCGACAGGGCCATCCTCCGAAAATCCGGCCGAAAAGACGACCAGGCCGGCGACGCCCTTGTCGCGGCAAAGCAGCTCGGCCGCCTCGACCGCCGCCGCCGCCGGCACCGACAAGATCGCCAGGTCCACCTGCCCCAGCGCCTCGACCGACGGCAGGCAAGGCAGGCCCATGATCTGGGCCCGCTTTGGATTCACCGGGAAAATCTTGCCGGAAAAACCACTGGCGACCAGGTTGTGCAGGGCCTTGCCTCCTGGCTTGCCGAGATCGTCGGAAGCACCGACGACGGCCACCGAACGCGGACGTAAAAACTTGGAATTGAGCATCTTTATAGGATTGAAAGGGCATCGGACTCCAAAGTTAAGCAAAAAAACCAACCTGCTCGCTGGCTTTGGGAAAAAGTTAGGAAAAAGGATCTGCCGGAAACCAAAGTGGAAAATGAATGCCAATCATTTCCATAAGTGGGAAAATCAAATGACCAATATGCCCGCCTTTTTATTCTATGGATTTGTCAATCAATACATAATTCAAAATCATTAAGCATTATAAAAAAAACGACCGCCGAAAGTAGAATAATCACCAGAAATAAATACTTTTATATTTGCTTTAAGCCTCTGAAAAGCAACCTAACCCAGACATCAACCCACTAAACCCGGCCCCATATGGACATTCAGGACGTCATAGAATACCTTTCGCACCTCGACCCCGAGGAGACCACGAGCATCGACCTTTCGAACAAGGACATCGACCAGATTCCGCCTGAAATTGGTGATTTCGTCTATCTGGAATACCTCAACCTGGGCTACAACAACCTGACGGAACTGCCTGATGAAATCTGCGAGATGAAAGAGCTCAAAACATTGCTCTTGCTGCGCAACAACCTTCGGAAACTTCCCGAAAAACTTTACGAGCTCCAAGAGCTGACCATGCTCGACATCAGCTACAACCCCATCATCGAGCTCCCACACAAGATTGAACTGCTCACCAACCTCAAGTCGCTTGACGCCAGCTACTGCAAAATCTCGAAACTGCCGCTTGAATTTACCAAACTGCTGAGCCTCAAGGATGTCCACCTCGAAGAAAACCCTTTCGAGTTCCCGCCTTCCAAGGTCATACGCCGCGGCTTGTACGCCACGATGTACTACCTGACCGAGGAAATCAAGAAGCAGAACGCTTCCCGCATCATGCTCCAGGTCTTCAACATGCCGTCCAACATCCAAGCGCAATTCGAGTCCTTCGTCAGCATTTTTGACCAGGTTGTCTCCGTTGAAGGAAAACACAGTTTCAGCTTCGAGACCAACTTCCTGAATCCCGATTCGGAAACCGATTTTCGAGTGGACGACGAGGTGCAGAACCGCCTCTATGATGTTCTGAGCTTCCTTCACGGGAACCTCGAGGCCATTCTCAAAGGCGAATCCGAGAACTTCAAGATCCACCAGGCTGACTCACGCGCTTTTGAAATCAAGAACGACATCAACCGACTCAACGCCAGCCTCACGGCCAAAATCGAATCCCTGCAACACCTCCAGGCCAAAATGGAAAATTTCGTCAAGCTGCTCTGATTGCGTCAAACAACAAAGTTTTTCCAATTCTGACCATAACAACACCACAAAATGAAGTTATCCCATTGGATTGCCGCTTTCGGCTTCACCCTTGCCACCGCGGCCTGTGGCGGCGGCACCGAACCTGCCACCGAAACGAACACCGAGACAAACTCAAGCACCGAATCAAATCAAGGCACTCAAAACCAAGGCTCTAACTCCTCCGAAGAACCCATTGAAGTTGAGTACACGTCTTGTGAAGATCTGATGCTCGCCTTGGTGGCCGAGACCGAGAGCTACAAAGACCTCGTGGCCACGCTACCCGACGGCAAGCATGGAATCCGGATCGAGAACGTCCCGCAAGGCGACTCGCCCATGTACGATTTTGCCGTTTTTGAGGACAGCCAGACCCATGTCGTAACACTCGGAAGATATACCGCGAATGCCGAAACAGGCGAAATATTCGAGTACGACCTCATCATGGACGAGATGAAACCCTTGGAAGCCGATCCCCGATTGCTGAAGATGGTCTCGGAAGTCTGCCCATGAAATTGATTTCGCACGAAATCGCCAACCTGCTGGCTTTTAGTGGCTTGCTGGGTTTCCTGGCTGCCTGTTCAAGCGCAAGCGCTCCCGATTCTCCTTCGACTGGCGGCCTGGCCAGCGCAGAAGACACGCTTGTGCTGGAACAGGCTCCGGACAGCGGAATCTTCTCAATTTTGGGCGTTGGCGACATCATGTTGGGAACGAATTTCCCATCGGAGGCCTACCTGCCGCCCAACAACGACTGCGCTCCGCTGCTGGCCTCGGTGCGCGACAGCCTCCGCTCGGCCAGCCTGACTTTCGGCAACTTGGAAGGGACTTTCCTTGACAAGGGCGGGCAGGAGAAAGTCTGCGAAGACCCATCGGTCTGCTACGCCTTCCGATCGCCAAGCTCCTACTTCGCCTGCCTGGTGGATGCCGGTTTCGACCTTTTCAGCATGGCCAACAACCACGCCGGCGACTTTGGACCGGAAGGCATCGAAAACACGCGGAGGCTGATAGAGGCAGCGGGCCTGCTGCACGCGGGCCTGCTGGCGCACCCGGTCTCCATCGGCGAGTTCGAAGGGCGAAAGGTGGGCCTCTGCGCCTTCGCCCCGAACAACGGCACCTGCGATTTGCGCGACTTGCCCGAGGCCATCCGCATCGTGCAGGCCTTGGACTCTGTCTGCGACATTGTTGTGCTCTCGTTCCACGGCGGCGGCGAAGGCCGGGGCTTCCTCAACCTGCGCGGTGGAATCGAGTGGTACGTGGGCGAAAACAGAGGTGATGTCCAGAAATTCGCCCACCGGATGGTGGAAGCCGGCGCCGACCTGATTTTTGGTCATGGGCCGCACGTCCCAAGGGCGCTCGAATGCTACAAAGGCCGGATGATCGCCTACAGCCTTGGGAACTTCTGCACCTACAGCCGCATGAACCTGGACAGCGAAAATGGTTGGGCGCCCATGCTGAAAGTCTATCTGGAAAAGGACGGGAGCTTGCGCTGGGCACAAATCATCTCCGCCCGCCAAATCGACGAAAAAGGAACGTTGCTAGACCCAGAAATGAACGCCGCGACACTAATGCGAAGGCTGACACAAACCGATCTGCCGAATTCCGGCTTGGCCTTCAAGGAAAATGGCGTTGTCGTCCCTGTCCAAAAATGACAAGCGATACCGGAGGCCAAGGATTCTAAAACAACAAAAAGGGGCGATGCGCGAACGCTCCGCTTCAAAAGGGTCTATTGAAAATCGACCGCCGGCCGGATGCCCGTCGGGTAAAGCATGTCGTCAGGGTTGCTCTTGCTTCGTTTGAACACATTGCAAGAAAAGCGGTCCTGTTTCCAATGCCCACCCCGGAGCACGCGCTGAGTACCAACTTCAGGCCCCGTAGGCTTTATTAGCCTTCGATTGGGATAATTGCCTGAAAACCAATCGGAACACCACTCGAAGGCATTGCCGGACATGTCGTAGATGCTGATCGCGTTGCTCTGGTAGCTACCCACAGGCATCGTGCCATATTTCTCGAGGCCGGTGGCTTGCCCAGTGTTCTCGAAATAAGCAGCCACAGAAGAAATACTATCGCTACCAGCATACAAATACTTGGGAACCAGATATTCTGCCACAATGCTGTCACCGACAAACTCCCTAAAGGTCTTGGATTTGTGGCCCCCAATGGCAGCATATTCCCACTCGGCTTCTGAAGGCAACCGCAAGCCGTAAAACCTGCAAAATTCATTGGCTCCATGCCAAGAAACATGAACAATGGGATTCGATTCCTTTCCAGAAACAGGAAACCACCAAGCCTTCTGCTCGTCATAATAAACGTTCAAATCAGTCGGCTTGAACAAAGGCTTGCCGGCCGCCTCACCCGTGCGAATCTTGTCCTGTCCATATTCATTCAGGAAATTCGCGAAGATTCTGTTGGTTATCTCAAACCTCGACATCCGAAAGGTTGGCAGCTCGACCAAGTGCTCCGGACGCTCCTCGAATTGGCCCTTGTTGTTTCCCATACGGAATGTTCCACCATGCACCGTGATCAGGGAGGCGTACAAGTCGCGATAGTTTTCAAGATACGAATTGGCATCAAACTCCGAATTGGTCATCCATAGGGGCTTGTCATTGGTTTCGAGGGCGATCCTGAGGTAACGTTCACCCTCGCCGACCTGGCCCGTTTTGAACATGTCAATGGCAGTCTGCCGAAACAAGTCGAAATAGCTGCTCGTAGAGTCGGAGTCCTCCACGCGGTTGGCCACCAGATTGATAAGCCTGTCGGCATCAGCCCGGGCAATGATGGCCCGGTTGGTCTGGACGGCGCCCCAGATGGCGAAAAAGACTGCTACGACAGCTACTGCCGAGCTGATGAACAAAAGGAAGCGCTGCCGAATGGCGGCCTTGGCAGCCTGCTCAATTTTTTCTTGTTGCAGTCGTAGCAATTTCTCACGGTTCTTCCTTTCATCTTCACTCTTCTTTAAAATCGCATCTTTGCTGTTCAACAAAAAACGGAACTGCAAAAGAGTTGGAAGCGGCCTTTTCTTCGACCTTGCCAGCCAGCTTTCAGATTGTTCAACAATATCGTGAGGATTATGCTTGTGCATTTCGGCCCAGGTCGCGGCGTCGAACGCGGTCTCCAGCCAAGTCTCCGCAATGGTGAAGGCCGAACCGGAAAGAAGGTATTCCATCTCGCGTCCGTGCTCGTCCCAATCCATCGCGTTTTGCAAGTAGCGTGTATGCTTTTGAACGTATTCGCGATCCAGATCGATCGTGCGCAGCAGCTCGCTGAAAGCATCGTTGAAATCCGAGTTGATGAAATTGATCCACTGGACCGAGCCCAAAACCGATGGAAGAGTCTGGACATCAGTCAATTGGTGCAAGATGGTAACCATCCTCTTGCCCTTTTGCTGCGCATAGCTGACCTCGTCGGCGCAATAGGGCGAATTGACGGAACTGGGCGAAATGATGAACAAAAAGTTGTCGGACGAGTTGATGCCCGAGTAGATTTCTTTTTGGAAATCGGATGCCGAAGCGATGCTTTCCTGGTCAAACCAAGTCGTCTTGCCACTGAGCTGCAGGCGCTCGTTGATCATCCGCGCGAAATCGCCATCCGAACGACTGTAGGAAATGAAAACCTCCGTTCCCAACATCCCAGTTTTGGCGTCGCTTTCCTCGATGAACTTCCGGTGCAAGTCCGTGGCCGGATGCTTCTTGCTGATGCTCTGCTTGAGCCAGACCTTAGCGTTTTGAAGGTTGTAACCACGTAGCAAAATGCTCTGGTTCTGCTTCTGTACCAGCCATTTCATGGCCTGCACCAACAAGGCCCGATGGTGGTCAAAATAACTTTGGTCATAACCCAGAACATTCACCAGCCGGTCCAAAGAATTGGCGAAAGGAGTCTTGCCCCGACGCGCCTCAACGTCAGCGTGGACATCATCGTGGCTCTTGACCTCAACATGAAGTTCATCGGTCAAGTCCGTGAAATCAAGAGCCGTAAGTTTTTCAATGCCAGGAAGTTCTATGGTCTTATCGAAATCTAGCCCCTTCTCCACAACAACCGGAATGATGCGCTTGTTGAAAGAACGGGCCAGCGCAAATTCCCTCAAACAATCGGTGTTTTCGAGAGATTTTCGAGAAATCACATATACAAAGTTGGAAGAGGAAACGATACCGTCCTTCATGCCCTCCTCGTAGCTCAATCCGCTGCTTATATCATTGGCGTTCAGCCACGTAGAGTAACCGCTCTTGGAAAGACCAGCCAAGATTTTAAGCACCTGGGGCCTGTCCGACTCGTCCTCGCAAAAGTAAGCGTCGCACTGCATGTTGTAGGCGTTCTTCTTTGACTCCATGATGAAAGCACCAACAAGGTCCGTTGGCAAGCAAGGCGGCGAAGTGATCTGGCCGGTTGGAGTCCTGAACTCGCGCTTGCTCCTGGCAAGCCATTCCTCCGCGTTCTGTCGATCTTTGCCAACCAAAAGCAACTGGGTAGCACGGTGGTTTTGTTCCCACCTCAGCGCGTGATCGAGAAGATTGGTATGGCGACGAACAAAATCCTTGTGGCTTTCCAACAAATTGAAAAGATTCTCAAAAACAAAGTCGAAATTATCAATGAAACCCCACTGGTCGTCCTGGACTTTCAGGATGCGTTCTTGCTCTTCGAGGGCGCGTTGCGAAAGCTCTAGGGCTTTTGTGGAAAGCTGTCGCATGTAAATCCAGTTGCGCTTGGCCGCTTCGGAGTCGATGCGCTTCCATGTCTCCGAATCCTCCGGCTCCACGTGAAGGATGGGAATGATACGCTTTTTGTATTTAACGGCCAAGACCAACTCCTTGTAACAATAAATCGAATTGATTGAGTGCGGCGACATGACATAGATAAAATTATCGGCGCGCCGAATGCCATCATCTATTTGCTCCTGAAAATCAACACCCAAGGGAATGTCGTTCATATCAAACCAAACCTGGTACCCTTTGCCGATCAGGCGTTCGTAGAGCTTGCGGGCAAAGGCGAGGCTATGGCGCCTACCGTATGAAATGAAGACGTTGCGGAGCTTGGCCGGATCGTTGACCAAGGCGTCCTGCGTCAACTCTTGCGCCGAGTTGAGCAAGTCCGCAACTTCGGACAATGAATTTTTCCAGACCGCACCGTTCTTCAAAATCATATGCCCGAGCCGATTGAGGTCTCGCTGCTGTTCGGGCGTGAAAGTCAGGCCGCCATCTTCACTCAAGTAGCAAAAAATTGTCCGGTCTGGCTTTTTGTAACTGTCGTCGGAAATCTCGGCCACCGAGTAATGGCCGTGCATGAGAGGCGTAAGCACATAGAGGCAAAAGTCGCAGTTTTCGCGCTCATAAAGCTCTCTTTTCCAGGCTGCTTCGTTCCATTCATCAACCACAGGGTCAAAAAAATCGACCTTGAGCATCGGAATCAGCCGTTTTCTCCAGTCGGAGCCGTTTACTGTACCACCCAGGAAAACTTTCATGGTCTTCGCGCAAATTGTAGATTTGAATCACCGCACTATTTCCTAATGCCAGCTAAAGATAGCACAATAAAGCAAGCAGGCAATAGCCAGAAAAAGGAATTCCTAGCCCAACAGGGCATTTTCAAAATAGGGAACAGCAAGAGACCAAAAACAAGTTGAACGAAAGTACGATTCCTGGAAAATGACGTTTGTGAATCTTGAAAAAAGAAATTAAGTTTGGCTTCAAACCCACAACCATGATCAAAAGAATCGCTCTCATCCTACTCCTCCTGACGCACTTGCCCGAATGGGCGCACGCGCAACTTTTGAACGGTCCTGCACTGGTATTCCTGAACATGACACATGACTTTGGGCAATTCTCCGAGGAAGGCGGACCGGTTAGTTATCGCTTCATGTTTGTCAACACAGGAAGCCAACCACTTGTTGTACAAAATGTTGAAGCATCATGCGGATGCACCTCGCCCGACTGGACCAAAGCGCCGGTCATGCCCGGAGACACTGGCTATGTCGCAGCGACCTACGACCCGGCCGGACGACCCGGGCCCTTCACCAAGACCCTGGCAGTCAGTTCGAACGCAAACCAGCCCCAAGCCATTCTCACCATCAAAGGCAACGTCTTGACAAGGCCTATTCAAACAGCAGACATCTTTCCCTTTGAAATGGGACCAATTCGGCTCAAATACGACCATCTGTCTTTCTCGAAAATGAAATGCACCGAAGAAAAAACACTCTCCTTTGAGGTCATAAACACACAAAGCCAGAGCGTTGAAATCAACTTCAAAAATGTACCTAGCCATTTGACCATCAGCACCATCCCACAAGTAATTCCACCCAACCAGGAGGGCGTCATCAAAGTAACCTTCACAGCGAAAAAAACCAATGACTGGGATTATGTTGTAAACCACTTCTGGTTAGCGTTCAACGGACAAGAAAACCCAAACCACCGGCTTTCCGTCAGCGCAACGATCGAAGAGGACTTTAGCAGCCTCAACGCAAGGGATTTGGAAAAAGCCCCAGTCGCAAAATACGACAAACAAACCATTGAAATGGGCAACATCACTCCCGACTCGAAAGTCGAAAACACCTTCACTATAACCAACGATGGCATGGATGACTTGATTATCCGGAAAATAAGGACAAGCTGCGGCTGCACAATTGCGACACCGCAAAAAACATCACTCCCAGGAGGTGAATCCACGGAGATCCATGTAGTATTTGATGCGCATGGGCTCACGGGCCTTCAACGCAAGACCATTACCGTCATCACCAACGACCCGAAAAATCCACGCATGGTGCTTTGGCTCAAAGGAAACATCCTAGAAAACCGATAAACACAAGCAACGAAAGGCCAAGTCGCCGAGTTGGAACAATGCGCGGGTATAGCCATTTCCTCCTTTCAACCCTACTGCTCGTGGCAACGATGCAGGCTCTTACCATCGTACCCATCAGCAGAAGCATTTTGTACGAAACACGAGAAGTGCGTGGCAACAATTGGCAATGGCTCACAATCGAAAAAAATGAACTGGAAAACCCAAATCTGTTTCGATTCGTCGAACAAGGTGAGTTTCGATACAATGGCGAAATGTTTGACTATACCAATTCGGAGAAGACAGAAACTGGGATGCGCTTTTGGGGGCGCTTCGACAAGCTGGAAAGCTGGCTGCTAAAACAAACCGAAAAAAGCCAGAGCAAGAACAACACTCAACAGAAACTGCTCATCGAAAAATGGTACACTAGCCTCTATGTCAGCAAATCAATTGACTTGGCAGAAATGTTCATTCCCGTCTTGAGTCATCAATGCGCAGTAAACTGTTACACTCCGAATGCTTTCCTTACAAAAATTGAAAAGCCTCCTGCCGTCAGATTTGTGAAATAGCCGCCAAGAACCCCTGGCCAGCTTGACATTGGTGCAATTCGCACACATGCATGAAAACACATTGGTTTATGTTTTCAATGTTCATCATTTCACAATTTCAACAAGACAAAATGAAAACATCAGTCTTAACATTAGTGCTCGCCTTGATCATTCAGATGAGCTTGGCACAGCAAATTGTCGTCATCGACAAAACAGATCTGCAGCCCATTTCAGGTGTGTATATTTACAACAAATCCAAAACAATTTCAGCGCTTAGCGACGAACGAGGCAGGGCTGACTTATCCGAATTTGGGAAGGACGAAGAGCTGACTTTCCAGCACAGAGGATACGAAGAAATCGTTGCCCAAGCTCGCGACTTTGACGGAACCAACAACAAAATCCCACTGGTTCCTAGTCTGATTGGAATCAACGAAGTGGTAATTTCTGCCAACAAATGGGAACAAAGTGGCCAAGAAATTGCGAACCGTATCGCAAGCATGAACGCAAAACAAATCGAATTTCAAAACCCTCAAACCAGCGCCGATTTGCTGCAAAGGACCGGCTTGGTTTACATACAAAAAAGCCAATTGGGCGGGGGAAGCCCCATGCTGCGGGGCTTTGCGGCCAACAGGGTGCTGATAGTGGTTGATGGCGTCCGCATGAACAACGCAATTTTCAGAAGCGGGAATCTTCAAAATGTCATTTCACTGGATGCCAATGCCTTGGAAGGTAGTGAAGTCATCTTCGGACCAGGCTCCGTGATCTACGGCAGCGATGCCCTGGGAGGCGTGATGGACTTCCATACGCGTGGAGCGTTGCTTTCCACGAGCGCGAACCCCTTGCTGAGAGCCTCGGGAATGACCCGCTACTCTAGCGCAAACAGTGAAAAAACAGCAAACATGGCATTAAATCTGGGATGGCAGAAAATTGGGCTTTTTTCTTGCATAAGCTACTCCGTTTTTGATGACCTGCGAATGGGAAGCCATGGACCAGCGGAGTATCTACGAACTCAATACGCGCATCGCGTGGACGGAAGCGACAGTACCCTGGACAATTCCAACCCATTGCTCCAAAAACCAACGGGCTACAGCCAATTCAACATTCTTCAAAAATTGCGCTTCAGACCCAATGAAAAATTGGACATCAACTACTCTTTTCATCACTCTGAAACATCAGATCTTCCGCGGTATGACAGGCTTTTGGAATACCGCGATGGCAAGCTGCGCGACGGTGACTGGCACTATGGGCCACAAATTTGGAACATGAACCACTTGAAATCCGAATGGCAATATTCCAATCTTTTTTTCAGCAGAATGAGGACTTCCTTTTCGCATCAAATCTTTGAAGAAAGCCGACACAACAGAGATTTTGGCGATGATGTCATGACAAGCAGATTAGAGCACGTTACTGTTCTATCAACAAATTTTGATTTTGAAAAGAATATAGATGAAATCATGGAATTGTTTTACGGAATCGAAGCGACCCACAACCAGGTTCGCTCAGAGGGATTCAATAAAAACATCCTAACGAACGAGCAGGAGCCGACATCGAGCCGATACCCAGATGGAGCTACTTACCAATCGCAGGCGATTTACGCGAACATCAACCTGCCATTGGGACATAAGTTGAATATCAATGCAGGGGCAAGAATGAACCACGTTTCGCTAAAGTGTGATTTTAGCGACAAGACATTCTACAATTTCCCCTACGATGCCATTGAGCTTTCGTCATGGGCCGCCAATGGAAGTCTGGGCATCAGCTTTCGGCCCGCCGCATCATGGCAGTTGAGCGCGAACCTGTCCAACGGGTTTCGCGCTCCAAATGTGGATGACATTGGAAAAATTTTCGACTCCGAACCGGGCAATGTCCTTGTTCCCAATCCTGAATTGGGTCCGGAAACGGTTCGCAATCTTGAATTTGGAGTTGTAAAAATGTTTGATGAGCAAGCAAAAATTCAAACTACGATTTTCGGAAGCACGATGCAAAATGTCATAACACGAAGGGCGTATAGTTTCAACGGCCAAGATTCCATCCTCTACGATGGGACACTAAGCCAAGTCGAGGCCCTTGTGAACGCAGAACACGCAGTCATCTATGGGGTTCAGCTTTCGGGGTTCATACAAATCCTCAATGGGTTGGGACTTGAATCGCACCTGACCATCACCAAAGGATTCGAGGAAGACAGCCTGCCATTGCGCCATGCTCCGCCAACCTACGGACGAACAAGCCTAAGCTATCAAACACGTAAAATAAGAATTGGAATTGAAGCCGAATACAACGCAAAAATAGCACACGAAAATCTAGCTCCTAGCGAGTTGGACAAACCACACTTGTACGCTATCGATGACCAGGGCAGGGCCTACTTTGCTTCGTGGCATAGCCTCAACAGCCGACTTTCGTACCAGTTGAACGAATACCTGCAACTGAATCTCGGCCTGGAAAACATGACAGACCAGCGGTACAAGACCTACTCATCGGGAATAGTAGCTCCCGGTAGGAACTGGATTTTCACCTTTAGGGCAAGATTTTGACAGCATAAGTCTCCCGGATTTGTTTCCGGGGGACTTTTTCTAAACAATTTTGCAACATGGATTGCGAAAGCTAAGGCAAAGACTTAATTTAGCGCATCAACAGCAACCCGCAATTTCGATGTGCCCCACCCACATACCCCTTCAACATGAAAAAAATAATACTCCACTTCTGGATCGCAGCAATTTCCATTTCTTGCACTAGTGAAAAAACGAAGCCAGAAACATTCCAAGAAGAAAGCTCATTAGCCCATTGGATTGCCAACAACTATGAAAAAAGGGAAGAGTACATTCCTATGCGCGATGGAATCTTGTTGCATACAACGATTTACTCACCCAAAGACACAAGTATTTCATATCCAATACTTTTGAAAAGAACGCCTTATGGGTGCTATCCTTATGGAGACACACTGTTTGCTGATGAACTTGGCCCGGCAGAAGGATACGCCAAAGAAAAGTTCATTTTCGCCTACCAAGACGTCCGTGGCCGTGTCATGTCATACGGAGATTTTGTTGACATGAGACCGATGGTTTCAATAGAAAACCCCGATACAATCGACGAGAGTACCGATGCTTATGACACGATAGATTGGCTGGTGGAAAATGTCAAAAACAACAACGGAAATGTTGGAATCTGGGGAATTTCATATCCAGGTTTTTACGCTGCATGTGCCTTGGTGAACGCACACCCGGCACTCAAGGCCAGTTCGCCACAAGCTCCAATTTCGGATTGGTATTTTGATGATTTTCACCACAATGGCACCTTCTTCCTTCCCCATTTTTTCAACTTCTTCCATATTTTCGGACGCGAGATCGATAATCCTACCCAAGAATGGCCAAGCAATTTCGATCATGGGACTCCTGATGGCTACGACTTCTTTCTCAATGACCTTGGGCCGCTTTCGAATGTGAACAGAAAATTCTACAACGGGGAGGTGCCATTTTGGGACTCGCTAACTCAACATCCTAACTATGATGACTTTTGGAAGCAACGTAGTGTGCTCCAGCATTTGAGAGGAATCGAAACCGCCGTTCTTGTAGTGGGAGGGCAATTTGACGCCGAGGATTTGTATGGTCCCAACCAAGTGTATCAGACCATCGAAAAAAACAATCCAAAAGCAAACAATCATTTTGTATTTGGACCTTGGATACATGGAGGTTGGACCCGCAGCGATGGAAGCTCGCTGGGATCGGTTTATTGGGGTAATTCGCCATCGCCGTCAGCTTACTATTACGAAAACATCGAATTGCCTTTCTTCAAAAAATACCTGATGGGCCTGGAAGTCAGTTTGGAAGAAGCCTATGTCTTTGAAGGTGGCAACAACCAATGGCGAAGTTTTGAGCAATGGCCTCCGAAAGACGCTAAAGCTGACTCTCTCTTTCTGTCTGCAAATGGTGCCTTGAGTAGCACTTTTTCAGAAGGTTTCAGTAGCTTTATCAGCGACCCATCAAAACCTGTTCCCTATACGCAATCCATCACGACTGGCATGGCCAAGGAATACATGGTCGAAGATCAACGTTTCGCCGCGAGAAGGCCGGATGTGCTCGTATTTCAGACCGATGCGCTTGGTGAAGCCCTTACGCTTTCAGGCCCATTGCTTGCCAACCTGCTGGTTTCCACGAATCAAACCGATGCTGATTGGGTAGTTAAGCTGATTGATGTTTATCCGGACGACCACCCTGGCTTCCCTGAAATGGAAAACAACCAGCCGATGGGTGGTTTCCAGCAACTGGTGCGGAGCGAGGCCTTCCGAGGAAGGTATCGGAATTCCTTCGAGCATCCAGAGCCCTTTTCGCCGGGCAAACAGGAATGGGTGCGCGTTCCTATGCAAAGTGTTTATCATACATTCCTAAGCGGACATAAAATTATGGTTCAAATTCAAAGCACCTGGTTTCCGCTGATGGACAGGAACCCACAGCGCTACGTTGACAACATCTTCACCGATCCGAACGAAGATGATTTTGTGCCAGCCGTGCACAATGTTTATGGCCAGTCATACATCCGATTCCTAACTTCCGAAAAATGAGTGATGATGAACAACAGTGAATCTTACTTTCTAAGCATTGACGCTGGAACTCAGTCCATTCGCGCGGCGCTGATAGATCGATTGGGAAATTTTTTGGACCTCGAGAAGATTGCCATTGAGCCTTACTTCTCTCTTCGTCCGGGTTGGGCCGAGCAGGATCCACAATACCTTTGGGAAAAGTTCTGCGAATGTACAAACAAATTGCTTTCAAGAAACCAATCGGCCCGGATTGCATCACTTTCAGTAACAACGCAAAGAGGCACTGTTTTTTTTGTGGACAAAGACGGAAATCCGCTTCGCGCAGCGATAACTTGGCTCGACCAAAGACAAGCCAAAGAAGAAAGCTGGCCAGGCCCGCTGCTGAAATCGACCTTCAAAATTGCGCAGGTTTGGGAAACAATCCATCATGCAAAATCGGAAAGCGAGCTCAATTGGGTCCGTCAAAATGAAAAAGAAATCTGGAACAAGACATCCAAAATTCTCTTTGTCTCTGGCTTTTTCCAACACAAATTGACAGGCAAATTCGTGGACTCGACCGGTAACATTGTGGGGTTTGTCCCTTACGACTACAAGAACAACCGATGGGCAAAGCCTAACGACTTGAAATGGAAGCTCTTCCCATCGAGCCTAGAGCAATATCCTGAACTGGTATGGCCAGGCACCCAGATTGGCACAGTCAGCGAAAATGCGAGCCGTGAAACCGGCATACCCAGCGGTACGATTGTCATTGCCTCGGCGTCGGACAAAGCCTGCGAAATCTTGGGCGCAGGAGTTTTGGAACCCGGAAAAGCTTGCTTGAGTTTTGGAACAGCCGCGACGGTTAGTCAAACACTGAAAAGATATGTCGAAGTCGTCCCGCTGCTCCCCTCCTACTCCGCCGCCGTGCCGGGGCATCATAACACAGAAGTGATGATCAGAAGAGGGTTCTGGATGGTCAACTGGTTCAAGAAGCAGTTCGCCCATCGCGAAGTCAGCCTGGCCTCGGAACAGGGAGTCGCGGCTGAAGTGCTTTTTGACGCGCTATTGAACTCGGTTCCAGCAGGTTCGGAGGGTCTTGTGCTACAACCCTATTGGTCTCCGGGCGTTCGCCAACCCGGTTCAGAAGCCCGCGGAGCAATCATTGGATTCTCGGACGTCCATACCCGGGCACATCTTTACAGGGCCATCGTGGAGGGCCTGGCTTTTGCGCTGAAAGCTGGACTCGAAACAACACAAAAAAGAACAGGAACCTTCGCAAAGGAGCTGGTAGTGGCAGGTGGTGGCTCACAAAGCGAAGAGGGGATGAAAATCACTGCGAATGTTTTCAACATCACCACATCAAGGCCACATACCTTCGAAACCTCGGCCCTGGGAGCCGCTATCAACATGGCCGTTGGAATGGGAATCTACCCCAGCTACGAAAAGGCAATCGGAGCAATGTGCCGATTCAGAGACAAATTCGAGCCAAATCCGCAACAAGTCATTATTTACAACCAGTTATACAACAAAGTTTACAAAAAAATGTACTCACGCTTACAGCCGCTCTATAGCCGACTGAAAGAAATTGACGAATTGAGGACCCCATCGAATCTGTAATTCGCAATTTAATATTTAAATTATTGGTTTTGTGGCCCTTAGCATTTCACGCTTGCCGAGCGGGCCTTGTATTTTCTCGACCGTGAACCCCACCTTGGCAAGGCTCCTGCGAACATCGCCTTTGGCAGAGTATGTGGTCAAAATTGCGCCTGGCTTGCTTATCGCGAATAGCTTCTGGAATATCTCCTCACTCCACATTTCAGGCTGCTTGTCGGGGCCGAAGGCGTCAAAGTATATGACATCATAAAATTTTTCGACTTCAAACCTGTCCTTGGTCAAGTCGAACTGCATCTTCAGGAGCGAAAAGAACTCCGTCATTCGATGTTCTGCATCCCATGAAAGATTGTGCATTTTCTGGAATACGGGAAAGGCATCAAAATCGACAAATTTATGGTAATTGAACATCATGGCCACCATGGGCATGATGGGATTGTACTCCACGCTATGGTACGCGACCCTGACCTGCCTTTGGTTGGCGGATGCGTAGGTCAGAAGAGCATTAAGGCCCGTTCCAAATCCGACCTCCAGCACGTTCAACTGCTTGGCTGTATGGGCATAAAGCGCACTTTGGATAAAGACGTGCAAGGCTTCTTGCACCGCCCCGTTCGTTGAGTGGTAATGCTCGTTCAGTTCGGGAACAAAGAGTGTGTAAGAGCCATCCGCGGTCTCCACCAAATCGAAATCAAAAAGTTGTGCCATGTCATAAATTTCTAAAATCGACCATTCAACGCAAGTGAAAAGTAATAAGGAGCACCAAGTGAAAATTCCACGCCAGCTCCAAAATTCTCAGTGGGGAAAACGCGCGCTCCCAAAACGACCCACTGCAGCGACGAGACCCAGAAAGTAGGCTCCAGATTGTCCCTCACAAATTTAAAGTACTCGGCGTAACTGAAGTCAGGATCGCTCGAACCGCCTGAAATCGCCCATTGCGTCATGCCAAAACGCACTCCCGTGTACAAATCAACTTCATCCTGGTTGGGCAAAAAATGGACAAGCCCCCTCACGGCGAAGTTTCGCCGGCTTGCGCGAATGCTGAAATCCTCAATCTTGAAATTTCCCTGTGGGTCAGTATATTCATAATTGGCAAAGTCGATTCCCATCTCCTGCAAAGAAAAAGCCGCTCCAACAGAAAACAATGAAGCCACGTGCCGGTCGTAGGTTACGAACAACACCGGGCGAGAAAATGTGCTCACCTGCGCGTTGGAAACACTTTCGGCCAATTGCGTGTTCAACAAGTTTCCGACAAGACTAAAGCCAACCCCCGCCGAAAAAACATTCGGGAGCTCTTCCGATTGGGCGGTTGTAGTATGCAAAATACAGAAAACCAAGAGACTAGAAAGAAAAAGACGCTTGAGTAGCTTCATCGGTGATTGGCTTTTGTTCCTTGGCAATATACGAAAGCTTGGACAATGGAACAAGCTCCCCCAAAAAAGAAAATCGGCGGCCGCCAAAAAATTGTTCGTTTTTATTAAATTTGCGGCTCAAAAGAACAAGAAACCATTCGAAATGAACAAACAGGAACTCAGCGAGCAAGAGCTCATCAGGCGGAAATCGCTGGAACAAATCCGAGCACTCGGGATTGACCCTTATCCCGCAGCACAATACCATGTCAATGCGAACACCGCGGAAATCCATGACAAATTCGCGCCAGAAAAAGGCAACTTTGCCTCGGTCAGCCTGGCGGGGAGGATCATGAGCCGGCGCGTGATGGGCAAGACGTCCTTCGCAGAATTGCAAGACGCCCACGGAAGGATTCAACTCTACCTGAACTGCGACGAAATCTGTCCCACCAATGACAAAACACTATACAACGAAGTCTTCAAGCGATTTTTGGACATTGGCGACATTATAGGTGTTGAGGGATTTGTATTCATAACGAAAATGGGTGAAATCACGGTCCACGTGCTCAAAATGACCGTGCTGAGCAAATCGCTTCGCCCCTTGCCCATCGTCAAAGAAAAAGACGGTGTCGTTTACGACGCCTTCACCGATGCCGAGCAACGATACAGAAAACGCTACGTGGACCTGATTGTCAACCCCCATGTTCGAAAAACCTTCGTCATGCGGAGCAAGTTGGTCGCCTCCATGCGGGGCTTCCTGGACCAATTGGGCTACCTGGAGGTCGAAACGCCGATTCTGCAACCTATCTACGGCGGCGCGGCGGCGCGACCTTTCAAGACCCACCACAACAAGCTCAACCAGACATTGTACCTTCGCATTGCCAACGAGCTGTATCTCAAGCGCTTGATTGTTGGCGGGTACGATGGAGTCTTTGAGTTCGCGAAGGACTTCCGCAACGAAGGCATGAGCCGCTTCCACAACCCCGAGTTCACCCAGATGGAGCTCTACGTGGCCTACAAAGACTACTTCTGGATGATGGAACTGGTTGAGGAAATGGTCGAGAAGATCTCCCTGGAGCTGCATGGCACCACGCAGGTAGCGGTGGGGCAAAACATCATCGACTTCAAGCGGCCTTGGAAGAGATACACCATGTTCGAGGCGATTGCCCATTTCAACGACGGGCTGGACATTTCGCAAATGGACGAAGCCAGCCTGCGCGAAGCTGCTCGCCAACTGGGCTGCCAGGTGGATGACTCGATGGGCAAAGGAAAACTTATCGACGAAATTTTCGGTGAAACTTGCGAGGCCAAGCTGATCCAGCCAACCTTCATCATGGACTACCCGATTGAGATGTCGCCCTTGGCAAAAAAACACCGTTCGATAGAAGGTCTGGTCGAGCGGTTTGAAGCCATTTGCAACGGCAAGGAAATTTGCAATGCCTACTCGGAGCTCAACGACCCGATTGACCAGCGCGAGCGCTTCGAGGAGCAGTTGGAGCTAGGCTTGCGGGGCGATGAAGAGGCCATGATGCTGGACGAAGACTTCCTCCAGGCCATCGAATTTGGAATGCCCCCCACCTCCGGCCTGGGCATCGGCATCGACAGGCTCTCGATGATCATGACCAATTCGCCTTCCATCCAAGACGTGCTTTTCTTCCCGCAAATGAGATCCGAGAAGAAAGCGGAGCATGAGCCGGACTCGGCATTCACCGAAATGGGCATTCCCCACGAATGGGTTCCCGTCGTGCGCAAGCTGGGCTACCAGAATGTCGCGCAAGTCAAACAAGCCAAAGCGGCAAAGTTTTTCAACGATTTGTGCGGTTACAACAAGAAGAACAAACTCGGCTTGTCCAATCCGAAGGCCGATGAGGTCAACCAGTGGCTTTCTTGACTATTTTCGGGTTCTTAACAGCAAAACCTCGCCAATCGGGACTATCTTGGCGAGGTTTTCTCCTCCGTCTCCGTCATCAATCGTCAGCCATGGAATACCTGAACGACCTACCCCTAGCAGCCCGAATGCACTCTGGCGAAAGCTTTCACAAAACCAGATTCTCCTGGCATGGCTTCGTGGAGCCTTGGCAAACCCTGGTCACCGTTTGGCACTCCGCCACCCAAGAAATGACGGGCCAGGAATACCAGGAAGAGATGATCAAGTGGCAATATTTCAGCAAGAAATTCAAACCCAAGAGGATTTATGATAGCTGCACCGACTTCAATTACCCGATAAATCCGGAAGAGCAAAAGTGGACGGCGGAGCTCCTTAATCCAATCTGGGTCAGCCTGGGGCTGACGCGCTACGCGCACATCCTACCCAAAGACAGAATTTCGGAGCTATCCGCGAACCAGCTTTTCGAGGAAATCAAGGCCATGAAATTGCTCAGGCAATTCGATTTGAAAAACTTCCACCACAAGGACAAAGAATCGGCTTGGCAATGGCTTGTGGGAAAAAACAGATCATCGTATGAACCAAGATGACACCATCGCACTTGAAATCAATGACTTGACGGTCGCCTACCGCGAAAAGCCTGTACTCTGGGACATTGACCTGCGGGTGCCCAAGGGCGTGCTCATGGCCATCGTCGGGCCCAACGGCGCTGGCAAAAGCACGCTCATCAAGACCGTGCTGGGCCTGATTCCGTCAGCCGCGGGCGAAATCCTCGTACATGGCGAAAGCTACAAGAAAAATCGGAAGATAGTCGGATACGTGCCACAGCGCACAAGCGTGGACTGGGATTTCCCGACAACGGTGCTCGACGTGGTGCTCATGGGAAGCTATGGGCATTTGGGGTGGTTCAAAAGACCTGGAAAAGCTGAGAAGATCGCCGCTTTGGAAGCCATTCGGAAAGTGGGCATGGAGGACTTCACCGAACGGCAGATCAGCGAGCTCTCAGGAGGTCAGCAGCAGCGTGTTTTCCTGGCACGGGCCCTGGTACAAGACGCGCTAATCTACTTCCTCGACGAACCTTTCGCAGGCGTGGATGCCAAGACCGAGAAGGCCATCATCGTTTTGCTCAAAGAGCTGAAGAACAAGGGAAAAACCTTGATCGTGGTGCATCACGACCTGCAAACCGTCCGCGAGTATTTCGATTGGGTGGCGCTGCTGAACGTGCGGCTGGTGAAACACGGCCCCGTCGAAAGCGTTTTCAACAACGAAAACCTCAAAAAGACCTACGGCGGAAGAATGTCGTTCGTGAATTTGAAACCTGAGTCATGAAATCGTCCATCGTCAAATCTGGACATTTTCGCAACATCCAAAAGAAATAATCCGACGCATGGAGGAAATTGACCTGAACATCGCCTTGGTCCTCATCTCGAATGATTTCGGCCACGACGACGACTTTCTTGCCGCGATGGGTGGCCCCGCCCGTTCGCTGGACGAGCTGCGTGCGAGGCTGGCCGTGGCCATCGGCTGGCTGCTCGACAACGACTTCAACAAACTGCTCAACGCGCTCTACCGCATCGATGTGCCGGAAGAGCTTTTCCGCCATGCGCTCGACCAAAGCCAAAATGTAGCCGAAAGTTTGGCAGAAATCGTAATTTCGCGCCAGCTCAAGAAAATCGAAACCCGAAAGAAATACAAATGATCATCGCCATCGACTTCGACGGAACCTTGGTGGAAGACGAATATCCACGGATCGGGAAGCCCAAGCTGTTCGCCTTCGAGACGCTCAAAGAGATGAAAAAACGACAGCATACGCTTATCCTCTGGACGACCCGCCAAGACGAACTTTTGCAGGAGGCTGTCGATTTTTGCCAGTCGAAAGGGATTGTCTTCGATGCCGTCAACGAAAGCTATCCGGGCGAAAGGCTCGACGAAAACACCAGCCGCAAACCCAACGCCGACCTGTTCATCGACAAGCGAAACATCGGCGGAATCGAAGGCTGGAGCCAGATCTGGCAGCGCGTCAACCCGCCCCCCGGCCAGCCCGACCTGGCCTACCTCGACCCGGACGCGCACCACAACTTCCCCGAGGCGCCCAGTCTTTTCGAGAAACTCAAAAAAATATTCAGACCCTAAGCAGAACCAGCCTAGACCATGATTATCCACAAAACAAAGGCGGAAATCGAATTGATGCGCCAAGCCGCGCAATTGGTTTCTTTGACCTTATCGACCATCGCGCACATGGTACGGCCAGGTGTCACGACCCAGGAAATCGACGAGGTGGCCTGCGATTTCATCCACGACAACGGTGCCGTTCCGTCGTTCTTGGGCTACAACGGCTTCCCAAAAAGCCTTTGCATCTCGGTGAACGAGCAGGTCGTGCATGGCATCCCGAACAAGCGCCCGCTCGAAGAAGGCGACCTGGTCTCCATCGACTGCGGCGTTTACCTGAATGGCTACCATGGCGACCATGCCTACTCTTTCGTGGCCGGGCAACCCTCGCCCGATGTCGCCCAGCTCATGCGTGTTACCAAGGAATGCCTCTACCAGGGCATCGAGCAGACCATCTCCGGAAAACGGGTCGGCGATATTTCACATGCCATCCAACAACATGCCACCAAGCACAATTACGGTGTCGTCCGCGAACTGACCGGGCATGGCCTGGGAAGAAGTCTGCACGAGGATCCCGCCGTCCCCAACTACGGCAAGCGCGGGCATGGCCCCCTGTTGCGCGACGGCCTGGTCATTGCCATCGAACCGATGATCAACATGGGCAAGAAGGAGGTTTACCAGCTCAAAGACGGCTGGACCATCGTTACGCGCGACGGAAAGCCTTCGGCGCATTACGAGCACGACGTGGCCATCGTGGACGGAAAGCCGATGATCCTATCCAATTTTGAAATCATCGAGCAGACGCTCGACCAACTTGGCGCTTTTCGCGTCTGACATTCGGGTCGCCCGAAGCGGCCCTACGCCATGAAGAAGATATACCATTTCCTGCTCAACAGACTGCCGCGGAAGCTGCTCATCCGACTCAGCTACTGGGTGCGTCCCATCACGGCCTTGGCCTTCCGGGGCGACAAGGTGGAATGCCCCGTCTGTGGCGGACATTTCCGCAGCTTCCTGCCCTATGGGGTCAAACAGCGGCCCAACGTGCTCTGCCCCAAATGCTTATCCTTGGAAAGGCATCGCATCATGTGGCTTTTCCTCCAGGAGCAGACCGATTTTTTCAGCCGTCCCAGCAAGGTCTTGCACATCGCGCCCGAACAGTGTTTCTTGGAGCGGTTCGAAAAGCTCAAGCACCTCGACTACCTGACGGCCGACATTGAGTCGCCCATCGCCCAGCTCAAGATGGACATACAGCAAATGCCCCTGCCCGACAACAGTTTCGACTGGGTGTTTTGCAACCATGTGCTAGAACATGTACCCGATGATGGGAAGGCCCTTCGCGAGATTTTCAGGGTGTTGAAGCCAGGTGGCAAAGCCATTTTGCAAGTGCCCTTCGACAGCCAGCGGCAGAGCCGCTACGAGGACGCCAGCATCACCGACCCCAAGGAAAGGGAGCTGCATTTTTTGCAGAAAGACCATCTGCGCCTCTATGGCATGGACTTCCCGCAATGGGTGAAAAGCAACGGGTTCGAGTTGAGCGAGAACTTTTCGGACCAGCAAAGCCCGGAGCGGCGCGAAAGGTACAGACTGCCTGGTTTCGAGATGATGTTCGCCTATACGAAACCGGTGGTCTGATACCAAGTTGTGTTCAGAGGTAAAACATACAAATCGCCTGCGTTGGGCAAAATTTGGGTCGAAAGGGACGCTCGCGACACGGGTTTGGCGGATAAAGCGTTTTTGCTGTTTCGGCTAATCTTCGACAGCACTTACTTTTTTATACATGTTACTTC